>RRZU012662785.1_pt1 | contig 13644 bp, 11 predicted proteins | sample 2165561 | NCBI WGS metagenome assembly RRZU01 (sample SAMN10456909, study PRJNA506462) | wastewater metagenome | isolation source: wastewater sludge | place: USA: Moscow, Idaho
GGTATCTTTCGCCTTCGGTGAGATGACGGTATCCCATTCCCATGCTCCTGACTTGCCGGTCAAAAAGCCGGGGAATTTACCTCATCTCACCCCATTTCTTCGACCAGTTCCTCAGTTGCACTTACTCCCTGAATCCGCGATCCAAAGATAGAACACACCTCAAGCGACGTATTTGCTCACCTTGGTTTAAGTGCATGCGGTCAAGGCGTAGCCCTACTCAGCCCGATCCTTCAGACGCTTCGATTTCCCGGCGTAAAATTCATTCCGCTGTTGTCCGATCTTCCTCTTACAGTCCAATATCAATGCGCGTATCTGAAAAAACCCTCATCGCCGCTGCTTAAAGAATTGATACGATCAATACAATTCTATCGCGATCAGGAAAATCCCAACGCCAGCGGAAGCTGACTTGATCCAGGCACCGGCGTCTCGCTTCTCTTTAGTGCGCCGGCCTATGGCGCAAATCATTAGCCGCCAAAATATCGTTTAATTTCAACAACTTATTCATCACCAAGCTGCGCCAGCAATTCCGCTTGTTGTTCGTTGCTCAGCGCCTGGGTCAGCTCTTCCAGATCGCCATCCATGATCGCATCGAGCCTGTAGAGCGTCAGGTTGATCCGGTGATCGGTCATGCGCCCCTGCGGGAAATTGTAGGTGCGGATGCGCTCGGAGCGGTCGCCAGAGCCGATCAGCGATTTGCGCTCGGCGGCTTCCTTGCTCTGCTGTTCGCGCAACTGCTTGTCCTGAATACGCGCAGCCAGCACCGACAGCGCCTGCGCCTTGTTCTTGTGCTGGCTGCGCCCGTCCTGACACTCGACCACGATTCCGGTCGGCAGATGGACAATCCGCACGGCCGAATCGGTCTTGTTGATGTGCTGGCCGCCGGCGCCGCTCGCGCGGAACGTGTCGATGCGGATATCGGCCGGGTTGATGCTGACCTCGGCCAACTCGTCCGCTTCCGGCATCACCGCGACCGTGCAGGCGGAGGTATGAATTCGGCCCTGCGTTTCGGTAACCGGAACGCGCTGGACACGGTGGCCGCCCGATTCATATTTCAGGCGCGAATACGCGCCGTAACCGGCGATGCGCGCAATGATCTCGCGGTAGCCGCCGAGGTCGGATTCGTTGGCCGAAACCACTTCGACCTGCCAGCGGTTACGCTCGGCAAAACGCGAATACATGCGGAACAGGTCGGCCGCGAACAGCGCCGATTCGTCGCCGCCGGTACCGGCGCGGATTTCCAGGAACACATTGCGCTCGTCGTTCGGATCTTTCGGCAACAGCGCCTTCTGCAGCTCGATTTCAAGCTCCTCGATCCGCGCTTTGCCGGCTTTCAGTTCTTCCTCGGCCAGATCGCGCATATCCGGGTCGGCCAGCATTTCCTGCGCATCGGCCAGATCGGTCTCGGTGCGGCGAAAATCATGGTACAGCGCAACGACGGGCTCGAGCTCGGCGTGCTCGCGCGTCAGCTTGCGATAGCTGTCCATATCGCGCGTAGCTTCTTCCGAAGCGAGCAGTGCGCCGACCTCTTCGAGCCGATCCGCGAGCTGGGCAAGTTTGCTGATGATTGATGGTTTCATTGTCTTTTTCTACTCTTGATCGTGCAGCCGGTACAGCCGCCGGATCAGTTTCACAAGTTCTTCCTGCTCGTCCGCGCCGGCGGCATTCAGCGCGGCAAACGGCGCGTGCAGGAATTTATTGGCCAATTGGTGCGCAAATTCGTCGAGCGCTACGTCGACCGGTTCTCCAGCCGCAATCCTGCGCCGTGCCCGCGCGGTCTCATGGCGCGCGATGCGCTCGGCCTGCGCCTTCAGATCTCGGATCGTCGGCACCAGCGCGCGCGAGGCCACCCAGCGACCAAATTCATCGCTGCGTTCGGCGATGATCGCCTCGGCGGCCTCGACCTCAGCCTGCCGTGCTTCAACGCCCTGACGCACGACTTCGACCAGATCATCGACCGTGTACAGATGCACACCGGCCAGCTCGCCGACTTCTTCTTCCACATCGCGCGGTACCGCCAGATCAGCGACAAACACCGGCTTACCGCCACGCGCCCTCAGCGCCCGCTCGACCAGACCCTTGCCGATGATCGGCAGCGTCGATGCGGTCGATGACACGATGATGTCGAATTCCGCGAGCCGCGTATTCAGGTCGGACAACAGCAAGGCTTGCGCGTCAAACTCGTGCGCCAGCGCCTCGCCGCGCCCTAGTGTGCGGTTCGCGATCGCCATCCGGCGCGGAGAATGCGCATGGAAGTGCCGCGCGCACAACTCGATCATTTCGCCGGCGCCAATGAACAGTACATTCGCCTGACCGAGATCCGGAAAGATCCGGCCGGCCAAGCGCACCACTGCGGCGGCCATCGATACCGACGCGGCGCCGATGCGCGTTTCACTGCGGACTTCCTTGGCGACCGAGAATGCGCGCTGGAACAGGCCATTCAGCAGGATGCCGAGGCTGCCCGCCTCCCGCGCGACCTGTTCGGCCGCCTTGATCTGCCCGAAAATCTGGGTTTCGCCGAGCACCATCGAATCGAGTCCGCAAACCACGCGAAACACATGACGCGCTGCGATTTCGCCTTCCAGGCTGTACAGACTGTCATCCAGCCCGGCGCCCGCGCGCGAGCGCGCCGCCATCAGCCATTGGCGCGGCAATGCCGGATCGCGCGCATTGCAGTAGAGTTCGGTGCGGTTGCAGGTGGAGACGATCGCCGCTTCGTAAACGCCGCGCTGCGATTGCAAGTCTTGCAACGCCTCGGGCAACTCGGCCGGCGTGAACGCGAGCTGCTCCCGCAGCGCCAGCGGCGCGGTCTGGTGATTGAGGCCGAGAACGACGAGATTCATCAGGGATGCAAAGCGGCTAAAGCGCGCATTTTAACGTGAAACCCGTCCCGGCTTGAGCCAATCCGGGAACGGTAAAAATAAACGCGCGCAATGATAGTAAAAAATCGTTAATAATCAATACATTAAATTAACCTCAAAAGCCAAGCAGTCGCGCGCCCTGATAGAAGACGAACGAGATCACCCAAGCGAGTCCAAGCGACCAGACAACGGAAAACAGCGCAAAGCGCCAGCTGCGGCTTTCCTTGTGCAAGGTCGCGATCGCGGAAACGCACGGGACATAGATCAGCGTGAACAACATGAAGCTGTACGCCGATACCCAGTCGAGCGTCTGGGCAAGGTGGTTGGCCAGATCCTGGCCTTCATGGCCGACGATGACCGCCAGCGCGCCAAGCACGATTTCCTTGGCGACGAAACCGAACAACAGCGCGATCGACAACTCGGACTGGATGCCGATCGGCGACAGCAGCGGCTGGAACCAGGCTGCGATGATGTCGGCGAGGCTGTGCTGCTCGTTCGGATAATGGGTCAACAGCCACACGAGCGCGACGCCGGTCACGATCATGGCCGAGGCGATCTGCAAGAACTCGCGCGTTTCGCCCCAGCCGCGCCGCCAGACATGGCCGATCACCGGCAGGCGGTAAGGCGGCAACTCAAGCGCAAACGGTTCGCGCGACGGAAAATACTTGCGGAAGAACAGCGCGCTGCCCATTGCGATCGCGATGCTGGCGAAATACAGCGATAGCAGCACCCACGGCGCGACGATCGGACTAAACAGCGCACTGGCGAGAAACAGGTAAATCTGCAAGCGGGCCGAGCATAGCGAAAACGGGATCACCAGCATCGTCAGCAGGCGCGCCTTGCGATCGCGGATCACGCGAGTTCCCATCAGGGCCGGCACATTGCAGCCAAAGCCCATCATCAGCATCACGAAGCCGCGCCCATCGAGCCCGATCCGGCTCATCAGCCCGTCCATCATGAACGCCGCGCGCGAAAAGTAGCCGGAATCCTCGATCACGGCCATCAGGCTGAAGAACAGGAATATGATCGGCGCGAAGGTCAGCACCGTCATCACGCCGTCGAAAACCCCGCCGACCACGAAGCCGGCCAGGAACGGCGGCCAGCCTTGGACCAGCGGCGCGAGCCAGCCTTCCTTGACCGCGCCGAGCAGCGCCTCGAGCCCGTCCTGCAGCGGCGAACCGACCGCATAGGTCAGCTGGAACAGCACAAACATCACGACGACAAACAATGGCAGACCGAGCCACGGATGCAACACCCAGCGGTCAAGTTTTTCGGTCAGGCCGGCCGGCAATACAGCGGGATGCTTGATGAAGCGCCGGAACAGATCAGCCTCCACCGCGTGCCAGTCGGCATTCGCGGTCAACTCGGTAAAATCGGCGCGATGCGGCTGGCTTTTGTGCAGAAAAGCCGCCAGACGACTGCTGAATTCCGGCATGCCCTGGCCATGCTTTGCACAGACTGCCAGCACCGGGCAGCCCAGCTCGGCGGAAAGGTTGTCGAGATCGATGCGGATGCCGGCCTGCTTCGCCTCGTCCGCCATGTTCAGCAGCACGAACAGCGGCGCACCCAGCGCTTTCAGCTGCAGCGCCAGCGCCAACTGGCGATCAAGCTGCATCGCGTTAAGCACGACGATGACTGCGTCGAGATCGTGCTCAGCCAAAAACGCGTGCGCAAGACGCTCATCCTCGGCGCCTCCCTCGAGATCATAAATGCCGGGTAGATCGGCAACCTGCACCATGCTCGCACCGAGCAGGATGCGCCCGGTCGTGATGTCGACCGTCAGTCCCGGCCAATTGGCGACCCGCGCGGAGCCGCCAGTCAGTCGATTGAACAGCGTGGACTTGCCGGTATTGGGCATGCCGACCAGGGCGATTCTTTTTTTCATAGCGGATTACCCGGCAAGGATTTCTACATCGATCAGGCACGCGGCATCGAAGCGCAGCATGAAATCGGTTGCGCCGACACGCACCTGCAAAGGCCCGCGCAGAAACCCGCGCCGCAGAACCTGGATTTCGCGGTCCGGGCGCAGACCGAGCGCGGCCAGCCGTTGTCCAAGTTCCAGATCGACGCGCAGCGCGCGAACCCGGGCAACTTGACGGACTTCGAGATCGGCTAGGGTAGGCATAAACTTACACTTGAGAAAGATTCTTGTTTAATCATCTGGCAAATCGTCGCCCTCGTCAACGCGGCATCCGTCCAGGTTTGACAGCGATCACGAAAAAGCCACGCGCGCGGCGTGGCTTTTTGGCAGTTGTCAGGATTGGCGTTATTTGCGATCAATCGCGCGCCAACCGATGTCCTTGCGATACTGCATGCCGTCAAACCGGATTCCGGCCAGGATTTCGTATGCGCGCTTCTGGGCCGCTTTGAAATTCTCGCCGAACGCGGTCACACACAACACGCGGCCGCCCGAAGTCACCGCCCGGCCCTCGCCATCCAGGGCCGTGCCGGCATGGAACACATGCCCGTCAGCCATCGCGCCCGGCAAGCCTGCGATCACATCACCCTTCTTCGGCGTTTCCGGGTAGTTCGCTGCAGCCATCACGACACCGAGCGCTGCGCGACGATCCCACTCTGCGACGACCTGATCGAGCTTGCCGTCGATGCCGGCTTCGAGCAGCGTCACGAAGTCGGACTTCAGGCGCAGCATGATCGGCTGGGTTTCCGGATCGCCGAAACGACAATTGAATTCGATAACCTTTGGCGCACCGGTTTCGTCGATCATCAGCCCCGCATACAGGAAGCCGGTATAGACCGTGCCGTCTTTCTTCATTCCCTCGACGGTCGGCAAGATGATCTCGTGCATCACGCGTGCATGCACTTCCGGCGTCACGACCGGCGCCGGGCTGTAAGCGCCCATGCCACCAGTGTTCGGGCCAAGGTCGGCATCGAGCAGGCGCTTGTGGTCCTGCGAAGTCGCCATCGGCAATACGTTCTTGCCGTCGACCATCACGATGAAACTGGCTTCCTCGCCGGCGAGGAATTCCTCAACCACGACGCGTGCGCCGGCATCGCCAAAGCAGTTGCCTTCGAGCATGTCGTCGATCGCCGCATGCGCTTCGTCGAGCGTCATCGCGACAATCACGCCCTTGCCCGCGGCAAGGCCATCGGCCTTGATCACGATTGGCGCGCCGTTCGCGTCCACATAATCATGAGCGAGCTTCGCATCCGAAAAGGTCTGGTATTTCGCAGTCGGGATATGGTGGCGCGCCAGGAAATCCTTGGCAAAACCCTTCGACCATTCCAGCTGCGCAGCGGCGCGGGTCGGGCCGAAGATGCGCAGCCCCTCGGCGCGGAACGCATCGACAATCCCCTGAGACAGCGGCGCTTCCGGGCCGACGACCGTGAAAGCGATGTTCTCGCGCTTCACAAATTCGACCAGATCGGGAATCGTCGTGACGTTGACATTGGTCAGCCCGGGTTCGAGCGCCGTGCCAGCATTGCCCGGCGCGACATAAACCTTACCGACACGCGGCGACTGCAGGATCTTCCAAGCCAGCGCGTGTTCGCGGCCACCGGAACCGATGACGAGAATGTTCATGGTTTTCCTTTCAGGAAAGTGAACAAGTGAACGGGTGAACAAGTGAACAAACCGGCGGCGCTATCGCCGACCGGCTCGTTCACGCCTTCACTGGTTCACATGTTCACTGAATTAATGCCTAAAGTGGCGCACGCCGGTCACGACCATCGCAATGCCGTGTTCGTCGGCGGCAGCGATCACTTCCTCGTCGCGCATCGAGCCGCCCGGCTGGATGATCGCGGAAACACCGTTCTCGGCGATCACGTCGACACCGTCGCGGAACGGGAAGAACGCGTCCGACGCGGCAACGGAGCCGCGCAGATCGAGGCCGGCGTTCTTGGCCTTGATCGCGGCGATCCTGGTCGAATCGACGCGGCTCATCTGGCCGGCGCCGACGCCGAGTGTCTGGCCCTTGCTGCAGAACACGATCGCGTTCGACTTCACAAACTTGGCGACGTTCCAGGCAAAAGCGAGATCCTTCAGTTGTTCTTCGGTCGGCTGCAGCTTGGTCACGACCTTCAGGTCGCTGACCTTCAGCAGGTGCGAATCCGGGGTCTGCACCAGCAGGCCGCCGCCGACGCGCTTGGCGTCAAAGCGGTTGGTGTCACGCTCGCAAGGCACTTCGAGCACGCGCGCATTTTGCTTCTTTGCGAGTTTTTCCAGTGCGGCCGGCGTATAGCCCGGAGCGATCAGCACTTCCATGAACTGCTGCGAAATCGCATCGACCGTATCTTCATCGACGACGCGGTTGAAAGCGATGATGCCGCCGAACGCGGAAGTCGTGTCGGTCGCAAAAGCCAGACGGTAAGCGGTGTAGCAATCCTTGCCGACGGCAACGCCGCACGGGTTCGCATGCTTGACGATCACGCAGGCGGGCTCGTCGAACTGCTTCACGCATTCCCACGCGGCATCCGAATCCGCGATGTTGTTGTAGGACAGTTCCTTGCCCTGATATTGCTTGTAGGAAGCGAGGCTGCCGGCAGCCGGATCAAGATCGCGGTAGAACGCGGCCGACTGGTGCGGGTTTTCGCCGTAGCGCATGTCCTGCACCTTGACGAACTGCAGGTTCAGGCGTTGCGGATAGGCCTGTTTTTCGCCGTCGCCCGAGAGCGCGGTCAGGTAGTTCGAGATCGCGCCATCGTAAGCGGCGGTGTGGCTGAAAGCCTTTTTGGCCAGATCGCGGCGAGTCGCCAGTGTCAGCGCGCCGCCGTTGTCCTTCATTTCCTCGATGATCGCCGGATAATCCTCGGCATCCATAACGATCGCGACGTGCGCATGGTTTTTGGCTGCCGAGCGCACCATGGCCGGGCCGCCGATGTCGATGTTCTCGATCGCATCGTCAAAGCTGCAGTCGGGCTTGGTGATCGTCGCCTCGAACGGATACAGGTTCACGCACACGAGGTCAATGCTGCCGATGCCGTGTTCCTTCATCTTCTGGAGGTGGCTCGGCAGATCGCGACGGCCGAGGATGCCGCCGTGAATCTTCGGATGCAGCGTCTTCACGCGGCCATCGAGCATTTCCGGGAAGCCGGTGTAATCGGCGACTTCGATGACCGGAATCTTCTTCTCGGCCAGCAGCTTGGCTGTGCCGCCGGTGGAGAGAATTTCGACGCCGGCATCGGCCAGCGCCTGGGCGAATTCAACGATGCCGGTCTTGTCGGATACGCTGATCAGCGCACGGGTAATCTTGCTCATGGTGTTCCCTGTTTATCGAGCGCGGGTCGAACCGAGGCCCGCACGGTTTGCAGAATCTATCAATTCACAGCAGGCCGTAGGCCTGCATCTTCTTGCGCAGCGTATTGCGATTGATGCCAAGCATCTCCGCCGCGCGGGTCTGGTTGCCGTCGGCGCGTCCGAGCACGGTGATCAGCAGCGGCTTTTCGACCCGCGCCAGTACCATGTCATACACGCCGGTCGGCGTTTCGCCGTCCAGATCGCGAAAAAACTGCTCGAGCGCGCAATTGATCGCCTCGGCGATCTCGTCACGACAGCTTTTCATGTCTCCCTCCTGCTTGTTATGGCTTGCCTGTCATTGACCGCAGGCAAGTTCATCGAAGTATTGCTGCACGGCGCGGGCCTGCTCGGCCGTGCTTTCCAGCGCGTACATGCGCTGGCGAAATGCGTTGCTGCCCGCCAAACCGCTCGTCGTCCAGGCGATATGCTTGCGCGCGATGCGGCAGCCCGAGTATTCGCCGTAAAACGCGTGGATCTCGGCCAGATGTTCGAGCAGCACCGTGCGAATTTCCGTGAGCGACGGCGGAGGCAGTGCCTCGCCGGTCGCCAGATAGTGCGCGATCTCGCGAAACAGCCACGGCCGCCCTTGCGCCGCGCGGCCGATCATGATCGCATCCGCGCCGGTTTCCTCGAGCACCGCCCTGGCTTTGTGCGGGCTGTCGATATCGCCGTTGGCGATCAGCGGGATCGCAATGCTTTTCCTGACCTCACGGATCAGCCCGAACCTTGCCTCGCCGTGATACATGTCCTCGCGCGTGCGTCCGTGAACCGCCAGCGCGGCGATGCCGCACTCTTCGGCCAGCTTTGCGACGCGCAGGATGTTTTCCTCGCCGTTACTGAAGCCCAGCCGGGTCTTCAGCGTCACCGGCACGTCAACCGCAGCAACGACCGCCTGCAGAATCTTCGCGACCAGCGCCTCGTCCTGCAGCAACGCCGAACCGGCAAGCTTGCTGCAGACTTTCTTGGCCGGGCAGCCCATGTTGATGTCAATGATCTGCGCGCCCTGCTCGACGTTGTAACGCGCAGCGGCCGCGAGTTCCTGCGGGTCCGAACCCGCGATCTGCACCGCGACCGGCGTCGGCTCGCCGTCGAAATCCGAGCGGCGCAGCGTTTTTTTCGACAGGCGCAACGACTTGTCCGCCGTGATCATCTCCGATACCGCATGGCCCGCGCCAAAGCGCCGGCACAACTGACGGAACGGTCGATCCGTCACCCCGGCCATCGGCGCCACGATCAGGTTGTTGCGAAGCTGATACGGGCCTATCCGCATGGGTCTTTCTTGCCGGAGGAAACTTGGGAGGGAGGCGATTCTAACGCTTGCCTAAAAATTAGGCAAGAAAAACCAGCCTGCGTTTGACCGGGACACACTCCTGTTGCAAAAAAACCATCGCGCTGACGCGGTCTGTTCCGCCACCTGCGCGATTGTTCTATTCTGATCGTCTTTCGCCGCTCCGATTCCGCTGCGGCACGACCCCTTTATCATCCAACAGGGTGTGCAATGAACCAGAATCTTCCCGAACGCATGCTGCTCTCCGGCGACGAGGCCGTCGCGCTCGCAGCCTTCAACGCCGGCGTCCACCTCGGCACCGGTTACCCCGGAACCCCGTCGACCGAAATCCTCGAAGCGCTCGGCCAGCTTGGCGGCAAGGCGCAATGGGCGCCAAACGAAAAAGTCGCGCTCGAAGTCGCGATCGGCGCAGCCTTCGGCGGCGCGCGCGCGCTCGTCACGATGAAGCACGTCGGCGTGAACGTCGCCGCCGATGCGCTGTTCACCGTCGCCTATACCGGCGTAACCGGCGGACTGGTGCTGGTTTCAGCCGACGACCCTGGCATGGCGTCAAGCCAGAACGAGCAGGACAACCGCCAGTACGCACGCGCGGCCGGCCTGATCATGCTTGAACCGGCCGATTCGCAGCAGGCTTACGACTTCACCGGCGCAGCGTTCGCAATCTCCGAACAGTTCGGCCAGCCGGTCATGCTGCGCATGACGACGCGAGTCTGCCACTCGAAGAGCATCGTCGTGCAGAAGCCGCTGCCGCAGGCCGCCGCGCCCGACTTCAAGCGCGACATTGCCTCGCGCGTGATGATCCCGGCCTACGCGCGCCCCGCGCATCACAAGATGCGCGAGCGCCTCGCCCGTGCCGCGGCCTGGGCCGAAAACTCGCCGCTGACGATCCGCGAAGACCGCGGCAGCCGGATCGGCATCATCGCCAACGGCATCAGCGCGGCGCATGCGCGCGAAGCCGCGCCTGACGCCTCAATCCTGCAGCTGGGTCTCTCCTACCCGCTGCCGATGCAGGCGATCCGCGACTTCGCCGCCTCGGTCGAGCGTTGTGTCGTGGTCGAGGAAGGCGATCCGTTCCTCGTCACAGAACTGCTCGCCGCCGGAATTCCGGTCGAAGGCAAGTCCGAACGCTTCCGCTTCGGCGAACTGAACGTCGACCGCGTGCGCCGCATCCTTGCGCATGACGAATCCGACGAAGCGAAAATCCCGTCCGGCAAGCCGCCGATGCTGTGCGAAGGCTGCTCGCACCGCCCGGTATTCGAAACGCTGCACGAGCTCGATTGCATCGTCGCCGGCGACATCGGCTGCTACACGCTCGGCGTACTGCCGCCGTTCAGCGCAATGGACACCTGCGTCTGCATGGGCGCCTCGATCGGCGTCGGTCTCGGCCTGCGCCACGTATTGCCGGAAGAGCAGGCCAAACGAGTCGTCAGCGTGATCGGCGATTCGACCTTCATGCACAGCGGCCTGACCGGGCTTGCCGAGATGATCTACAACCCGCCCGCGACCGGCCATGTCCTGCTGCTGCTCGACAACGGCACCACCGCAATGACCGGCCAGCAGGAACATCCGGGAACCGGCCGCAGCCTGCTGCACGACGCCGCGAACAAGATCAACTTCGAGGAAGTGATCCGCGCGATGGGCGTGAAAAACGTCGTCACGGTCGACCCGCTCGCCGGCGACGGCTCGCTGAAGACCGCGATCACGAACGCGCTCGCCAGCAGCGAGATCGCCGTCGTCGTCACGCGCCGTCCGTGCATTCTCGCCGCGCCGAAGATCCGCATCTACGAACGCGCCATCGCAGAAAAGCGGGCCTCCTGCGCCTGCCAAGCCGAATAAGGAATCTCGCAAATGACACAAGTCACCAACATCGTCGTGGCCGGCCTGGGCGGACAGGGCGTAGTCAAAGCCTCCGACATCCTCGCCGACGCCGCCTTCCGCGCCGGACTCGACGTCAAGAAAAGCGAAATCCACGGCATGAGCCAGCGCGGCGGCTCGGTCGCCAGCGACGTGCGCTTCGGCCCGAAGGTCGACAGCCCGATGATCACGCGCGGCGAAGCCGACTGCCTGATCGTCGTCGCGCCGGATCAGGTCGAAGTCAATCGCGGCGTCCTGAAGCCCGGCGGCGTGCTGATCGAACCGGGCCTGCTCGAAGGCGCCGGCAAGATTTCCGCCAAATCGGTCAACGTCGCCCTGCTCGGCATCCTGAGCAAACACCTCGATATTCCACTGGAAATCTGGGAAGCCGCGATCAAGGCCAATCTGGCCGAAAAACATCACCGATTGAATCTGGAAGCGTTTGAAGCAGGAAGGAAATCATAAAAGATCGAGAACAAATAAATTACACATGCTGATTTAAACAAAAACCACACTCTAACTAAAAAGCAAGCCCAAGACATTGTAGAGATTTTACTAATCCAAATTGAAATGGAACCTAATCATGGTTACCAAAATGGAACATCAAAATGGACATACTAATAGCAATCTCGGCTCTGTGGGGAGCACTATCCCAAACACCTGCAGACAAACCAGCTCCGCCAATAGCTTCTGCCCCGACAGCATCCTCTCCGATTTCTACAAAGCCTTAAACTTTAATCAAAAAACAAAGGGCCACGATATGATCCGCCACCTTATGCTCGTCATGCTATTTGCCTCAGGAATTTCCTTTGCAGAAGCCGATATTGCCAAAATACAGGTAGGGGACAAAATAACCGGCCAATTAACCGTAGGCAAAAATACTTTCCCACTCCCTACCGGAGAATGGGAAGTGGCAAACATATCAACATGGGATTTGAACGCATGCCAGCACGATTGTTTTTCAAGCCCTAAACAGAAGCAAGATGACATGAAAACAATTCAGCTAATAAAAACCAATAAAGGGAAATTGATCGAAACCATGCTGATTGAAACCCCGGTCAACAATAGCGCCTTCATCGGTAGAGCTAATACCACCGCTTGCGATAAAAAAACCGGGTACTTTTACACTGATTTCGACTCGAGATACAACTTGCCAGAATGCCTGCGCCTTTACCACGTAGTTAACTATTTTGAAATTGCAAATTTGAATAAATTTTACTCAACAGTAAAAGAATATTTTGCAAAGAACAATATTGAATACCCAAGAACAGTCATTCATGCCAATTATTTTTATGCATCAGAATATGGCCCCACCGCGATTAATTTTACCTTCAACCCAGAGGCAGCAGGTTTCTCGCCATCCACCATTAAACATTGGGAAGTAAACGAATGGCATAGTAAAAATCAAACGCCAGAACAAAAAAAGTTTAGCGACCGTGCTGTTGCATGGGCGAAGGAAATGGCTGCCACAATGCAAAAATCAATAAAAGAAAAACAGGTAACGCCAATACCAGACTTCATGATGCAACCATCAAATTAGCCTGCACAGGTACTATGCGCTGAACCGAGTGAAGCCCAACGCGCCTTGTTGCGATCACTGCTCGCCGGTGGGCTTCACGGACTCAGCCAACCTACGTTTACCTCGATAAAAAGTCGATATAAATCAATAACTTATAAAATCGACATTAAACAACGACGGGAAGGAGAAAAGATGTTGCGAGAAAACTGGAACGACGTCGGGGCCGGGTTCCACCCGGTCAGCGCGCCGGATTATCTGCCCACGGTGCAATTGCGGGAGCTGCAGCTGCGCCGGTTGAAGGCCATCGTCGCGCGCGCTTATGACAACGTCGCACTGTTCCGCAGCCGCATGGATGAACGCGGCCTGACGCCGGCCAGCATCGAGAAGCTGACCGATCTCGCGAAACTGCCGTTCACGATCAAGACCGATCTGCGCGACACCTACCCGTTCGGCCTGTTCGCCAGCCCGATGAGCGAAATCGTTCGCCTGCACGCGTCAAGCGGCACGACCGGCAAGCCGATCGTCGTCGCCTATACGCAGGAAGACCTGCAGGTCTGGGCATCGGCGATGCTGCGCACGTTCTCGTCGGCCGGAGTCCATCGTGGCGACATCGTGCAGAACGCGTTCGGCTATGGCCTGTTCACCGGCGGCCTCGGCGCGCATTACGGGCTGGAGGCGATCGGCGCAACCGTGGTGCCGACCTCGGGCGGCAATACCGACCGCCAGATCATGCTGATGCGCGATTTCGGCGTCACCGGCATCTGCTGCACGCCGAGCTACTTCGTGCACCTGATCGAGCGAGCGAAGGAGCTGGGTGTCAATCTGAAGGAGTTGCCCTTGCGCGTCGGCATTTTCGGCGCCGAGCCGTGGA
>RRZU012381266.1_pt1 | contig 13641 bp, 11 predicted proteins | sample 2165561 | NCBI WGS metagenome assembly RRZU01 (sample SAMN10456909, study PRJNA506462) | wastewater metagenome | isolation source: wastewater sludge | place: USA: Moscow, Idaho
ATCCTAAGACATATTTTTCAACGCTTCTTTTGTGCTTAATGGTTTTAAATTACTGGTTTTTACAAATTCTTTAACCGCTTCAGGATGTGATTTTGCATATTCCCTTAACGCCCAGCCGATTGCTTTTTGGATAAAGAATTCCTTAGAATCAGCCTGCTTTAGACATTCTGAAAATAAAAAAGCACTATTTGTTTTTTGTTTGTAGCCCAACTGAAATAAAATCGCACTTCGGTTCAACCACATATTCTCTGAATTTGAAAATCGTTCTATTACTTTTTTGGTTTCCAATGGAAATTCTAATAGGTATTCACCCAAAATATACTTTGCAATGGTATCGACACTGTCCCACCAAGAATTGTTGCTGATCAGTCTTTCAATCCATTTTATGTCTTCTTTTTTATAATTGCCTTTACATTCTTTGATCAGTCTTTCATTCGCGCAATAGTGAAACTCCCGTTCTTGTTTTGAATATAAATCGAACGCAATTTGTATAGTGTTTGTTGCAACTTCTTGTTTGTTCTCTTTCCAAATTGCTGCAAAAACACGTCTTCGTTCTTCTGTTTTTATTCCAAAAAACGAAAAATTATTTTTCATGTATTTTGCCATCGCAAAAGCGTTTTCCGGATTCTCATTTGCTGCAAAAGCGTTTTCTAATTCTATAATAAAGTTCATAAGTATACAATCAATAGTAAAAATAAATGGCAATGATAACGGCAAAATTCAAAAATAAAATCGGCTGTCTCAATTTCTTTTCTCTAAAGTCCGTCAGTTCCTCTAAAATCCAACAGCTTTATCGTCTCCTCTAAAATCAGCACCACCTTCGAGTTTATTATTTGGTAAAACCAAAATAGCATCTACTTTTCCTATTACGGGAGTTGTTTTTTCATTGATAAGATATCCTTTAGATTTTAAGGTTTCAAAGGTTGTCGTGCTAAATGTGTTGGGTTCAAAAGTGACCAAATCTGGTAGCCATTGGTGGTGAAAACGAGGTGCATTTACCGCTTCCTGCATGCTTAAACGGTATTCATAAACATTTAAAATGGTTTGCAATACCGATGTAATAATTGCGGAACCCCCGGGAGAGCCCACAACCATAAATAATTTGCCGTTTTTTTCAACAATAGTTGGCGTCATAGAACTCAACATTCGTTTTTGTGGCGCGATACTATTGGCTTCATTTCCTACTAATCCAAACATGTTGGGTTCCCCTGGTTTAGCACTGAAATCGTCCATTTCATTATTTAAGAAAAAGCCCAATTCGTCACAGTAATACTTAGAACCATATCCATCGTTTAATGTTGTGGTTGACGAAACGGCATTCCCAAACTGATCCACAATGGAGTAATGAGTGGTCTCCGTACTTTCATTATAATTTACTTTTCCTTCTTTAATGTCGGATGATAAAGTGGCTTTCTCAAAACTAAAATTCGACATTCTTTGTTTCAAATAGTCATGGGACATTAAGGCTTTCAAAGGAATTTTTACAAAATCAGGATCACCTAGATAGTAACTTCTGTCGGCATACGCTCTTCTTTCGGCTTCCACAATAACTTGAATGGATTTGGTCGAATTATGTCCCATTTTAGCTAGGTCGAAAGGTGCTATCATTTTGAATATTTCAGCGAGACATATTCCGCCACTACTAGGTGGAGCCATCGAGATTACCTTTAAATCCTTGTAATCAAAAGTGAGTGGTGTCCTCCATTTAGCTTCGTATTGAGCTAAATCTGCCATGGTAATGATAGCCCCTTTTTCTTGAAGGTAATTGACTAATATTGCAGCGGTTTCGCCTTTGTAAAATTCATCTCTCCCATTTTTTGAAATCCTTTTCAAGGTAGCTGCCAGCGCAGGGTAGTGTATCACATTATTTTCTTTGAAAGCAGTTGCAAATAATGTTTTGTCGCCGTTTGCTTTTATGATTTTAGCCCGATACGAATTCAATCGGTCTTCTTGCTTTTTAGTAACAATCACGCCTTTTTCGGCTAATGCAATAACAGGTTTTAGAATGTCTTGCATAGGTAAGGAACCTAATTTTTTATGTACAGCAAAAACACCAGCAATTGTTCCTGGAACGCCTATGGCTAATGGAGTTTCGGTACTTTTTCCTTTTATAACATTTCCTTTTTCGTCCAAAAACATATCTTTTGTAGCTGCCAAAGGCGCTTTTTCTCGGAAATCCAACGAACCAATTTCACCGTTTGCTTTTCGATACACCATAAAACCACCGCCGCCGAGATTTCCAGCAAATGGATAGGCTACAGCCAAAGCCAATTCTGTTGCAACCATGGCATCAAAAGCATTGCCGCCTTTTCTCATGATTTCAACACCTATTTTGGAAGCTTCTTCTCGAGCTGAAACGACCATTACTTTGTTAGCAACTAGTCCTGTAGGCTTTGTCATAACGTTTTGGGTTTTACAACCAATAGTAAAAACACTCAATAGGATTATAATTTTTTTCATTCCAATACTATAAATTTAAAACCCAACGGCTTTGTTATCTCCTCTTTTGTCTGCCCCGCCTTCCAGTTTTCCATTTGGAAGAACCAAAATTGCATCGACTTGACCAATGATTTCTTTGTTTTTTTCATTGACAAAATATGATTTTTTCTTTAGGTTTTCCAATATATCTTTAGAAAAAGAATTTGGTTCAAAAGTAATTTCATCTGGTAGCCATTGATGATGAAAACGAGGCGCATTTACTGCTTCTTGCATGCTCATATCAAATTCATATACATTCAATATTGTTTGCAAAACCGATGTGATAATAGTAGAACCTCCCGGCGTGCCTACAACCATGGAAAGTTTATTGTTTTTTTCGACAATGGTCGGTGTCATCGAACTCAACATTCTTTTTTCAGGCGCAATGCTGTTGGCTTCACTTCCTGTCAGTCCGTATAAGTTTGGAACTCCCGGCTTTGCACTGAAATCGTCCATTTGATTATTCAAAAAGAAACCTAATTCGTCGCAATATATTTTAGAACCATAATTATCATTTAAAGTTGTTGTGACCGAGACTGCATTTCCGGCGGCGTCTACAATAGAATAATGAGTGGTTTGGTCACTTTCATATCCTTTTATTTCTCCGTGACCAATATCCGAAGATTTTGAAGCTTGATTAAATGAAAAATCACGCATCCTTTTTTCTAAATACGATGGACTTACCAATTCTTTTACTGGAAGTTGTACAAAATCAGGATCGCCTAAGAAATAATTTCTGTCGGCATACGCTCTTCGTTCTGCTTCTGTAATCACCTGAATGGTTTTTAGGCTGTTATGTCCCATTTGCGAAAGGTTGAAAGGCTCAATCATTTTCATGATTTGATTCAGACAAATTCCGCCACTGCTTGGAGGCGACATCGAAGTGATTTTTAAATTCTTATATTGAAAGGTAATTGGAGTTCTCCATTTGGCTTTATAACTATTTAAATCTTCCATTGTAGCAATACCGCCTTTTTTAGCAAGAAAATCGACTAATTTTTGAGCTGTTTCGCCTTTATAGAACTCATCCCGACCGTTTTTGGCAATACGTTTTAATGTTGCTGCTAATGAGGTATATTTTATGGTGTCGTTTTCTTTGTATACTTTAGAAAACAAGCTATTTCTACCATTAATTTTTGTAAAGAATTCTCTGTTATTATTTAAACTTTCTGCTTGAAATTTAGTAATAATTACCCCTTTTTCTGCAAGAGCAATTACAGGTTCTACTATTTCATTCATCGGTAAGGAACCATATTTTTTGTGCACTTCAAATATCCCTGCAATGGTACCTGGAATTCCAGATGCCAAAGCTGTTCCTGTACTTTTTCCCTCAATTACTTCTCCTTTTTGATCTAAATACATATCTTTTGAGGCTGCCATTGGTGCTTTTTCTCTATAATCGATAGCTCCAGTTTCTCCATTGGCTTTTCGGAAAACCATGAAGCCACCACCACCAATATTTCCTGCTTGTGGATGCGATACTGCCAAAGCGAGTTCCGTAGCAACCATGGCATCAAAAGCATTTCCGCCTTTTTTCATGATTTCAACTCCAATTTGAGATGCTTCTTCACGAGCAGAAACGACCATAGCTTTTGAAGTGACTAAACCGGTTGTTTCTATCGTTTTTTCATTTGATTTACAGCTTAAAATAGAGAGGGCAAGAAGAAATAGTATTTTTTTCATAAAGTGATCATTTTAGTATTGGAATAAGTTATCAATTCTTCAAAGAATTTTGTAAATTCATTTTCAAATTCGGAATAAAATTCGGAAAGTTCGTTAGTTGCAAACCGCATTTTGGATAGGTTCTTGGTCCGATGATCCATTTGTGTCAAAATTCGATTAATTCCTTCGACAGTTTGATAACTCACCAGCCAGTTTTGTTCAAACATATAGGGCATTACCATGAGGGTTCTCTCCGAAAGGACACTTTTGTTATCGGATAAGGATTGATAAAATCGTGCTACAAAATCCTCTAGTCTTTCATCTGAATAGGTGTTCCAGTTTTTTGCCAAAAAGTGATCATAAAAAACATCTACAATTACACCGGCATAATGATGGTAATTTTGATGAAGGCGTTTGGTACTTTGCCTAAAAATGGGATGCGCATCGGTAAACGTATCAATAGCGCGATGTAGAATGATTCCTTTTTGAATTTCTAAAGGATACTTTTCGTATTGTCTTCCACGAATTCCATCGGCCATAAAATTGCCAATTTTAATTAAATCATTGTCACCAGAAAGATAGATGTGTGCTAGAAAATTCATTCGCCTAATTTAGGAATTTAAATGATGAATTTTGAATTCTAAACGACTTTTATAAACTGTCAATTATTATATTTGTGAGCAATTTAATAAATATCCTTTAAAATTAAAATAATAAGCAATGACTTTAATAAAATCAATATCTGGAATTCGGGGAACAATTGGAGGCAAAGTAGGGGATAACCTAACTCCTGTTGATGCTGTGAAATTTGCTTCGGCCTATGGAACATGGCTAAAAGAGTATAGTGGAAAAGAAAAAATTACTGTTGTTGTAGGTCGTGACGCCCGTATTTCGGGACCAATGATTCACAATTTGGTTGTAAATACGTTGATTGGTTTAGGAATTAACGTGATAGATTTGGGTCTTTCAACTACACCAACTGTAGAAGTGGCTGTTCCGCTTGAAAAAGCAGATGGAGGAATCATTCTGACAGCTTCGCACAACCCAAAACAATGGAATGCCTTGAAGTTATTGAATGAAAAAGGAGAGTTCCTAAATGGTGAAGAAGGACTAAAAATTCTTGAAATTGCCGAAGCGGAAGCTTTTGATTTTTCGGATGTGGATGATTTGGGAGAAATTATGATTAACGATGCGTACATGGATATACATATTGATGAAGTATTAAATTTGCCATTGGTAGATGTTGATGCCGTAAAAGCAGCTAAATTTAAAGTGGTTGTGGATGGTGTAAACTCTTCAGGAGGAATAATTATCCCGAGGTTATTGAAATTAATGGGTGTAGAAGTGGTCGAATTATACTGCGAGCCAAACGGTCATTTTCCTCATAATCCGGAACCATTAAAAGAACATTTGACTGCTATTTCAGAATTGGTTGTCAAAGAGAAAGCCGACTTAGGAATCGTTGTAGATCCTGATGTAGATCGTTTGGCTTTCATTTGCGAAGACGGTGAAATGTTTGGTGAAGAATATACTTTGGTGGCTTGTGCGGATTATGTATTGAGTAAAACCCCTGGAAATACAGTGTCTAATATGTCCTCTTCCCGCGCGTTGCGTGATGTGACTAATTTGCATAAAGGAACCTATGAAGCCAGTGCTGTGGGTGAGGTAAATGTAGTGGAACTTATGAAAAAGAACAATGCTGTAATAGGCGGTGAAGGAAACGGCGGAATCATTTATCCAGAGTTGCATTACGGACGCGATAGCTTGGTAGGAGTGGCACTGTTTTTAACACATTTGGCCAACAAAAAAATGACAGTTTCGGCTTTACGGGCTTCATATCCGCAATATTACATGAGTAAAAACAAAATTGAATTAACGCCACAAATTGATGTAGATGCGATTCTTGTTGCCATGACAGAGAAATACAAAAACGAAGACATTACCACTATTGATGGTGTGAAAATTGATTTTGCTGAAAATTGGGTTCATTTGAGAAAATCGAATACGGAGCCCATCATTCGTATTTATACCGAAGCAGCTTCTCAAGAAAAAGCAGATGTTTTAGCATTGCGAATCATTGATGAAATACAAGCAATTGCAGGAATATAGTTTTATTTTTTTACTATAAAAAGAGGCTGTCAGAAGATTGTTTTTTGACAGCCTCTTTGTTTTTAAATTCAATTTACTCCTAGTTTTAGAACTTTTTATGGAAAATAGGTTCCGATAAATTTCTAATTTCAGAAATTCCAAGAAAACGTATATCTTTGAACTTAAATTAAACATAAAATGATTACTAAAGAAGCGCCGACACAATTAGAGCAATACTTTCAGCAGTTTCGCGATAACATAATTGGAATAGACCAAGAGTTTGAATCTCCTTACGGACAACAACAAATTATTTATACGGATTGGACAGCCAGTGGTCGTTTGTATCGTCCTATTGAAGAAAAATTAATGAATCAATTTGGTCCTTTTGTGGCCAATACCCATACAGAAACTACGGTTTCAGGAACTGCCATGACTAAGGCATATCATCAAGCGCGTCACATTATAAAAAAACATGTACATGCTAATAGTGATGATATTTTGATTACTGATGGAACTGGAATGACTGGCGTTGTCAATAAATTTCAACGAATCCTAGGATTAAAAGTTCCCGAAAACCTAAAAAATTTCATCACTATTCCAGCCGAAAAAAAACCAATTGTTTTTATTTCACACATGGAACACCATTCCAATCAAACGTCTTGGTTAGAAACTATTGCTGATGTCGAGGTTATTCCTTCTTCAGAAGACGGATTGTTCAGCTTAGAAAATTTGGAATTGTTATTGGAAAAATACAAAGAACGCCCTTTTAAAATAGCTTCCATCACATCCTGCTCTAATGTTACAGGAATAAGAACTCCGTATCATGAAGTAGCCAAAATAATGCATCAAAATAACGGTCTTTGTTTCGTGGATTTTGCTTGTTCCGGACCGTACGTGAAAATTGATATGCATCCTGAAGATGCGGAAAGTTATTTGGATGCCATTTTCTTTTCCCCGCATAAATTCCTTGGCGGACCCGGAACTTGTGGCGTTTTAGTTTTTAATAAAAAATTATATCAAAATGTGGTTCCTGACAATCCGGGTGGTGGAACGGTGAGTTGGACTAATCCTTGGGGCGAACACAAATACATTGATAATATAGAAGACAGGGAAGATGGCGGAACTCCAGGCTTTCTTCAGGTTATAAAAACCGCATTGGCTATTCAGTTGAAAGAGCAAATGGGAATTGAAAACATCCTAAAAAGAGAACACGAAATTGTAGATTATATTTTCTCGGAATTAGGAAATATCTCCAATATCAAAATCCTTGCAGGTCAGCATCAAGATAGGTTAGGAGTGATTTCTTTCTTTATAGAAGATTTGCATTTTAATTTGGGCGTGAAATTATTGAATGATAAATTCGGAATTCAAACTCGCGGCGGATGCAGTTGTGCTGGAACTTATGGGCATTTTTTATTGCACGTAGACCAAGAAACGTCCCACAAATTAATTGACGAAATTACGCTTGGCGATTTAATCAGAAAACCGGGATGGATTAGAATGTCTATTCATCCGACAACGACAAATGTTGAAATTGAATTTGTTTGTAACGGAATAAAAGCATTGGCTGAAAACCATAAAACATGGGCTTTAGATTATGTGTATAATTCGGCTACCAATGAGTTCATAAACAAGAATGCACGATCCGTCGAAGATGAATTGGTAAAAAAATGGTTCTCTTTATAAGAAAGTTAAGATTTTAAGAAACTAAAAAAAATCACACATTATAAACTTTATTGCTTATAATGTGTGATTTTTTTTCGAACACTAAATACAATTACTGCAAAGTGATTACGGAACACTACCGTCTGTGTTTCCATCTTTTATGCGTCCAGAAATAATATTCAGGAGCTTCTAAAATTTGTTTTTCTACTTCCTTGATATAGATATGTGTAATTCCAAAATCAGGTATCGACTTAGGATTGTCGCTAAGTGGTATTATTGTAAGTTCATAATAACCTCTCTTTACCTTTTTTACTTTCGCAAAAACAACTGTCATATCATATTTTTTTGCTAACATTTCAGGTCCAGTATGAACCGGAACTTCTACGCCCATAAAACTTTCCCAATGAAATATTCGATCTGCTTTTGGGGATTGATCACTCGCTAAACCATATACACATTGAATGTTATTTTTTTGATTGTTTGCAATCAGTGGAATAGTTTTGCTTGTTGGGACTAATTCAGTATTATATTTTGAACGAATGTCTCTTACCAGTTTATCGAAGTGTTTATTGGCTAGTTTTTTATACACAGCTACACCCAGAAAAGATATTTTTTGGTTAAGGGTAATCAGCCATTCCCAGCTTGCATAATGAGAGGCGATAAGCATAATACTTTTCCCTTTTTTTTCATATTCTTTAATTACTTCCAGATTTGTTATTTTAAATCTTTTGTTCATCTCTTCTGATGAAATAGTCATGGTTTTTACCATTTCCAGGAACATATCACAAAGGTGATGATATGATTTTTTTTCAATTTCAAGACGTTCCTTGTCACTAAGATGAGGTAACGCCAACGCTAAATTTTCTCTTACCGTTTTTTTTCGATATCCTACGATATAATAAACAAGTACATAAATACAGTCAGATAACCAATAAAATATGCGAAAAGGAAGAATGGAAATAATCCATAAAAATGGAAAAGTTAAGATAAAAACAAGAAATTGCATGCCGTTATTTTTCTTGCAAATATAAGTCAAAAATGTAGACTGATATAAATTTTGACTGCATACTATATCAGTATTTGAGAATGACTATCTTTACAGGTCACAATAAATATACTTTATGAATACCGTTTTAATAGCAATAATTGTAGTAAATGTTTTGATTAGTTACAAAGGGTTTAATGACCTTTCTTTTTTTAGAAAATATGAATTCCATGTTGGGAGCATTCGCTCAGGAGAACAAATAAGGATGTTATCCTCTGGTTTTCTGCATGCTGACATGATGCATTTGATTTTTAATATGTTGACGCTATGGTTTTTTGCACCAGTGGTCATAAATCATCTTGGTAGTTTTTCCTTTATACTAGTTTATTTTGGCAGTTTGATTTTTGGCAGTTTATTGACCATGGTTTTTCATAAAAATGATTACGGTTACAGAGCTGTAGGTGCTTCTGGGGCAGTAACAGGAGTTCTATATTCGGCAATATTATTACAGCCAGACATGATGTTGGGAATTTTTTTTATTATTCCAATGCCGGCTTACCTATTTGGAATCCTTTATTTGTTGTATTCGATTTACGGAATAAAGGCTAAGAATGATAACATTGGTCATACAGCACATTTTGGTGGTGCTGTAGGTGGTTATTTGATTACGTTAGTAAAAGAACCTACTCTGTTAGTAGAGCACACGCTGATGGTAATATTGTTAGTAATTCCGATAATTGTTCTTTTTGTGATGGCGAAAATGGGAAAACTATAACGGCACAACTTTTGAAAAGAATTTAGTAAAAACAATTAAATTATACAAAAATGAAAAAAGTTATACTAGTATTGTCTCTAATTTTTATGCAAATATCTTACGGACAAGAAGTGAAGCAAATCCCTCAAATAATTGTAAACGGAGAAGGTAAAGTAAAGGTTGTTCCGGATCAAGCTACTATTGCGGCTACAGTTGAAACAAAAGGGAATAATGCCAAAGAGGTTAAAAAACAAAATGATGAAAAGATCGATGCTATTTTAAAGTTTATAAAAAAAATGAACTTAGCACCAGCAGATTTTAAAACGCAACGTGTTTCACTAAATCCACAATATGATTATGAAAAAAAGAAACACAGCTACAATGCTACACAAACAATTGAGATCTTGTTAAGAGATTTATCAAATTATGATGAATTGATGGAAGGTTTGGTAAATCAGGGAATCAATAGGATCGATAACGTTACATTTCAATCTTCAAAGATGAAACAATATGAATCCGAAGCTAGAAAACTTGCCATGAAAGAAGCAAAATTAAAAGCAGAAGATTATGTTTCTGTTTTAGGACAAAAAGTAGGTCGTGCATTGACCATTTCAGATAATTCACAAACCTATTATCCGCAACCAATGTATGTAGGCATGAAAACAATGCAAAGTAATGATATGAGCGCTCCTAGAGAAACGCTGGCAGCAGGAGAAATTACTATTACAGCAACTGTTACAGTAAATTTTATACTGGAATAAAGAAGTGAAAAAAAGATTTAAAATCCCATGTCAGATAAAATGGTATGGGATTTTTTTATGGATTTACCTTAATTATGAAATGTTGAAAATACCAATTAATAGGTATAAAAAAAAACGCTACAATTACTTGCGGCGTTTTAGTGGGGAGAGCAGGATTCGAACCTGCGAAGTTTACACAGCAGATTTACAGTCTGCCCTCGTTGGCCGCTTGAGTATCTCCCCAAAGCCTTTGAGTACAACAGTTAGCTGTTGTTAGCGGTGCAAATATAGAAACAGTTTTTGTTTCTGCAAACTAATTTTACACTTAATTTTAGTATTATTTTTAACGTATTGGTATTGAATAAAATAAAAAAATCTCCACTAGGGAGATTTATTTTATTTGTGTCCAAGAAGGTGGTTATTTTGCCAAAAGTTCTAAAACTTTGGCTCTAAGTTCCTCTCCTCTTAAATTTTGTGCGACTACATTTCCTGATGCGTCAAGAATAAAAGTAGCAGGAATAGATTCTACTTTATATTGAGCTGCGATAGGTTCATCCCAAAATTTTAAATTGGAAACATGATTCCAGGTTAATTTATCTTTTGCAATAGCCTCTTTCCAAGCTTTGGCATCTTTATCTAAAGATACACCAATTATGTTAAGACCTTTGCTGTGCAGCTCTTTGTACAGGGCTACGACATTTGGGTTTTCTTGTCGACAAGGACCACACCATGAAGCCCAAAAATCAACAATTGTTACCTTTCCTAAATTTTCTTTAAGAGAAATTATTTTCCCTTGTGGATTAGGACCTGAAAAATCTGCTCTTCATTTAGCGTCACCAACTGGAGCTGATGCAGACGATGATGCTCCAACTGAAGCAGGCGCTTTCATTTCAGCAAGTTTAGTTTTGATTGCTAAACCTGGTTTTGTTTTTTTCAACGACTCATCTAAGCTGTTGTATAATTTTTCAGATTTTGCAATATCAGCACTTTGGTCATTTAACATCCCTTGAATGATTAAAGCTGAGATGAATGATTTAGGATGTGTTTCAGCGTAAGAAATATATTTTGCTTTTGAAGCTACACCAACTTCTTCTTGAATTTTAGTGAATTCTTTCATCAAACTATTGATAACTATAGTATCTTTAGATTGCTGAGCCGCATTCATTGCTTGCATGTTTTTAGTTTGGAAATCTATTAGTCTCTTTTGAACTAAAGTGATTTCGTCATTAAATTTCACGTATTCATCATTGTTATAAGTTCCTGAAACTTTAGATTTATGTATGCTGTCTTTGTTGATGACAACTTTGATGTCTCCATTTTCTAAGATAAGTGGTACTTTACCTTGAACACCTTCAACTTGTAATGTATGAAAAGAAGGCTCCGTAGTTTTTCCTTCAATTTCAAATTTACCATTTTCGACTTTTACAGTATCAACAGCAATTAGACCCATTCCACTTGCGTCTTGAGTTTCAAGAATAATGGTTTTGCCATTTTCAATTCCAGTTGCGATTCCAGAAATAGTGTATTTATCTTTAGTACATGATACCAATACAACAGCTGCCGAAAGTAAAAAAATTATTTTTTTCATTATTAATTAGTTAATTGAGTTAAGTGTGCAAAAGTATTTAAAAAATATAAAACAATACTAAAATTATGAGCTAAAGTTTTGTTATATTTTACTGTCAATTTGCTTTATAGATATTGTGTTGAAAATAGATTTCTTGAATTGTTATCTAGGAAATGTTGCAAATTGCTATGCGCTTCTTTTTTTGAATTAGATTTCATTTGAAAATGGAGTGTTATTATCAGTATTACTACAATACAAAAATACAGTTTTGCTACAGTTTTTAGTTTTACCTTTGTCTAAAACAACATTTTAAATGCCAAAACATATACTTCTAGTTCTTCTAGTCTTAAGTTTTACTTCTTGTGATGTTTATAAAACTTTGCGACATGGTGGTTTGCCAAGCCAAAATGATTATAAGCATTTTACTCAAAGAATTGTAGAAAATGAAAGCCCCGTTTATAATTTTTATAGTGCCAATAAAGAATATCAATTGGGGGAGAAAATTGGTTTAACAAATCGGGATTTAAATGCAACAAATATTAGTTTGGATAGTTTTGCGGTTATTCATAAGACAAAAGCATTACTAATAATTCGCAACGACACCATTTTATATGAGAACTATGATAAAAAATATAATAAAACCTCTTCATTTTCCAGTTTTTCAACGGTAAAACCTTTTGTCTCAAGTTTAATAGGAATAGCAATTGATGAAGGCAAAATAAACAGCGAAAATGATTTTATAATTACCTATTTACCACAATACAAATCTAAAGTTGGATGGGATAAAATCACCCTAAAAAATCTATTACAACATACTTCTGGAATAAAATTTACAGATAACCCATTTAATCCTATTTCTGATAACGCCGAATTTTATTGGGGCAATAATTTAAGAGAAGAATTAATGGATTTAGAATTGGAGAGTTTACCTAATTTAAAATTCAAATACAGTAGTGCAAATACAATGTTGTTAGGTTTAATTATTGAAAAGGTGACTGGAGGAACAATTTCACGAAATTTGGAAGAAAAAATTTGGAAACCTCTTGGAATGGAAGCATCAGCATCTTGGAGTTTAGACAGAAATGACAGTCAAGCAATCGAAAAAGTATTTTGTTGTTTACAAGCTAGAGCCATTGATTTTGCCAAATTTGGGCGCTTATACCTTAATAATGGCAATTGGAATGGTAAACAAATTATTTCGAAAAAATGGATTTACAATTCAACTCATACGGATGCTACTGGAAACAACAAACATTTTTATAATAATAATTGGGGAATTGGACCTCTAAAATATGGAAGCTATTATGCAATTGGCTTGTATGGTCAATTTATATATGTTTATCCAGAAAAAAATATAATTATTATTCGATTTGGGGATACTGATACAAGTTATCATCCTAGTTATTGGCAAAATATTTTTCTTCAAATTATTGATCAAATGTAATAGCTTGTCATCTAAAATTTTATTTATTTAATATGAATTTAGTTATGTTGCCGTATTAATCGTTCTCAAACTAAAAGCCAGATATTTTAATAATTTAATTAAGAAAATAGTAAAACTAGATAATAGCCCACAGCAAAAAGAATAGGTACTTAAATTCGTATCTTAGTCAAATTAATTACAAAATGTAGCGTAACTAGATGTGAAGTTTTGTTTGCATCTCCAAAATTTAAACAAAACAAAATTTAATAGTTTTGGAAT
>RRZU010512828.1_pt1 | contig 13640 bp, 17 predicted proteins | sample 2165561 | NCBI WGS metagenome assembly RRZU01 (sample SAMN10456909, study PRJNA506462) | wastewater metagenome | isolation source: wastewater sludge | place: USA: Moscow, Idaho
ATCGAGACCAATCTTTTCGGCCCCCGCATGGCCGAGCGGCTGGACGCAGCCGCCATCGTTCTGAACATTCATTCGCGCGCCGGTGGCCTGCTGGAGGTCGCGCGGATCTCGGAAGCGCTTGCGCATGGTTGCGTCGTCGTCAGCGAGACCTCACCCGATCAGGCCGAATATGCCGATCTGGATGGGCGCGTCCTGTTCACACCCGAAGGCGACGCCGAGGCGCTGATCGCCGCGCTGCGCGGGCTTCTGGATGACCCCGCCCAGTTGCGCGCACGGCAACAACCGGCGCAGGGCGGGACCGACCGTTTCCGGCTTGGTTTCCTGCGGACCTTGCAGGGTCTGGGCATGATCGCCCCCGACACGTTCGAGGCCCTCGCCACCGACTATCCGGCGGTCTTCGACCCGGATCAGACCCTGCCGCGCACCTGTCTGACGCTGCCGGAAACCCCCAGCCGCACGCGGGCCTTCCAGGAAAATGACGCCGGCGACTATCTGATCTGGCCCGGCATGAAGGCCAATCCGGGCTGGCGGGGCTGCGCGCTCAGTTATCGCCACATCATGCGCCAATTTCGCGAGGCCAATATCGCCGAGGCGCTTGTGGTCGAGGATGACGTCGTGCTGCCGCCCGATTTCGATGCCAAGCTGGACACCATTCGCGGCTATATGGACGAATGCAACGCGGACATGTTCTCGGGCCTGATTGTGGACCTGCATCGCGATGCGGTTGTGTCGGGGGTCGAGCGGCGTGACGGGCTGTGCATGGTCCAGCTGGACCGGGCGGTGATGACGATCTGCAACCTCTATCGGGCGCGGATGATCGAGCATATGGCGAATTGGGACGATCAGAACGACAATGCGTTTTCCAACACCATCGACCGCTATATGGAACAAGCCACACATCTGCGGGTCGTGACCACGCTGCCCTTCATGGTCGATTACGGCGCCAACCTGCCCTCAACCCTGCGCGAGGCTGACAACCACAAATTCGACGCCCTGCGCGCCCGGTCCGAGGCCCTGCTGGCCGAGAAGGTCGCCGCCTTCGAGGCCAGCCACCGCGACTGATCGGCAGCTTGTATGCCGCTGCTGGCTGTGGCAGTCCGGCAGCGGCCCCAAAAGCAGGATCAAGCGATGCAGATCGAAACCACCTCTCTTCCCGGCGTACTGCTGCTGACGCCGCGCCGCCACGGCGATGCGCGTGGCTTCTTCAGCGAAAGCTGGAACCGCAAAACGCTGGAGGACGCGGGCGTCCACCTGCCGGAATTCGTGCAGGACAACCACTCGATGTCCAGTGCGGTGGGCACGTTGCGCGGGCTGCATTACCAGTCGCCACCGATGGCGCAGGGCAAGCTGGTGCGCTGCGGGCGTGGGGCACTGTATGACGTGGCGGTCGACGCACGGCGCGGCAGCCCGACTTACGGCCAATCCTTCGGCGCCGAGCTGAGCTTTGAGAACGGCCGCCAGCTGTGGATCCCGGCGGGCTTCCTGCACGGCTTCGTCACCCGCCAGCCGGACACCGAAATCGTCTATAAATGCACCGCGCATTACTCGGCCGCCAATGATGGCGGCGTGCGTTGGGACACCGTCGGCATCAACTGGGGCGTCGACGCGCCGATCCTGTCCGACAAGGACCGGGTCGCCCCCGCCTTCGCCGACTGGCAATCCCCCTTCACCTATGAGGACTGAATCATGAAGATCCTGGTTACCGGCGGCGCCGGCTTCATCGGATCCGCGGTTGTCCGCCAGGCCGTCCGTGCCGGGCATGAGGTCGTGAACCTCGACGTGCTGACCTATGCCGCCAACCTCGACAACGTGGCCAGCGTGTCGAACGCCCCCGGCTATGCGTTCGAGCAGGCCGATATCCGCGACCGCGCCGCTTTGGACCGCATCTTCGCTGACCATCGCCCCGATGCGGTGATGCATCTGGCCGCCGAAAGCCATGTCGACCGCTCGATCGACGGGCCGGGCGAATTTATCGAAACCAATATCAACGGCACCTATAACCTGCTGGAAGCCGCCCGCGCCTATTGGAGCCGCGAAGGCAAGCCCGCGGGCTTTCGCTTCCACCATATCTCGACCGACGAGGTGTTCGGATCGCTGGGCGAGGACGGCCAGTTCACCGAAGACACCCCCTATGACCCGCGCAGCGCCTATTCGGCCTCGAAAGCCGCGTCCGACCATCTGGTCCGCGCCTGGCACGAGACCTACGGCCTGCCCGTGGTGATGACCAATTGCTCCAACAATTACGGTCCCTTCCACTTCCCCGAGAAGCTGGTGCCGGTGGTGATCCTGAAGGCGCTGTCGGGCCAGCCGATCCCGGTTTACGGCGACGGCGGCAATGTCCGCGACTGGCTGTATGTCGAAGACCACGCCGACGCGCTGCTGTGTGTGCTGGAAAATGGCCAACTCGGTCGCAGCTATAATATCGGCGGCGAGAATGAGGCGAAGAATATCGACCTCGTGCGCACCATCTGCACCCATATGGACGATCTGCACCCGCAGGGCGCGCCCCATGCCGATCTGATCACCTTTGTCACCGACCGCCCCGGCCATGACCGCCGCTACGCGATCGACCCGACCCGCATCCGCGACGAGCTGGGCTGGCGCCCCTCGGTCACGGTCGAGGAAGGGCTGCGCCGCACCGTCGAGTGGTATCTGGCGAACGAGGACTGGTGGCGGCCGCTGCTAGACCGCGACGGCGTCGGCAAACGGCTTGGGAACGGATGACCCTCATGTCCGCCGGGCTGCCCCAAACGGTCTGGACCTTATGGCTGCAAGGCTGGGATGCAGCCCCCGCCGTCTGCCACGCCTCGCGGGCCAGCTGGCAGCGGCAGAACCCCGACTGGCAGGTCACGGCGCTGAGCGGTCGGAACCTCGGCGACTACCTGCCCGAAGCAACGGTGGCCGCGATCCTGCGCCACCGCGACCCGCCCGAGGTCAGCGCGAATCTGCTGCGGGTTGAGCTTCTGACCCGCTATGGCGGGGTCTGGGCCGACGCGACCACGATCTGCGCCCGGCCGCTGTCGGGCTGGTTGCCGGATCAGATGGGGTCGGGCTTTTTTGGCTTTGGCTTTCCGCCCGAGGTGGGACGGCCGCTGGCCAGCTGGTTTCTGGCCTCGGTGCCGGATGGAATGATCATTCGGATGTGGCGCGCGGCCTGCTGGGCCTATTGGCACGGGCGTATCCAGCGCCACACCTACCACTGGATGCACGAGATTTTCGGCCTGCTATGTGAAACCGACGCCGCGTTTCAGCAGACATGGCAGACCACGCCGCATATCTCGGCGCTGCATCCACTGCATTTCGCCCCCGATGCACCGGCGCTGTTCGATCCGCCCACAGCGGAGATGCTGGCCCATTTGGCGGCCCCACATGCCCCAGTCTGGAAGCTGACGCACAAACTGTCCTCACCCCCAGAGGCGAACTCTCTTTTTGCGCATCTCTGCGGCCTCGCTTATAGCTGCCCCGAATTGCAGGAACATCCATGACCCTTCTGATCTTTGGAAAGACCGGCCAGGTCGCGCAAGAACTGGCCCGCCGCGCACCGGATGCGCAATTCGCCGGTCGCGAGACCGCCGATCTGACCGATCCCGCCGCCTGCGCGGCGCTGATCCGGCAGCTGCACCCCAGCGCGGTCATCAATGCCGCCGCCTATACCGCCGTCGACAAGGCAGAATCGGACGCGGCGACCGCGCAACTGGTCAATGCGGATGCGCCGGCGGCCATGGCTGCGGCCTGTGCCGAACTGGGCATCCCCTTCGTCCATATCTCGACCGATTATGTCTTCGACGGATCCGGCGACACCGCACGGGCCGAAGACGCCCCGACCGCCCCCCTCGGGGTTTACGGCCAGACCAAGTTGGATGGCGAGCGCGCTGTTCAGGCCGCAGCCGGTCAATACGCGATCATGCGGACCAGCTGGGTCTTCTCGGCCCATGGCAACAATTTCGTGAAAACCATGCTCCGTTTTGGCGCTGAACGCGACCGGCTGACCATCGTCGCCGACCAGATCGGCGGCCCCACTGCCTCCACCGACATCGCCGCCGCAGCCTTGTCCATGGCAGCCACCATGCGCGCCGACGCCACCAAGGGCGGCATCTATCACTTCGCAGGCGCCCCCGATGTCAGCTGGGCCGACTTCGCCCGCGTGATCTTCGCCCAATCGGACCTCGCACCCGAGGTCGTGGACATCCCCAGCAGCGACTATCCCACCCCGGCGAAACGGCCATTGAACTCGCGCCTCGACTGCGCGGCCATCACCCGCGATTTCGGGATTGCGCGCCCCGACTGGCGCGTTTCGCTGCAAGACGTCATCAAGGAGCTTCGCGCATGACCCAACGCAAGGGCATCATCCTCGCCGGTGGATCCGGCACGCGGCTTTACCCCATCACCATGGGCGTGTCGAAGCAGCTGCTGCCGGTCTATGACAAGCCGATGATCTACTATCCGATCAGCGTGCTGATGCTGGCCGGCATCCGCGAAATCGCCATCATCACCACGCCCGAGGATCAGGAGCAGTTCCGCCGCCTGCTGGGCGATGGCAACCAGTGGGGCATGGATTTCACCTATATCGTCCAGCCATCGCCGGACGGGTTGGCGCAGGCCTATCTGCTGACGCGCGATTTCCTCAATGGCGCGCCCTCGGCCATGGTGCTGGGCGACAATATTTTCTTCGGCCACGGCCTGTCCGAATTGCTGGCCGCCGCGGACGCCAAGCCCCAAGGCGGCACCGTTTTCGGTTACCGCGTCGCCGACCCCGAACGCTACGGCGTGGTCGATTTCGACGCGCAGGGCCGGGTCCGCTCGATCATCGAAAAGCCCGCCAACCCGCCATCGCAATTCGCGGTGACGGGGCTGTATTTCCTCGACAACACGGCCTCGGACCGTGCGGCTGCGGTGCGCCCCTCGGACCGGGGCGAGTTGGAGATCACCACCCTGCTGGAGACCTATCTCCATGACGGGCTGTTGACGGTCGAGCGGATGGGCCGCGGCTACGCGTGGCTGGACACCGGCACCCATGGCAGCTTGCTGGATGCCGGCAACTTCGTCCGCACGCTGGAGCGTCGGCAGGGCCTGCAAACCGGCTGCCCCGACGAGATCGCCTTCGATCAAGGCTGGATCGACGCCGAGCAACTGGCCCGCCGCGCCCAGCTTTTCGCCAAGAACGACTATGGCCGCTATTTGGCCGGGCTGCTGAAATAGGATCAGCCGAGCGCGCGGATCAGCCCCGGCAGGTCGGCGAAATCGGAAAACAGCGCCCGATGCGGCAGCGTGTCGGCCGCCGCCTTGCGGTAGCCTTCGGTGAACAGGAAGAAGGGCAACCCGGCCGCCTCGGCGGTTGCGGCATCGACCTCGCTGTCACCGACATAGGCGGCGGGTCCGTCGCCCATGCGGCGCAAGGTCTCGTACAGGGGCGCCGGGTCGGGCTTGCGCGGCAGGCCGCTGTCGCCTCCCAGAACCACGTCGAAATAGGGTTCCAACCCCAGATGCCGCAGCACCGCCAACGCGGGCGCGACGGGCTTGTTGGTGCAGACCGCCAGCCGATGGCCCGCCGCCTGCAAGGCTTGCAGCGCGTCCTCGACGCCCGGATAGGGCTGGGTCAGCGTCACCGCATCCTCGTAACGGCCGATCAGGTTCTCGGCCATGCGGGCAGCGCGGGCCGGATCCTCGATCCCGTGCGCCTTCAGTAGGCTGTCCACCAGATGCGGCACGCCGCGCCCGACAAAGCCGCGGACCGTCGGCAGATCAAAACCGGCCAGCCCCTCATCGGCGAGCACAAGATTGGCGGTGGCGTGAATATCCGGCGCGCTGTCGATCAGCGTGCCGTCGAGGTCGAAGACGATGTTCATGCCCGGTGCAGCGCCGCTTCGGCGGCCTCGCGGATGGCGCGGATATTCTCGCCGTAAACCTGCGGCGCGGCGACCGAGCCGCCCTTGAATACCGCCGACCCCGCGACCAGCACATCCGCCCCGGCCTTGGCCACCAGTCCAGCGGTCTTGGGATCGACCCCGCCATCCACCTGGATATGGATCGGCCGATCGCCGATCATGCCGCGCAACCGCGCGATCTTGTCGACTTGGCTATGGATGAATTTCTGCCCCCCGAAGCCAGGGTTCACCGACATCACCAGCACCAGATCAGCCAGATCGAGCACATATTCGATGGCCTCCAACGGCGTGCCGGGGTTCAGCGCCACGCCCGCCTTCTTACCGGTGGCCCGGATCGCCTGCAGGGTGCGGTGGATATGGGGGCCGGCCTCGACATGGGCGGTGATCAGATCGGCGCCAGCCTCGGCATAGGCCACGATATAGGGATCGACCGGGGCGATCATCAGGTGAACGTCCATGAAGGTCTTCACATGCGGCCGGAACGCCTTCACCGCAGGCGGCCCGAAGGTCAGGTTCGGCACGAAATGGCCGTCCATCACGTCGACATGGACCCAATCGGCGCCCTGATCCTCGATCGCGCGGATCTCGCGGCCGAAATCGGCGAAATCGGCGGACAGGATCGAGGGCGCGATCTTGATGTTGCGGTCGAAACTCATGGCGGGCCTCGCGGTCGGATGGGTGGAATGGGCCAGAGCGTTATGGCCGAATGCAGCTTTGCGTCAACCTGGCAAATCGACGCGAACAACCTGTGGGTGCAAGAACGCGGTATTCTGCGGACCCGACCGCCCCCGTTGCACCCCAAGGCGGCCACATTCTAGGCAGCCCGCCGCAAGCGCCCGGCAAGTGCGGCTGCATACAGCGCCGCCGTCCCCGATTTGGTCTGGCGCCGCAGCCCCAGCCGGGCGAATTCGCGCGCCATGCGCCAACCGGGCTGTGTCAGGGCCTGGTCAAAGCGCGCAAGAACCATCCGGTTTTCTGTCGTCAGCAATTCGGATGCGGCAGACAATGCGTCCACATTGTCATGGACCCAGCCGCCATAATTTCCGGCGAAAAGCTGGCCCAGCCGTGCTTTCATCGCTGGAATGGTATCATTCCGGCCCTTCAGATTGTCACCGTGCTGCCGGTACAAAAGCACCTCCGCATCGTCGCGGATAATCCCCATCCCCGCCCCGGACACGATCTGATACAGCCACCAGTCATGCGACTCGAGCCCGATCTCCATCGCTGCCGGCGCGGCTTGACGCGCCAGCCGAATGGCGGCCGGCGTCAACACGCAGGTATTGCCCGCCGTCACCGCCTGCACCAAGGCATTCCTGAAGTCGAAAGGCCCCGCAAACCGGAGCGAGCCAGCCAGCGGCGTCAGCTCCGCGTCACAGATCGTCGTGCAGGCCGAATAGAGCCCCGCCTCGGGTCGCGTCCGCAGCGCGGTCAACGCTCGCCCCAACTTGTCGGGCCGCCACACGTCGTCCTGATCCGCAAGCGAGAGGTACTCATCCCCTTCCGGCAGCGCCATCATCGACAGGAAGTTCCGCGTCGCCCCCGCCGTTGGCCCTGAGATCAGGCTGACTTGTCCCGCCGGAAAACGTGCCGCGAATTCCTGCACAATCGCCGGTCCTGCATCGGCAGAACCGTCGTCGGACACCACCAGCCGCCAGTTCGGGTGATCTTGCGCGGCGATGCTGTCCAGCTGCGCCGCCACATGCTCGGCGCCGTTATACAATGCCAGACCGATCAAAACCCGCGCCAAGTCACTCTCCTGCCCTGACGGGCCGGCCTAACCGACCGTGCCCAAAAGCGTCACGCGCCCACTGCGCGCGCAGCACATCTAGCCGTGCCGCGGCAGAGATCAAGCCAAACCGGCCCCAGATCGCACCAACATCCGCCAACCGCTCGTGGAGGATACCCTCGGTCGCGCGAACCAGCACAGGGGCTGCCATTGGCCAGCCTAGCCGCCGCGCCTGATTATCGGGTGACGATACCGGGCGTCAGACGGCATCCTGACGTGCGATATCCTCGATCAGCACATCCGACACGATACCACCCGTCACTTCGGCAGCCGTCTTCATCAGCGATTCCCGCAAGCGCCGCATTCGGGGCTCAATCGTATAGTTGCCATCGAAACCGCCGGTATTCGCGTGGATCAACAGGGTCCGCAGAAAGGCGTCGCGCAGGCGGAACTCCTGCTTGAAGACCGCCTCCTGCTGGTCGGCGGCCATTTCGACGGTCAAGGTCAGCACCATCATGCCGTCCAGACGATCGCCATGCATGACCGGAACGAAGAACTGAGAGGGGAAGCGGAAATAGGCCGTTGTCGCCTCGCCATGCTCGCCCTTGGGCTTGCTGTCGGCCTCGGCCCCATGAGCGGCCTCGGCCTCCACCTCCGTTGCCCCCTCCTCCGCATGTGCTTCGGCCTCGGCGCCAGGTGCGGGATGCTCTGCTGCGCCCTCCTTCGGGCGCAGCATGTCGCCGCCAAACAGACCGCCAATCGCCGCGATCAGGATGGCAAGTACCGGTATCAGCTTCTTGACCATGATGACCTCTCAGTAAGGCAGGATGATGTCGGCGACCTGCTGGCCATAGCGCGGCTGCTGTACGTCCATGATCTGCCCGCGTCCGCCATAGGAAATTCGTGCGCCAGCAATGCGGTCATAGGCCACCTCGTTGTTGCGACCGATATCTTCAGGGCGCACGAAACCAGCGACCAGCAGCTCGCGCATCTCGAAATTGACGCGGACTTCCTGACTGCCCTGGATGTGCAGGGTGCCGTTCGGCAGCCGGTCAATGACCGTCGCGGCGACGCGCAGCGTCATCTTGTCCCGGCGCGAGACCTTGCCGTTCCCCTTATAGGTTGACGACGAATCAGCATCGACCGCATTGGCCATCGACGCGCCGTCGGGCAGCCGCTTGTCGAGACTTTGCGGCAAACCTGCAAAGTCAGAGATGCTGACCTTATCAGCCGCCGATCGCGACCGGTTCGAGCTGTTCGAAATCTCGGCCTTGTCGTCAATTTCGATGACCACGGTAAGAATATCCCCCCGCGTCGCGGCCCGGCGATCCCGCACCAGAGAACTCTGCTCGCCAGCCCAAAGCGAGGCATCCGCTTCGGGACGCTGCGGGGTTTCGGGCAGGAACAGCTCGGGCGTGGTCATCGCGGTGAATTCGGGGGTGCTTTGCGGCTCGGACATGGTTGGTGGGCGGCCAAGATGGTCGGCCCGGTTGCATGCTGCCGTGGCGGCGAGAAGGAGGGCGGCCAGCAGAAGGGTGCGCGGCGTCATTTGAGCTCCGTATTGCTGGAGGTGGAAACAAGCGTGCCGTCAGGGTGGATGACAGCGGAAATCGTGTTGCGCGAGGTGAGGTTCATGATCCGAACAACATCGCCTGCGGCGCCTTCGGAAAGCGCACGGCCTTCAGCCTCGATGCGCAGGGGACCCGAATCGAAGGCGACCCGCACGATCTGGTTGCGCGAGACGAGAACCGGTGCGCGCAAGGCAGTTGCGACCACCGGCCGCCCCTCATAGATCGCCACGCGGGCCTGCTTGCCGACCGCAAGCGCCGGGTCGTCGATGCCGCCGGGCACCTCCTCGATCCAGGCCAGATCGGACGCTTCGATGATCGTACCGGCAGGCAAATCGCGTGCGGCGGTGATTGTCGCCTGCGCGGGTGCGGACAGCATGATAGCCAGAAAGGCGAGCCAGTTGCGCATCAACGCACCTGCACAGTCGCGCCGAGCATCTGGTCAGCCGCAGTGATCACCTTGGCGTTCAGCTCGTATCCGCGCTGTGCCTTGATCAGCTCGGTGATCTCGCGCACCGGGTCGACCGAGCTTTCCTCAAGATAGCCTTGCCGGACCGTGCCAAGGCCCTCCTGCCCCGGCAGCGCGACCTGTGCCGGTCCCGAAGCGTTGGTTTCCAGAAACAGGTTCGAGCCGATCGCTTCGAGGCCTTTTTCATTGGTAAAGCCAGCCAGTGTCAGCTGGCCCAGCAACTCCGGCTCTACCCGGTCGTTGAAATAGGCGTAGACCTCGCCATCCGCGTTGATGGCGACGCTGCGCGTCTCCTCGGGAATGGTGATGCCGGGCGCCACCGGATAGCCATCCGAGGTCACGATCTGCCCGTCGGGCGACCGCTTCAGCGCGCCGTCGCGGGTATAGCCCGAAATCCCGGAAGGCATCGTGACCTCCAGATAGCCGAAGCCATCAATCGCGAGATCAAGATCCCCGCCGGTTGCTGACAGCGTGCCCTGCGCGATATTGACCGTCACCGCCGTCGGGCGGGCGCCAAGACCCAGCTGGATCCCTGCAGGAATGACCGTGCCATCCGAAGCCGAGATGGTCCCCGGCCGGACCACCTGCTGATAGTGCAGGTCCGCGAATTCGGCGCGACGGGCGTTATAGCCAGTCGTGGACATGTTTGCGAGGTTGTTGGAAATCACATCAACCCGCGTTTGTTGGGCGCTCATACCCGTGGCGGCGATCTGAAGGGCTTTCATCGGAAACTCCGTTAACGGGTCAGGGCGGTGATGGCATCGCGGATGCGTTTGTCTTCGCGGTCGAGAAGGGTCTGACCCATCTCGTAAGCGCGCTGCACCTCGATCATGCGGCTGATTTCAGCGATGGGTTCGACATTGGAATCCTCCAGAAAGCCCTGCTGAATCCGCGCGTCTTCGGCGGGCTGCAGCGCGGCGTCGCCGGTTTCGAACAGGGTGCCCCCGCTGCGCAGCATCGCCGCCGGATCGGGCGCGGCGAAAAGGCCCACCCGCGCCAGTTGCAGGCCATCGGCCGACAGCGTTCCGTCGGGGCCGATCGCCACTTGCTTGGTGCCCGGCGGAATCTGGATCGGCCCCAGCCCTTCGTCCAGCAGGCGGTGGCCATCCGGGGTCATCAATTCGCCATCGGCAGATGCCAGAAAGGCGCCGGCGCGGGTGATGCGGGTGCCTTGCGGGGTGTCAACGGCGAAGAAACCATCGCCATCAATGGCCAGATCATAGGTGCCGCCCGTCATGGACATGCCGCCTTGTTCCAGATCCAGCACGCGACCGCGGGCATTGGCCATCGACAGCCCTTCGCGCCCATCGCCGGTTGCCGTCAGGTATTCCGAAAAGATCACCCCCTCGCGCCGAAAGCCGTTGGTATTGGCATTCGCGATATTGTTGGCGATGACGCGCATTTCGCGCATCAGGCCCGACTGCCGGGTCAGTGACGCATAGATCCCGTTATCCATGTTCAGCTGCCCTCAATCAGGGGGATAACGGCGTCGGTAAAGAAGCCGGCAAGGATGGCGGTCATGAAGCTCATCGAGACCCAGAAGACGGCCAGCATCAGCCCAACCTTCGGCACGAAGGTCAGCGTCATTTCCTGGACCGAGGTGAGCGCCTGGAACAGGCCGATCACGACACCCGCGATCAACGCGACGGCCAGCAGCGGCGCGGACATCCGCACCGCGATCCACAGCGCCTGGCGGACGAGGTCGAAGATCAGGTTCTCATCCATATCACACCGGCATCCGCAGGATTTCCTGATAGGCCTCGACCACCTTGTCACGAATGGCCACGGCCGCATCCAGCGCCAGCTCTGCCTCGGTCAGGGATTGCACCAAGGCGTTGGTGTCGGTGGTGCCTGACATTGCGCCAATCGAGGTCTGGTCGGCCGCAGCCATCGCTTGTTCGAAGCCCTGCGCGGCTGCCGTCACGCCGCCCGCCATGGGCTGCTGGGACTGCGGCGGCGTCGCCTCGGTCGCGCGAAGATAAGCGGTAATGGCATTGGTGGGGGTAATCATGGAAATTCCTTTCAGCGGCGCAGCAATTCAAGAAGCGAGGAAGACATCTGCCGGGCCTGCTCGAAGACGCGCAAATTGGCCTCGTAGCTGCGGCTGGCCTCGCGCGCGTCGGCCATCTCGGTGACCAGATCGACGTTGGATCCGTCATAGAAGCCCTGCGCGTCGGCCATCGGATGGGCGGGGTCGTGGACGCGTTCCAGCGCGGTGCGATCCAGCTGCGGCTGCGAGGCCTCGACCAGCCCGTTCGGGCGGCCGTGGTCGACGACCGCATCGAAGGTGACCAGCTTGCGGCGATAGCCGGGTGTGTCGGCATTGGCGATATTTTCCGAGACGTGGCGCAGCCGATCAGCTTGCGCACGCATCCCGAAGGCGGCGATCTTCGTGGCGGAAATCTGGTTATCCATCGCTTATCCCCTGCGACCCATGGCGGTGCGCAGCATGGTCAGCGAGGACCGGTACACCGCGATCGAAATATCGTGCTGCCGCTTGGTTTCGGCATTCTTCACCATCTCGTCTTCCAGCGAGACAGAGTTGCCGTTGGGCGCCAATCCGCCCTGATCTTCGGTCACGCGCGCCGCAGCCCCGCCCGCATCGGACGAGGTGAAATGCCCGGCGCGCGTCGCCCGAATCGGGTTGGCGCCCGCATTGCGATAGGTCTCGGCAAAGGGACGCAAATCCCTGGCCCGAAAGCCCGGCGTGTCCGCATTGGCCACGTTTCCGGCGATGACTTTCGCCCGTTCCGCCGCATGGCTGGTCATTGCCCGCGCCATCCGGATCGTTTCAAGTTTTTCCAACAAAGAGGCTTCTCCTCCGCTGCGATAAACCCGGTCTTAACCTCAACAGGTTTAAAAACCGTTTCGAACCGGACGATTCCCGGCAAAAAGCGAGGCGAGAAATTGGATAAAATTGAATCCATCGCGGCGAAGATCAGCCGGCTGCGCCCGGCGCGCTATTTCGGCAGCGTGGCCGAGATCCGGGCCGGGCTGGTGCGGGTCAGCGGGCTGAATGCACATGCCTCGATCGGGGATCGGGTGCTGCTGTCGCAGGAGCTGGATCTGGCAGGCGAGATCGTCGCCTTGGGGCCGCAAATGGCGGAAATCCTGCCAGAATCGCCTGTGAACGGCCTGTCCATCGGCACCGAGGTCGAGCTGACCTTTGCCCCCCGGCTGGCGCCATGCGCCTCATGGATCGGGCGCATCGTCGACCCGTTCGGCCGACCGCTGGACGGCCGCCCCCTGCCCCATGGCAGCGAGGAGCGCAGCTTCAGCGCGCCCGCGCCGGCGGCGGTTACCCGCAAGCGGCTGGGTGCGCGGCTGGATACCGGGCTGGCGGTGTTCGACACCTTGCTGCCGATTGTTCAGGGGCAGCGAATCGGTCTTTTTGCCGGCTCGGGCGTCGGGAAATCGACGCTGTTGTCGAATCTGTCGCGCGGCGTGCAGGCCGATCTGGTGGTCATCGCGCTGATCGGCGAGCGCGGGCGCGAGCTGCGGGAATTCATTGAAAACGTGCTTGGCCCCGAAGGGATGGCGCGGGCGGTGGTGGTTGCGGCGACCTCGGATCAGTCGCCGCTGATCCGGCGGCGCTGCGCCTGGGCGGCGATGGCGGTGGCCGAACATTTCCGCGACCGTGGCAAGCATGTGCTGTTTCTGGCCGATTCGATCACCCGTTTTGCCGAGGCGCATCGCGAAATCGCCCTCGCCTCCGGCGAAAGTCCGTCCTATCGCGGCTTCCCGCCGTCGACCTCGCATCTGATCATGTCGCTGGCCGAACGTGCTGGCCCCGGCCCGGAGGGGACCGGCGACATCACCGGCATCTTCAGCGTGCTGGTCGCCGGTTCCGATATGGAGGAGCCGATTGCCGACATCCTGCGCGGCGTGCTGGATGGCCACGTCGTGCTGGACCGCGCGATTGCCGAGCGCGGGCGTTTTCCGGCCGTTGATGTGCTGCGCTCGGTCTCGCGGTCGCTGCCACATGCGGCGAC
>RRZU010610500.1_pt1 | contig 13640 bp, 8 predicted proteins | sample 2165561 | NCBI WGS metagenome assembly RRZU01 (sample SAMN10456909, study PRJNA506462) | wastewater metagenome | isolation source: wastewater sludge | place: USA: Moscow, Idaho
CAATGGCGAATGCGCCGCGATCTTCAATACTTCATTGAACCCCTGCTGGCTGGCCACAATGACCGTTTTCATCGCACGTCTCTTTCCTTTCAACAGCCCTTGCGCACGCAGTGACATCTTTTGAAGGAACATACCTGCGGTGGCAAGCATGCCGGTAACAGCCACAAGCCATTGCATGCTTATGCGAAGGGCGGCACGACCGGCATATTGCTTCTGCACGAACAAGCGCATGGCGCCGTAAAATTGTCGTATATAATTTACCGTTAGTTTACGGGTGCTCTCCCCTTTGAAATGTATGATCGTTGTGGAAGCCAGGTAGGCCGTTTGAAAACCCGACTGGCGGACCCGGCAACTCAGGTCGATGTCTTCGGCATACATGAAGAACCGCTCATCAAAACCACCCGTTGCATCTGCGGCGGCGCGCGTAAGCATCATGCAGGCTCCTGCCAGCACTTCCACTTCCGCTGATTCCTTGTCGCTCAAATGCCCTGCGTAATATCCGGCAAAACGACGGGACGAAGGGAACAATGCCGACAGTCCGGACATCTTACATAAGGATCTCCACGGCGTTGGCATACCCCGTTTGCTTTCTTTCAGGAATGAGCCGGAACCATCGATCATCCTGACGCCCAGGGCCCCGCAGGATGGATGTGAAAGAAACCAATCAAGGCAGTGTTTGAAAAAATCTTCCGGTAAAACGACATCGGGGTTGAGGAACAAAACATATTGTCCTTTGGCTTCTTTCAGAGCGATATTATTGGCTTTGGCAAAGCCGAGGTTACTGTTGAGCCAGCGAAACTGCACAAAAGGGAAATCGGTTGCCAGGTATTCCCGCGTACCATCGGAAGAATGATTGTCGATCACCCACACTTCCACATTATGTCCATGGCATGCCCGTTCAACGGAACGAAGGCATTGTTCCAGGAAACACCTGGCCTGGTAGCTGACAATGATGACCGAGATATCCAATGAAAATAGATTACACTGCGAAATACGCTAATTTATCCGCAGTGGCAAACATCGGCCGGAAATAATCCCTGCACGGGCATATCTTTGCGGCATGTTACAAACGATCCTGCATGAAGCGGTACAGGCCGGCGCCGCTCAACTCATCCATTATTTCAACGGACCGCTGGCCATTAGTGAAAAGGAAGGCATCAATAACCTGGTCACGGAAGCGGACCATGCGTCGGAAAAGGCCATCATGGATGTCATCCGGCATCACTATCCCGATCATTTCATCCTCAGCGAAGAAACTGGTGAGATCAAAACCGACAGTGCTTTCAAATGGATCATCGACCCCATCGATGGCACCGTGAATTTTGCCAACGGCATCCCCATTTGTTGTGTAAGCATTGGCATCGAAAAAGAGGGCAGGATGATCATGGCAGCCGTGTACAATCCATTCATGAATGAACTCTTTTTTGCAGAAAAAGGACAGGGTTCCAGACTGAACGGAAAAAAGATCCAGGTAAGCAGTAAATCTAAAGTGATCAAAAGCTGCCTTGTAACCGGTTTCCCATATACATACCTGGATATGCCGAACGGCCCGATCCAGGTATTTGAAAGGTTGATCCGAAGGGGCATTCCTGTCCGCCGGCTGGGCAGTGCCGCCATCGACCTGTGCTGGGTGGCAGCCGGCAGGTTTGACGGATTCTATGAACATAACCTGCAGGCCTGGGACAGCGCGGGCGGCTTCCTGATCGTAGAAGAAGCGGGTGGAAAAGTGACTGACTTTGCCGGTAACTATTATTCTCCGTATCAACCCAGGTTACTGGCCACCAACGGACTGATACATGACGAGTTGCTGGCTTGTGTGAACGGGGCCGATCCTTTACCATTATAAACAAGACATACTGTTGGCCTGCCGGTATTGAGCGGTCAATGGCTAACTTTGCCATATGCAAGAAAGAACAGAGATATCATCACTGGGTGAATTTGGTTTGATAGACCACCTAACGAGGAACATCGAATTAAAGAACGCATCAACCCTCCTGGGTGTGGGCGATGATGCCGCGGTCGTCGATCATTTCGGTCGGCAGACCGTTCTGTCTACCGACCTCCTGGTGGAAGGCATCCATTTTGATCTTTCCTATACGCCATTGAAACATCTCGGTTATAAATCCGTAGTGGCCAACCTCTCGGATATTTATGCCATGAATGCCCAGCCCACCCAGGTGCTCGTCAGCATTGCATTCAGCAACCGTTTCAGCGTGGAAGCGCTTGATGAGTTTTATGAAGGCGTATATGCCGCCTGTGAAAAATACGGCGTAGACCTCATCGGCGGCGATACCAGCAGTTCGCAAAAAGGATTCATCATCAGCGTTACGGCCATCGGTGAAGTGGCACCCGATAGTTTTGTCAGGCGCAGCACGGCCCGGGCTAACGACCTCATCTGTGTCAGCGGTGAATTGGGCGGGGCATTTCTCGGGCTCACACTCCTGGAAAGGGAAAAGAAGATCTTTGAAGAAACCCATGCACAGCCAGACCTTGAAGGCCAGGCTTATATCGTTGGAAGGTTACTCAAACCCGAAGCGAGAAAAGACATCATCGACTATTTCACGGAATCGGGAATCATACCCACCAGTATGATGGACATCAGCGATGGCCTCAGCAGCGATATCCTGCACATCTGCAAACAAAGCCAGACAGGTTGCGTACTCTACGAAGATAAATTGCCCTTCAATGAAGAAGCCCGCGATTTTGCATACAAACTCAAACTGGACCCCACAGCCTGCGCCCTGAGCGGCGGCGAAGATTATGAATTGTTGTTTACCATCAGCCAGACAGATTATGAAACCGTCAAAACCAATCCATCCATCAGCATCATCGGGTATATGACGGATGCGGCGGAAGGAACCAACCTGATCACACGCAGCGGCAATAAACATCCGCTGGTTGCACAGGGATGGAACCACTTGTCCTGATGATTTAACCGAAGCCCGTTTAAGGTTCTTTACAATAGTTCAGCCTGTCGATCAAACACTGCATGGCTTTTTCGGCAACCTGCACCGGCGACATCATCCTGTTCATATCCCTGATGCAAGACTGAAAGAGAAACATGGGTTTGTCTTTTCTCATAAACAATGACGACAGGTTATTGCTGATGGCCAGGAACAGCATCTTTCCCAAAAAATCGGTCTGGTAAATGACCTGGTAAGTTTTTTGCCTGCTGTCAAATAACAGTTCCATGTACGTATACGGGTTTCCGTTATCATACCGGTTGGCACCGGGGCCCGATATGACCGTTTCCGGCAGGCGTATCATGGTAAACTGGTCTGGCATGATATGCAGGGGTTGTACCAGCAGGGATTCGCCGCGCTGAAACTCCTGCCCGAATAAATGATCCGCGGCAAGGAACAATAGCATGTTCATTAAGATCAATCTCCACATATATCATCGTTTTTATGGTGACTTATTTTGAAACAATCAGCAACGCCGCAGGTGATTATAGCGCCGCTGTTTGCTGAACATCCAAGCTACCATTTGATCTTCATTCCATCCTGCTTAAAACATCATGCCCGCGGGCGTATTTTCCGATCTGGGCCATGTGATTAAACTATGGAAACATCAATATGACCGGATAGTTTTATCCTGAAAACATTCATAGAAACAAAACCGATCATGGATAATAAACTACGTGTAGGCGGGAATGTCCGCAAATGGCGCAACCTGAAAGGGATGAAACAAAAAGAACTGGCCAATGCCCTTCATTTGTCGGAAGCGGCCATGAGTAATATTGAAAATAATATTACGGATGTAACACTTGGCCAGCTGGAGGCGATATCCCGTGCCCTGGAAATCGGTCTTGAACAATTGTTCACCGATCCTCAGGACAGTTTTGGCCCGCCGAAAGAAAACGGAAAAACGGGCAGGGGTTTCAGCAGTGTGGAAGATTCTGAACTGATCTATGCCGTGATCAGGAGCCTTGAAATGAAAGACCAGCAATTGCAGGCCATCATGCAAAACCTTTTACACACCATGACCACACTGGCCGGAACGGGAAACCCGGCAGGGCGAAAAAGCGGTTAAGGCAAAAGCTTCCATTTATCAATAACATGCAACAAAGCCGGAGATATTGATTAATTTGGCGGAGAACCTTTTATCCGTCTATGGGAAAAATGTACTGGCATGTGCTTCTTCTAAGCCTGGTTATGGCCAGCTCCTGCACCTCATCCAGGAAAAACTACGACCCTGCCGCACGGTACAGCCCCGAATTACTCCGGGAAGATTTTACCGTCATGCGGAACATCCTGGAGAAAAAACACCCTTCCCTGTACTGGTATAGCAGCAAAGACAGTATTGATGCGGCTTTCGAGCATTACTACCGGTCGATCACCGACAGTATGACGGAATCGGCCTTCGCCTGGCGCATCCTGGCACCATTGACGCGACAGTTTCGCTGCGGACACACAACTGCGGCCATGAGCCGGAGATACACACGCTGGGCAAAGGGAAGGCAGCTCCCATCTTTTCCCCTCTATATGAAGGTCTGGAACGACAGCATGGTAGTAACAGGGAACCTTAACCGAAAAGACAGTCTTTTTAAAAGAGGTACGGTCATCACTTCCATTAACGGGATGAAAAACCATGAGCTGATCGCCACGATGTTTCAATACCTCCCCGCAGATGGATATGCAGAGAATATCAACCAGGTCAGGTTAAGTGCCAATTTCCCTTATTACCACCGGAACATTTTCGGGTTAAGCAAAACATACCGTGTCGGCTACCTGGATTCGGCCGGCGCAGAAAAAGAAGCCGTACTGTCACTCTACCAAGTGGTAAAAGACAGCCTGAAGAAAAAAACAACGCCGCCCACGCCCGTTAAAAAGCTGCCACGCAGTAAAAGACTGGAGGAATACCGCAGCCTGGACATAGACAGCAGCGGACAATTTGCGGTTATGACCGTCAATACGTTTACAGAAGGAATGCTTCGTACTTTTTTCCGCCGCTCCTTCAGAAAGCTGAAAAAGCAAGGCATCCGTTCGCTGGTCATTGATATCAGAAGCAATGGCGGAGGCCATATATCCCTCTCTACCCTGCTCACCCGTTATATCACCGATAAACCATTTACCATTGCGGATACCGTGTATGCAAAAGCCAGGTGCCTGGGGCCCTACTCCCGGTATATAAGAAACCGTTTGATCTACAATACCGCCATGTTCTTTGTGGCCAGCAAAAAAAAGGATGGCCTGTATCATGCCCGGTATATGGAAAAGAAAAAATTCAGGCCAAAGAAAACGCATCATTTTGACGGCGACACGTATGTGCTGACGGCAGGCCAGACTTTTTCCGCAGCCGCCTTATTTTCCAATACAGTAAAAGGACAACAAAACGTAACACTCGTGGGGGAAGAAACCGGCGGAGGCTGGCACGGTAACAATGGCGTATTAATTCCGGAGATCAGGTTACCGAATACCCGATTACGGTTACGGTTACCCTTGTATCGCTTGGTACAATTCAATCATGTGCCGAAAAATGGAACGGGGGTGTTACCCGATGTATATGTTGGACCCAACTACCGGGCTTTGGTGGAAAAAAGAGACCGAAAGATGGAAGTGGTGAAGGAATTGATCCGGATGAAGCATCCATGATCCCGCAACATCCAGGCCGGCGTAAAGATGTTATTCATTGATCCTGAAACGGTCGGCATCACCCAGGAAAGGAAAGCGCGCCCTCGTTTCCTGCAAGACCTCCCGTTCCAGTGTGATCGTAAACACGTCTTCCTCTTCAGCCATATGATACAGCACTTCACCGAGCGGATCTATCACCAGGCTGTTGCCGCTATAATAGATATCCTTACCATCGGTGCCTACCCGGTTGACACCAACAACATAGCACTGGTTCTCAATGGCGCGTGCGCACAAGAGTGTTTTCCAGGCGTGGCTCCTTCGCTGGGGCCAGTTGGCCACATATATCAGCACATCGTATTCCGCCGGATCGGAACCGGGTTCAGCTGACGGATTGATCTGCTGTCGCGCCCAAACAGGAAAGCGTAAATCATAACAGATCTGCAGGTTGATCTTCCATCCTTTTACGGAAGCGATCAGCCTTTTATTTCCGGGATGATAGGATTCGTTTTCTCCTGCAAAACCAAAGAGGTGGCGTTTGTCGTAATACCCCGTTTCACCGTTGGGCATCATCCAGATCAGCCGGTTATGATATTTTCCATCCTCTTCAATGATCAGGCTACCGGTGAGGATTATGCGATGGGCATGGCTGATCCTCTTCATCCAGTCTATCGTTGGGCCGTTCATCGATTCGGCCAGAGCGGCCGCGTTCATGGTAAAGCCCGTACTGAACATTTCCGGCAAGACCACCACTTCCGTCCTTTCGCCGATGCTGTTGATCTTTTCTTCCAGCATGAGCAGGTTGGCGGCCTTGTTTTCCCAATGCAGGGAACTTTGTATGACGGTAATGGAAAGGGTTGACATGTCAGTTCAATTTACGGAATGTTCCATGCCTGGCATCTGCAGGAACGGTTACTTATTGTATTCCAGCTTAAAGTCGGCAGGATTTTTCGCGAACTCAGCCTTACAATCGGGGCTGCAAAAGCCCAGTACATGCTGCTCGTACATCAGCGTGTCCGACACGCCCGCTTTTACCGGCATTCCGCAAACCGGATCAAATCTGTTCTCCGAAATTTTTACCAGGTTATCCTGCGACTCACCGGAAGACATAGACGAAGCTGCGGGCAAACTGTCTTTTACCGCATTCAGTTGGGCGGGCTGTTCCTGCTCAGCAGACTTTTCGCCGGAAGAATTGCATGAAACACCGACCAGGGTTAACGATGCCAGCAAGAAGATTGATTTTATCATGGTAGTTATATTATGCTGCAAAGATCATAAACCCAGGCCGGCTTTGAACAGTTCCGGCACTGATTTACGGCAGTTTTTAACATAAAAAAGGGCCGCACCTGTCTAATGCGGCCCATGACCTGGTTTATTTTATTTTTTTATCATACTGTACCGGGACACTTCGCCGGTTTCGTTATTCGTCATTTCAAGGAAATAAACTCCCCTGGCAACGGGGCCTAATCCTTCTATTACGGCCTGCGATGATCCGGATGCAAAATAACGGTTAGCCGTCGTGATCAGTTTGCCTCCTGCATCGAGTAAGCGGATACTGTAACGACCGGGCTGTGATGCGTTCACACGGATCGAAATGGCATCCGAGAACGGATTGGGCCAAACGGTGATGCCCTGTGCTTTGCCGGGGCGAACCACCACCGTATTACTATATGTGTAGCGGCCGTCCAGGTCGTAGAGTTTTACGCGATAATAAATGACCGGTTGTTGGATCATCCTGGATACATCGTCCGTCATGCCATAATTTTTCCGGGTGCTGCTGTTTCCGGAAGCGGGCACCTGGCTGCCGGTTGCGGTGAAATTGATATTGTCTGCACTCCTTTCCACCATGAAATAACTGGTATTCTGCTCTGTTTCCGTACGCCAGGTTACTGAACTAGAATAACCGTTCAGGCTTGCATAGGCAACCAGTCCGGTTACGGGTACCGGCCCGGCCCATGTGAGCGTATACGTTGCGGGTGTGGGATCCTGCACACCGGCTGCATCTACGAATGCGTATTCGAAACTGGTAGATGTTGCGCCGAGCGTGGCTGCGGTCATTTCCACCTGAAGCAGCGAAGGATCGAAGTTATTGATGGTTTGTCCGCTTACTACCGGCACCCCGTTATACAGCAGTGTGGCATTTGAAGGAACGGAACTAATGATGACGGTTCCATTTTGCAGGGTACATCCGGCATTACAATCTTCCGGATCGACACCACTCAGAACGGGTGGGTTTGCACCGCCATTCAGCAGGATCAGGTCGCCCACGGTTGGTTGTGCGATCACGGTGGTATGATCATCCGAATTCGGTATTTGCTCTATGCCGAAATTAAGGTTGATGTTATTGGCAAAACCGAAAGCCTGCGCGTCGATCAGTCCGGGCGTGATGGCTGAAGTTGTTCCGTTCAGGTTTGTTCCGGTATTCACCCAACCGGCAGGCAGAGATGCGGACGGTGCGGGCTGTCCGATGATACCATTGATCGTTGATAAGACGAGGGAATAGCTGGCGCCCGGTGTCAGGCCGGAGAATGCGTACGTGCCATCGTTAGCTACCGCCGTGGTGGCCACCACATTGCCGGTATTGTCTACCAGGTTGACATACAGGGTTCCGCCGGCATTCGTTTCAGGTTCTGTTATTCCGGCATCGGCCAAATCGCCATTGGCATCGTCCCAAACCTGTCCGCTGATACCAAATGCCGGACCGATCAGCATATGAATGGTGGCATCGGAACAAAGGGGTTGAAGAGGAACCGTTGTTACATCACAAATGGTATAGGTAATAAAATCAGGACCAGTATAACCGGCGGGTGGTGTGTACAGATAAGTTCCATTGGCATATAACTGGAGCGAACCGCCCTGTGCGGTGATCAATGGGGGTCCGATCGGTGTGGCGGGGCCAGAACCGTCGATGGTAACGCCGCCATAGCTGACAGGATCATTATTCGGGTCGTTATCGTTGTTGATGAATGATCCAGTCACCGGCTGATCGACCGTTGTATAGCTGAAGTCATCCCCGGCAAAGGGAGCATCATTCGAAGCCAGGTTCACATTCGTCAGCACATCAATATGGAGTACCGCCGTAGCTGTGGCGCCCTGTGCGTCGGTGATCGTATAAGGCACTTCGATAAATCCTGTAAATCCGGAAGCCGGTGTATAAGTATATGAACCGTCTGCATTAATGACCAGCGTACCTGCATTGACAACGGCGTTTCCATTGGCATCGGTTCCGGCCACAGTAAAGCCTGTACCGGGCGTGCTGCCTGTTACGGCAGTAACCGTAAATGCGTCGCCCTGCGGATCTGCATCATTGACCATCACGTTACCTCCTACCGGTAACCCATAGCTGATATTTTCATCGTTGTTCGCGATCACCGAATTGGTGGCTGCCGGAAGCGGGTTAACGGTGATCACCAGGACTGCCGTATCACAGGCAGAAGGGGAACCGTTATCGCAAACGCTGTAAGGCACAGAGATGGTACCTGTAAATGTGGGTGCCGGATCAAAGATGTAATTGCCCGATGCATCGAATGTCAGCACGCCTGCATTAGCCACTGGTATGCCGGAAAGATCGAAACCGGGCACTATAACCCCTGAGGCAACAGGCGCCAGTGTAGTCGGGTCGAGGAAGGTTCCGAAAGTTTGCGTATTGTTTTCCTGGTCGTAATCATTGGTTAACACATTCGCGCCAACATTCACATCCTGCCAGGTGCTGTTCTCATCATTCACAGCGAGGGTGGTATTGGCAAAATCAGGTGCCACCAGGAAGTGGATGATCCCGTCTGAACAAACCGGGCGCGGGAATACGGAAGTGACATCACACAATGAATAAGAAATGATATCAGGACCTACATAACCTGAAGGTGGTGTGTATAAGTACGTTCCATTGGAGAAGAACTGGACGGTACCGCCCTGAGCTGTTGCCTGCGGCACACCGATGGGTGTCACCGGGCCCGCTGTAATGATGGTTACACCGAGGTAACTCACCGGATCGCCATTGGGATCACTGTCATTTTGAATGAATGAACCGGATACTGGCACATCGGTTTGCGTATAAGCAAAGTCATCGCCCACAAAAGGCATATCGTTTGCAATACCATTCTGGTCTTTCAGTGCATCAATATGAAGTACGGCCGTTGCCGTTGCGCCCTGTGAATCCGTAATGGTATAAGGCACATCGATATCGCCATAGAAATTTGATGCCGGGGTATAGGTATATGAACCGTCCGCATTGATCACCAGCGTTCCGGCATCAGCAACCGGGTTGCCGTCCCTGTCGGTGCCTGAAACCGTGAAACTAACGCCCGGCGTGCTTCCCGTGACAGCAGTAACGGTGAATGTGTGCCCCTGCGGATCTTTATCATTCTGTAACACATTGCCACTCACAGGAACTTCGATGGTCACATTTTCATCGTTATTCGCAATGACCGAATTGATGCCCGACTGGGGAACGGGATTCACGGTGATAGACAGGTAAGCCGTATCACAAGCTACATGCGTACTGACGTCGCAGATACTGTATGGTACGGATACCGTACCGAGGAAAGATGGTGAAGGATCGAACACGTAGTTGCCTGACGCATCAAATGTCAATGTACCTGCATTAGCTACGGGAACCCCGCTGCTGGTTGTTCCGCTTACGGTAACACCAGATGCTACAGGCGCCAGTGTTGCCTGATCCAGGAAGGTCCCAAAATTCTGCGCATTTCCTTCCACATCAAAATCATTGAGCAGCACATTCGCTCCAACATTCACATCCTGCCATGTACTGTGTTCATCATTGACAGCAATGGTATAGTTGGGCGAGCAGGCGCACAACAGGAAGTGTATGGTGGCTTCGGCACACAGCGGTTGCGGGGCAAGTGTGGTAACATCACATATCTGGTAAGTAACATAGTCGTTACCAATAAAACCTAACGGTGGTGTATAAAGGTAAGTACCATTAGAATACATCTGAACCACGCCACCCTGTGCGGTTGTCAGCGGCGCACCTACGGGGTTTACAGGTCCTACGCCATCCAGGTTCAGTGTTACACCTGCATAACTGAGCTGGTGGCCGTTGGGATCATAATCATTGGCTGCAAATGAGCCGTCAATGGCCAAATTGATGGTTGACTGGAGGAAGTCATCACCGGCAAATGGCGCATCGTTCGCGGCCCCGTTGATATCCACCAGCACGTCTATATGGAGTGTGGCCGTTGCCGTGGCACCCGGCACGTCGGTTATCGTATATGGAACATCGATACTTCCAAAGAACCCTAATGCCGGGGTATAGGTGTATGAACCGTTAGCATTGATGACCAGTGTTCCCGCATCAGCCACCGGTGATCCGTCCAATGCGGTTCCGGGAACCGTAAAGGCAGTGCCGGGCGTACTGCCCGTTACACCTGTAACAGAAAAGAGGTCATACTGCTGATCCTGGTCGTTCACCGTTACATTTCCTGAAACGGGTGAGCCGTATGTGATATTCTCATCATTGTTGGCAATAATCGAGTTAGACACGCCGGCGATGGGGTTCACCGTAATGGTCAGAACAGCGGTATCACATATGCTGGGTGTACCGTCGTCGCATACCTGGTATGGAATCGTTACCGTACCCTCGAAGCCCGGTTCCGGATCAAAAGTAAATCCACCGGCGGCGGTAAATGTTAATGTGCCTGCATTGGCAACAGGAGCACCGGCATAGGTTGTACCGGAAACCGTAGAACCGGAAGCCAATGGCGCCAGTGTGGCCTGATCCAGGAAGGTACCGAAGGTCTGGTTATTTCCTTCCAGGTCAAAATCATTGGTCATTACATTTCCGCTCACATTGAAATCGATGAATGTACTGTGTTCGTCATTGACCGCATTGGTTGTACAATTGAGGTTGGAAGCGATGCTGAAACTTAGTTCGAAGGTGAAACAGTTATCATCATTGATTTTCAGCAGGTAATTACCGGGGTTATGGGCATTGATGTTGAACGTGGTCAGGTTCGTGCTGAACTGCGTGACTTCATTGGTGGTGCGGTTGAAGAGCAACACATTGAAAGGCGCTACGCCATCCAGCAATACGGGCACGATATATTCCGTATTGTTACCCGGGCAAACAGTTGAGGGAATGGTAGTGTTTACCTGCAGTGGCACTGATGTTTTGGGGAGCGTATAACCGGCATCGATATTGGGCGCGCCGTTCGGGCCTCCATCCTGCCCGTATACAACCGCGATGTCACAACCCTGCGTACCGCCATTATTGGGCGCCGTTTTTGTCCACACCCTTGCGCCATTCAGGCTTCCCGCAGGACCACCGATAGTGATGGCCTGGAATTGGTTGACCGGTATGCCCTGGTCGCTGGTTGTTTCATCGTAGTTGACGCCCCCGATGGGAACGGCGGCATCGTTGACATCTATATCATTATTGAAAGATACCTTATCGGGCGTTCCGTCTCCATTGATATCTACATAGAGATAGGTATTGCAAACGGGGGTGATGAGGATCTTGGAATAGTTATTAGTACCATACCCACCATTCGTAGGGTCGGAGCCTTCGGCAAAACTGAACAGCGCCACGGGCGACATATTGGTTGAAGGAATGGGTGTAAAACCCCAGTCGGAGTTCACCGCATTATAATCCACCGCTGAGATCATGGCAAAGGGTGATGACGCTGTAAAGCGGTATCCAAGACCGGAATTGTTGATATCGTTGAAATTGGTTCCGTTGGCCGGAACGTTGATATTAGTGGTTGCACCGCCAGCTGTGGTACGGGTGACCGTTAGTACGGCGCCTGTTGGATTGTAAAAATAAACCCTGACAGTTTCCTGCGGCACGCCCGGCATATAATAGGTGGATGAAAACAGCGAGCTTGGCACAAGGGCATAGGTACGGCCGGCGTAAGCGCTGTTATAATCACCGGTCATCAGCATGACCTGGATGTCTTTGGTGGCATTGATGGTGGCACCCTGGTTCACATTGATGATCGTGGCGCCCTGGCGGGAATCGAGGTAATAGGTTTGTCCTTCATTGAGTGTAACCGTAATATCGGTTGAACCATTCGCGTCGCGGTCAATGGTAACGACCGTATTATTTTCTTTGGCAATGATAGACAGGTTGCAGATCTCAAACATGGATCCAGCGTTGCCTGTATTCTGCCCTACCGGCAGGCGGTAACTGGTTCCCCAATCGCGTGTAGCCGGTACCGAAGAAGCTGAAACACTTAAGGTACCCGCCGTTCCCCAGGCGAACTTCGACATGGAAGCTTCACCGGAAGCATAGACCTTATCTTTTCCATCATAGTCGATCGTGGCCTGCAGGGTATTATCTGCGGTAGCTCCATTGGGGTTGTAAGTGGTGGTGTTATCGTGCCCTGATGTGAGCGAATTACTGAGGATCAGCGTACTTCCGGCGGGGATGATATCCGTCGGAAAGCCCGGTGCGATGCCGTTCGACAGATCGCCATCACCCCAGATCCTGGTCGTCGACTGTACCGGGTTGGTGATATCTGTTTCATAACCGTCTTCCCATTGGTCGTATATGATATAGCCTTCCCCCAATACCGAAATGCCCAGGTAAAATTGTGTGGGGTCGTTATTGCCCGTATTGATGTCTTCCAGGAAATCCCTCGCTTCGTTCTCCGGTATCGGCACGTAGAAGAGGGTGTTCTTACAACTGAAAATATTCCTGAACACAACCCTTCCTACCGAACAGGTATTATCGGATGTGGTTGCCAGGTTACCATCCGGGCCGCCATCGCAGATCTGGTAGGTCCAGCTATCGGATCCCTGAAAAGTTCCGCTGGGAACATAGGAGTAGCCGCCCGTAGTTGTATTGAATGTGAGAACACCATTGGCCGGTGAGCTTAACTGCGACAAACTGAATGGCCCGCCATTGAAGATCTGGTCATTGGTGATCACATTACCCGTGGCCGTTCCGGGCACGATGACCACCTGCTGGTCGTTCACCGCACGGACGGAAAAATACTGGGCTTCAGATTGCAGGGACCCCAGCAACATGGTTGCAAGCAGAGAGGCAGAAACCCAAAGGTTTCTCATAGAGAAGATAGGCATGGTATGGAGTTAAGGCATGAATATCCCTGTATC
>RRZU011849476.1_pt1 | contig 13637 bp, 10 predicted proteins | sample 2165561 | NCBI WGS metagenome assembly RRZU01 (sample SAMN10456909, study PRJNA506462) | wastewater metagenome | isolation source: wastewater sludge | place: USA: Moscow, Idaho
CGTTGCTTGGTATGAACAAAAAGCAGTGATTGTATTGTTAGCATTATTATCATTAGGTATAAAAAATATTCATTTAGGACCAACACTACCAGCATTTTTATCTCCAACAGTAGCATCATTTTTAGTAGAAAACTTTGGAATTTCACCAATAAATAATGTTGACTCAGATATTAATAAGATGTTTGGATAGTATTGATTAAAAATATAAATATATAGCAAGCAACCATTTTAAACATGGTTGCTTTTGATTTAAAATGGTAGTTATAATAACTTCTTTCTAGGTAATAATTTACAAATTTTTATTATTAGAATATCCTTATTTAACAATTAGTTTGTTTTTATAAATATTTCTCTATAAAAATACTCAGCAACATATAAATTTACATATAATATTAATGAATAATCTTGTATAACATATAAAATTTAGGTAAAAAGATATAAATATATTTATTATAAAATATATTTGATACTAAAAATATTTGAAAATTATAAAAAATTTGTTATAATAAAATACAATAACATTATTAAGTTAAATGAAAATATAAAGAGGGAAAAATGGATTATGTTTTAATAACAGGGGCAAGTAGTGGAATAGGTTATGAATTAGCAAAGATATATGCTAATAAATCTAGAAGTATGGTGTTAGTTGCACGAAGATTAGATAGATTAGAAAATATAAAAAAAGAACTTTTAAATATATCGCCAAATAATATAAACATAGAACTTATTCAATTGGATTTATCAAATTACTTAAATTGTTTAGAGTTATATAAGATTATTAATTCTAAAAAAATAACAATAGAAACTTTAATTAATAATGCTGGGATAGGGATGTATGGTAATTTTTTAGAGATGGATGAAGAAAAAGAAATAAATATGATAGATTTAAATATAAAATCGTTAACTATATTGACTAAATTATTTTTAAAAGACATGATTAAAATGGAAAAAGGAAATATTTTAAATGTTTCTTCAATAGCAGCATTTCAAGCAGGGCCATTAATGTCTGTGTATTATGCCAGTAAAGCATATGTATTAAGCTTTACAGAAGCTATTAGAAATGAGTATAAAAATTATAATGTTAATATTTCAGTACTATGTCCAGGACCAACAGATACTGAATTTGAAAAAAGTGCAAATTTATCTAATTCTAAATTATTTGAAAGATATAAAGTTATGAGTGCAAAAGATGTAGCTAAAATAGCTTATAATAAATTACAAAAGAGAAAATCTATAATAATTCCAGGTAAATTGAATAAAATAGCAGTATTTCTAAGCAAAATATCCCCAAGATCATTAACGGTCATAATATCAAGAAAAATACAAGAAAGAAAAAGTGAGGAATTATAAAATTATGGAATTTAAATATTATTTAGGAATAGATGAGATCAAAATACCTTATTTAGAATTTTTGTCTAAAAGAAATATAAGTAAAGCTAAAATACTAATAATCCATGGGATGGGGGAACATATAAAAAGATATGTAGAATTTGGAGAATTTTTATCTTCAAATGGATATGATGCTTACGTTGTAGAATATAGAGGACATGGAGAATTAAAAGTTAGCGAATATTTTGATTTTGGATCATTACAACTTGATGGAGTAGTTAAAGATATAAATAGATTTATAATAGATATAATGAAAGAAAAATATGAAAATATTATATTATTTGGACATAGTTTAGGAGTTGAAATAGTATCGAAAATAGCAATAGAAAATGATGTAAAAAAAATTATATTATCAGGAATACCTCATAAATCTTTTTTGAATTTTGGGATGTTAATATCATATTTAGAGTATAAACTATTATTTAAAAAACGATCTATATTAGAGAAGACATTTGAACACTATAATAAACATTTTAGTCCAAATAGAACAGATGTAGATTGGTTAAGTAGAGATAATAGAGCTGTAGATGAGTATATAGCTGATGACTTGTGTGGTATTACAGGAGTAACACCGAAATTTTATAATGAAATATTTAAATTAATGAAATATAATTTGAAAAAAATAAGAAATATAAATAAAAATTCCAATATACTATTATTATATGGAACAGATGATCCATGTACAGCATATGGAAAATCAGTAAAAAAGTTATCTAAAAACTTAAAAAGGAAAAAACGTAGAATAAAAATAATAAAAAATGATTTAGGTAGACATGAGTCATTAAATGAAATAAATAAATATCAAATATATGATGAGATTTTAAAATGGCTAAATGAGCAAACAACAAAAAAATAAAATATATAAATTGAAAGGAGTAAAAATGAATTACAAAAATTTAGTAAATGGTGAGTGGTTAGAATCTGAAAAAAAAATAACAATTTATTCACCAATAGATGGAGAAGAATTAGGAACAGTAGGAGCTATGACACAAGAGGAAGTTGTCACTGCTATAAAAACATCGAGAGAAGCGCTAGATACTTGGAAAGATTTATCAGCAACAGAAAGAGCGAGATATTTATATAAAGTTGCAGATATATTGGAAAGAGATCAAAATGAAATTGGAGAAATATTAGCAAAAGAAGTATCAAAAGGAATAAAAGCAGCTATATCAGAAGTAGTTAGAACAGCAGATTTAATAAGATATACAGCAGCTGAAGGATTAAGAGTAGTCGGAGAAATAATAGAAGGTGGAAGTTTTGAAGCAGGTAGTAAAAATAAAATGGCATTAGTAAGAAGAGTTCCTGTAGGGGTTGTTTTAGCAATAGCTCCATTTAATTACCCTGTAAATTTATCAGCATCTAAAATTGCACCAGCGTTAATAACAGGTAATGTAGTTATATTCAAACCACCTACACAAGGAGCTATAAGTGGACTATTATTAGCTAAAGCATTTAAAGAGGCTGGGATTCCAGATGGGGTATTGAATACTATAACTGGAAAAGGTAGTGAAATAGGTGATTTTGTTGTAGAGCATAAAGGAATTGATTTTATTAATTTCACAGGAAGTACACCAATTGGCGAAAAAATTGGTAAATTAGCAGGAATGAGACCTATTATGTTAGAATTAGGAGGAAAGGATTCTGCTATTGTATTAGAAGATGCAGATATAGAAAAAGCAGCAACTGAAATAGTAGACGGTGCATTTAGCTATTCAGGACAAAGATGTACGGCAATTAAAAGAGTTTTAGTTGCAGATTCAGTTGCAGATGAATTAGCTAATAAAATAAGATCTAAAGTTGATGCATTAAAAGTAGGAAATCCTATGGAAAATGCAGATATAACACCGCTAATAGATAATAGAGCAGCAGATTTTATTAAAGAATTAATAGATGATGCATTAGAAAAAGGGGCTAGACCATTGAATCAAATTAAAAGAGAAGGTAATTTAGTTTGGCCTGTTGTTTTTGATGATGTTAACTTAGATATGAAAATAGCATGGGAAGAGCCGTTTGGACCAGTATTGCCAATAATTAGAATAAATAATGAAGAAGAAGCGATAGAAATAGCAAATAGATCAAATTTTGGATTACAGAGTTCAGTATTTACAAAAGATATGGAAAAAGCATTTAGAATAGCATCAAAATTAGAAGTTGGAACAATTCATATTAATAATAGAACACAAAGAGGACCAGATAATTTTCCATTTTTAGGAGTAAAATATTCTGGAGCAGGAGCTCAAGGTATTAAATACAGTATTGAAAGTATGACAAGATTAAAATCAATCGTTATAGGAGTATAGTATAAATTATGCTAGTAAAATTTATTTTTTACTAGCATTTTTATTAATGAAAATAATTAAAATATATAGTATAATAGTAACAAAGATAATAAACAAATATAATGTTGATAGGAGATGACAATTGGAGAAATCTATATATTTAGACAATGCAGCAACTACGAAAATATTAGATGAAGTATTAACGAATATGTTTGATTCATATAATGAATATTGGGGGAATCCTTCATCAACTCATAAAGAAGGAAAAAAGAGTAAAAGTATAATAGAAAAATCAAGAACTATAATAGCAGACTTGTTAAATGTTGACCCGAAAGAGATTGTTTTTACATCAGGTGGAGCAGAGGCAAATAATTTAATATTAAAAGGAATAGCAAATGCAAATAAAAATAGAGGCAATCATATAATTACATCTAAAATAGAACATTCAACTGTTTTGAAGACATGTATAGAACTTGAATCACAAGGTTTTAAAGTAACATATATTGATGTTACAGAAAATGGTGTAATAGATATAGAACAATTAAAAAATGAAATTACAGATGAAACGATACTGATCTCTATAATGTATGCAAACAATGAAACTGAAGTTTTACAACCTATAGATGAAATAACAAAATTAATAGAAAATAAAAATATTTTATTTCATACAGATGCGATTCAAGCTATAGGAAAAGAATTACTATTACCGAAAGAAAGAAAGATAAATGCATTATCAGCAGCAGCACATAAATTTTATGGACCCAAAGGAGTAGGGTTTGCATATATAGACAGTAAATGTTTAATAAAAAAAGAAATATATGGTGGAGCACAAGAAAGAAATAGACGAGCAGGTACAGAAAATTTACAAGGAATAATAGGAATGGCAAAAGCTATGGAAATCATATATAAAGATATGTATGAGGAGCAAGCAAAAGAAAAAGAATTAAAAGAATACTTAGAAAGAAGATTACAATCTGAGATAACCAATATAAGAATAAATGGAGCAAATACGTATAGATTAAATTGTATAACAAATGTAACGTTTAAACAATGTGATATTCAAACAATGATGATGATGTTAGATATGAGTAGAATGTACGTTAGTGGGGGTTCTGCCTGTATGTCAGGAGCATTAGAAGAATCTCATGTGTTAAAAGCAATGAAACTATCAACAGAAGATTTGAAGTCATCACTCCGTATAAGTATAGGAAGATATAATACTATTGAAGAAATAGATATGTTTGTGGAAAAAATAAAGGAAATAGTTACTAATGAAAGGATGCTCAATGATCAAGATAGATGATATATTAAATAAAGAAACATTGACTAAAGAAGATCTTATTTATTTAATGTCGTTAACAGATGACGATGACCTAAATAAATTATACAAAAAAGCATACGAAGTAAAGGAAAAATATATTGGAAGAAAAGCTTATTATAGGGGATTAATAGAATTTTCAAATAAATGTATAAAGGATTGTTATTATTGTGGTATTAGATTAAGCAATAGAGATTCAGAAAGATTTGATATGACAATGGATGAAATTGTTGAAATGGCAAAATGGGCATACGATAACAATTATGGATCTGTGACATTGCAATCTGGAGAAAGACAAGATGAAGAATTCACGGCATTTGTAGAAGAAGCTATATTAAAAATAAAGGAATTAAGTGATGGAAAATTAGGATTAACACTTTGTTTAGGCGAACAAACAGAAGAAACATATAGAAGATGGTTTAATGCAGGTGGACATAGATATTTACTTAGGATTGAGACAACAAATAAAGAATTATATTCACAAATACATCCAAATGATGCGAAGCATTCATTTGAAAAAAGAATTGAATGTTTAAAGACATTGAAAAAACTAGGCTATCAAGTCGGGACAGGAGTTATGATAGGTTTACCTAGTCAAATTGAAGAAGATATGGTAAATGATATTCTATTTTTTAAAGAAATGGATATAGATATGATAGGAATGGGGCCTTATGTTGTGCATAAAGATACACCGTTAGGGAAACAAGTAATAGATGATGGCAAAGATAGTGAAATAGACAAGTATAGAAGATTTATTTATGGTCTAAAAATGATAGCAATAACAAGAATCTTTTTAAAAGATGTAAATATAGCAGCAACTACTGCATTACAGGCACTAAATCCATTAGGTCGTGAAATGGGATTAAAAGCAGGTGGAAATATACTCATGCCTATTATTACAATACCAAAACATAGAGAAAAATATCAATTGTATGATAATAAACCGTGTATAGATGATAATGCAGATGAGTGTAAGACATGTTTAACTGGTAGAGTTAGTAGTATTGGAGATACTGTAGGATTTGGAGAATGGGGAGATTCACCACATTTTAAACGTGTAAATAATAAAAAATAGATATTATTAAAAAATAAAGTGAGAGTATATGTTTAAATTTAAAAAAAGTATATATAAAAAAAAGTATAAATTTCTTTGTGTTGCCGATATTGATATACTTAAAAATATGAGTATAGATGCAATGCAAGAAAAATTTAAAGACATAGATTTTATAATGTCTGCAGGAGATGTTTCCAATTATTATTTAGATTACTTAGTATCAGTATTAAACAGAGATATGATATATGTTAATGGTAATCATGTTTATCATAAGGATTATCCTATTCCTTTTGCAAAAAATATAGATGGAAAGATAATAAATTATAAAGGTCTTAGAATATTAGGATTAGATGGATCAAAAGTATATTCATTTAAAGAACATCAGTATACAGAGAAAGAAATGTTTATAAAAATAATAAAAAATATTATCTCTATAATATTCGGTGTTGATATAGTTTTATCTCATGCATCACCAAAAGGAATACACGATAAAAATGACAGAGTACATGAAGGTTTTGAAGTGTTTAATAAATTTATAAAAATATTTAAACCTAAACTTTGGATTCATGGTCATATCCATTTATCTAATTTTATGGAATATCAAGATACGATAACACATGATACAAGAGTAAGTAACAGTTTCGGATACAGAATATATACATTTGAAAAATAGGGGGTAATAATGAAGAGTTCTATAATATTAAATGAAGCAAAAGATGCATATAGAAAATTTTCGAAATCCACAAAAAATATATTTGGATTTAGTAAATCAGAAAATTTAGAACCATTTCATGAAGCACAAAAAAAAGAAAATGCATATAATAGTGTAAATCTAGGAATAAAGGAGATACCTTTAGAAAATATAATAGGAAGTGTACAAAAATATACAGATTTTGATAAAAATTTTGCACCTAAAAATAGAATTATAGAAGAGCGATGGGTCCAAATTTATATTGCAAATATGTATGATGAACCATTACCACCAGTTATTTTATATAAATTAAAAGATAATTATTATGTTTATGATGGGAATCATAGAATTTCAGTTGCTAAGTTTTTAGGTTTTAATTCGATTGAAGCAGAAATTATAGAATATTTACCATCAGGTGACAATTCTGAAGATGTTATTTATAGAGAGAAAAATTTATTTGAAAAAGAGACTGGACTTAGTCAAATATTATTTAGTGATCCAGGGAAATATGAAAAAATAATTCAAGAAATAAAAAAATTTGAAGATTTTTTATTGAAAAAGAAAAATATGACTATAACATTTCGAGAAGCAGCATTTAGATGGTATAAAGATATATTTTTACAGATAACAAAAATAATAGAAGAAAATGAGATAGAAGAAAATTTCTCATCAAATAATTTGAATGATTTATTTTTATTTATATTAGATCATAAATATTATTTAAGCAGAGAAAGAAATCAAGATGTAGGATATTTATTTGCAGTTATTGATTTTATTAATATGGTTAAGACCAATGAAAAATTAGATTTAGATTATAAATGCAAGTTATCACCTCAAACAATAGAAGTATATAAAAGATTAAAAAAACTGGATAAGGAAATTATACTATCAGTTGATAAAGTTGTTAAAAATGAAGTACTATTAGAAGTTACAGGAATAGATTTTGATTTTAGTGATTTTACACTTGAACAAGTTGAAAAATATAGATTAGATCATGATATTAAAAACTTCAAAGAAGCTGCAAAATTATGGTATGAAACAGATTATATACATTTACTAAATTATTTCATAACAAAAGTAAAAAAATTACCTAATAAATATGCAGATTATTTAGAATATTTTGTATATGACGATAGAAGAGTATTTTATTCGATACATAAGTATAGAAAATTACATTATTATTATATAGATAATGAAGAATTAGATTTACTGAGTTGGAAAAGCTCTGTATTAAATTATATTATAGAGATATACATAAGTATTATTGATGGAGTAATAAATGATAGAATTCCTCCAAAAGAAATTGTTAATTTTTATTATAAATTAGAAGAAGAATATTTTTATTTACTTAAAAATGAAAGAAGATTAATATTAGAAAATAAATCGGCAAATTATAATAAAATAAAAGAATTAGATTTATCAACTACTTTAGGATGGTTCGGTAAAAAATTAAAAGATATGGATATAGCAGAAATTTTGATAGAAGCTAAAAATGAAGAGTTTTTAAAAAATTTCAAAAATCCAAAACCATTTGAAAAAATATTACTTGAGTATGGTGAAATAAAGAAATATGAAACATATACAAAATTTGAAGAAATGTTAGACATAATAGGAGAAGAAACATTTATACAAAAAGTTAAAAATGAGTTATTAGAAATATCAAAAGTAAATACAATTGTTAGAAGGTATAAAACATTGTCTATATTAGAAGCTATGAAAGGAAATAATCGAGATTTAGGATTTGTTGATTTTTATGTTAATGTAATAAAACATGGATTAAAATATACAGATAGTTTTGATTTAGTAAATATACTGGATATAACATTTGATTATTTGGCAACAAATAAAGTAGATCAAGATATAGTATTAGTAGATGAAGAAGATGGTGAAAATTAAAAATACTATTAAGTTAAATGAGGAGATAATATGAAAGTAAAAGCTGTTTTTATGGATTTAGATGGAACTACATTGAAAGAAGATTTAACAATATCAGATGAGTTGAAGAATAAAATAAGTGAATTGCAAAACAAAGGTATAAAGTTTTTTGTTTCGACAGGTAGAAGTTATAAGTCATCAAAAAGATATGTGGAAGAATTAGGATTACATGATGAGACAATAACATATAACGGGGCAAGAATAGTTCCAACAAATACAGAGATCAATGATATATATGAGCAACCTTTATCAGTTGATATAGTTAGTAAAATTATAGATATATCAAAAGAAACAGGAATTCATTTGAACTTATATTATAATGATGATTTGTATGTTCAAAGTGCAAATGATAAAGCAGAAATGTATGCGAATTCAGTTGGTATAAATTATATTGTAGAAAATTTTGAAAATTTTAGAGGTAAAACATCAACAAAAGGATTATTTATAGCAGAACATGAAATTTTACTTGATTTAAAACATAGATTAGAAACAGAATTACCAGATGTAAATTATGTTTTCTCTAGACCTTATTATTTAGAAGTATTAAATAAGAATGTAAATAAAGGTAAAGCTGTAGAGTATATAATAAATAAACATAATATAAAAGTAGAAGAAACAATGGCTTTTGGAGATCAGTGGAATGATTTAGAAATGTTAGAATTTGTTAAATATGGTATATTAATGGGAAATGCTCCACTAGATTTAAAAAATAAATTTTCAAATGAAAATATAACATTATCAAATGATGAGGATGGAATTTTATATATGTTAAATAAAATAGAGATTTAATATATGTAATATTTACAGATAACTATTTAGAAAGAGGTATTATGGAATCTAAGTTTGTGCATTTGAAATTACACACAGAATATACTCTTTTGGAAGGTGTAGGTAAAATAGAAGAATATATTCAAAAAGCAAAAAAAATGAATATGAACGCACTTTCTATTACAGATACATCTATGTTTGGTGTAGTTGAATTTTATAAAAAATGTTACAAAAATGGAATAAAACCTATTATAGGATTAGAGGTGTATCTTGACGGAATTGTTTCTGAAGGAGAATATTCATTAACATTATTAGCTAAAAATAATGTAGGATATAAAAATTTATGTAAATTATCATCACTATCATATAGTAGATATAGTATTAGACGACATAAAGTAAAGTATGAAGAATTGAAACAGTATAGTGAAGGATTAATAATTTTATCAGGTGGTATATATAGCGAATCAGTACAAGGATTGTTAAATTATAAATACCCCGAAGTAAAAAGATTAATTTTAAAATTATCAGAAGAATTTAAAGAAAATTTTTATATTGAATTTCCAACGAGTATAGGACTAAATAAAATGAAAAAATCTCTATTTGATATAATAAATGATACGAATATAAAATATATTTTATCAAATGATGTGTATTACCCAAATAATGGTGAAGCTATTTTACAAAAAATAATGCTATCTATAAAAGAAGGAAATAGAATAGATTATAATGAAGTCGATATATTTTATGATGACTTATATTTAAAATCAGAATCACAAATTAAAGACTCATTGAATGAATTTGATGAAAATTTTATATTCGATGGAATAAAAAATACATATGATATATCAAACATGTGCAATGTTAAATTGAATTTTGATGAATTTAAATTTCCTAAATACGATTTATCAAATGAAAATGTGACAGAAGAAGAATATTTAAAAACACTTGTGTATGATGGAATAAATAGAAAATATAAAATTGATATGTATAATATTTCAGAAGATAATAATGCTGAAGTTATAAAAAGAGTAAATTATGAATTAGATATAATAAATAAAATGGGGTATAATGGGTATTTTATAATTGTTTGGGATTTTATAAAATATTCTAAAGAACATGGTGTTTATGTTGGCCCTGGAAGAGGATCTGCAGCAGGTAGTATAGTATCTTATGCTCTTAATATAACAGAGATAGACCCATTGAAATATAATTTAATATTTGAACGATTTTTAAATCCAGAACGTGTATCAATGCCAGATATAGACATAGATTTTGATCAAGAACAAAGAGAAATGGTAATAGATTATGTTTTAAAAAAATATGGGTATGAAAAAGTTGCGCATATAATAACATTTGGGACATTAAAGGCAAGAGCTGCTATACGTGATGTTGGACGTGTTTTAAATATTAATCTGAAAAAAGTTGATACAGTTGCAAAATTAGTTCCATTTATGATGGATTTAGAACCGGCATTAGAAAGTGTAGATAGATTAAAAGAGCTATATAATACAGATCAAGAAGTTAAAACGTTAATTGATTATTCATTGAAAATAGAAGGAAGAGTAAGGCATGCTTCTATACATGCAGCAGGAATAGTTATATCAAAAGATGTATTAGATGAAGAAATACCAACTTATTCAGATGGAAAAACAAAGATATTATCAACTCAATATCAAATGAAAGAGTTAGAAGATCTAGGAATGTTGAAAATGGATTTTTTAGGATTGAAAAACTTAACCGTTCTTAGAAAAACAATAGAAAATATAAAAACATATCAAGATAAAAACATAGATTTGTACGATATTAAATTAAATGATACAAAAACATATGAATTACTTACAAATGCTGATACATTAGGAGTATTTCAATGTGAATCTCAAGGTATTAGAAGACTTATGAAGAAAATGCGTATAGATACATTTGAGGATTTGATAGCATTATTAGCATTATATAGACCAGGTCCATTACGAAGTGGAATGGTTGATGAATTTATAAATAATAAAAATAATAAACGTAAAGTAAAATATATAGATAATATGTTGGAAGAAATTTTATCTGAAACATATGGAATGATACTTTATCAAGAGCAAGTAATGAAAATAGCAAATGTTATGGGAAATTATACATTAGGTGAAGCAGATGAGTTACGACGTGCTATGGGGAAGAAAATACCTGAAATAATGGAACAAAATAAAAATAAATTTGTGACAAATGCACAATCTAAAGGAGTATCAAAAAATAAAGCAGAAGAAGTGTATAATTTAATAGATAAATTTGGAGGTTATGGATTTAACAAATCTCATTCAGCATCATATGCCTTAGTAGCATATTGGACAGCTTATTTTAAAGTGAATTATACAAAAGAATTTTTTGCCGCAATAATGTCTACAGAAATGTACAATATAGATAGACTATCTCTTTTTATAAATGAAGCAAGAGATAAAGGCATCAAGATACTAGTTCCAGATGTAAATCAATCAAATTTTGAATTTACAGTAGAAAATGAAGGGATTAGATTCGGTTTAGTGGCAATTAAGGGAATAGGAATTAATACAGTAAATGAAATAATAAAAACAAGATTAGAAATTAAAACTAATTATCCATCATATGAAGAATTCGTATATAAATTAAAAAAAGAAGGATTGAATAAAAAGCAATTAGAATCATTAATTTTTTCAGGAGCATTAGATTCATTAAATGGAAATAGAAGAGAAAAATATCATTCGGTAGATAAAATAATGGATTGGTGTGATAAGAAATTTAATGTTGAAGAAGATATTCAAATGATTTTATTTGGTGGGAATAAATCTCAAATTATAGGAGATTTTTATTTAGATAACCTAGAAGAATTAAGAAAATCAGTTTTATTAAATAAAGAAAAAGAATACTTAGGAGTTTATGTTTCAGATCATCCATTAAATGATTATAAAGATATCATGGATATTATAGAAAGAAGTAGTATTCTATCAATACAATCACTTGAATACGAAAAAAATACTTCTAAATTTAGAATTATAGGAATAATAAAAAATATATTAAATACAACAACTAGAGTTAAATTAGAACCAATGTCTAAATTTGATATTGAGGATTATTCATCTAGTATAAATTGTATTTGTTTTCCAAATGATTACATTAAATATTCACATAATATATATGAAGATAATGTAGTTATTATAGAAGGAAATATTTTAATAGAAAAAAACAAAAAAACCTTTGTCGTTTCACAAATTAATAATTTAATTGATGTAGATGAAAATAGTAGATTGAACTTGTATATTTTAGTAGATGAGTATACTAAAGAAAAAATGTCTGAAATAAAACAGTTGTTATTATTAAATAGAGGGCTAAATAGTGTGTATATGGCAACAAATGAAAATAATAAGAAAGAACTTATAAAGCTAAATGACAAATATAAAGTAAGAATGTCATTGCAATTTATAAATAAATTAATTGATTTAATAGGAAAAAGTAGGGTTAAAATTAGATAGCAAGTTTGCAAAATTTAAAACTGTGTGGTAAAATTACCTATATAATTCATTAGGGAGGAAAAGATGGAGTTGAAGGAAATAAAGGACTTAATAAAAATAATAAAAGATGAGAATTTAGAAGAACTAAAATTTAAAGTCGATGGAGAGAAAATCCACCTTAGAAACTCATTAACAGAGGATAATAATGTATCGCTAGATTCGATGATTAATAATGATGTTGATAATTTGAATATTGATATTGAGCAAGAAGAATCAAGAGAAGAGATTATAAAATCAATGAACGTAGGAAAAATAAAAATACTGAATGTATCAAAAGGAATGGCAGTAAAAAAAGGAACAAAATTAGCTCAAATAGCTACTATGGGAGTAGAATCAGATGTAAAATCTACAGTAGATGGTGTTGTGAAAGATATTCTAGTTTTAGATCAGTCAAATGTTGATTTTGCAAAACCATTATTTATAATAGAAATGGAATAATTAAATTTTATCAAGTGTAGAATGATTAATAGTGAGGAGGATTAATGTTTAAAAAAATATTAATAGCAAATAGAGGAGATATAGCTGTTAGAATAATAAGAGCAGCGAGGGAATTAGGAATTCAAACTGTTGCAGTTTATTCTGAAGCAGATAAAGATTCATTACATGTAAAAATAGCGGATGAATCAGTATGTATAGGACCAGAAAGTAGTACAGATTCATATTTGAAAATAGC
>RRZU011944138.1_pt1 | contig 13636 bp, 13 predicted proteins | sample 2165561 | NCBI WGS metagenome assembly RRZU01 (sample SAMN10456909, study PRJNA506462) | wastewater metagenome | isolation source: wastewater sludge | place: USA: Moscow, Idaho
GGCCATGCGGGTCGGCTCGGTGGCCAGCGGTTCGAGCGCCAGGTAGGCGGGCAGATTGTCGATCCCGTTGGCCACCAGGGCTCCCACCCCGGCGACGCGCAGCAGGTCCGGGATGTCCTCGCCCTGCCCCACCAGGGGAGCCACCGCGGCACTGAGGCCGTGCGCATGCGCGGTCTCCACGACCAGGAAGAGGCCGCAGGCCAGGAGGATGATCTGCCACGGCATCAGCGACCACGACAGCGCGGTGGGGCGCCGCACGGCGATCAGGACGCCGAGCGCGAGGGCCGCCGCGCACGCGGGCAGCCACACCGGCAGGCCGCTCACCAGCGCGGGCAGCAGGGCGGCGACGATGATGCCCGCGATCCAGGTCAGGGCGGGGTCCTGCAGGGGAGCGGACGGCGCCGGGGCGAGGCGTCCGCGCAGCGCGCGGCGGTAGGTGACCCCGATCACCAGGACCGGCACGACGATGCCGACGACGGCGGCGGGCGCCATCAAGGCGGCGAACCCCCAGGCGTCCAACCCCAGGGTGTGCGCGGCGAGGAGATTGGTGAGGTTCGACATCGGGAACAGCAAGGAGCCGGTGTTGGCGAGCCAGATGGTGGTCAAGGCGAACGGCATCGCGTCCAGCCCACGTCCGCGAGCCAGCAGCACGACGACCGGCGTCAGGAGCACGGCGGTGGTGTCCAGCGACAGGAACACGGTGGCCACAGCGGCGAGCGCGACGACGAGCAGCCACAGCACGACGACCCGACCGGCCGCAGCGCGGCCTAGGCGATCGGCGACGGCGTCGAAGACCCCGGCCGCGGCCGCCAACTCCGCGACGAGGGTCGCGGCGATCACGAACAGCAGGATCGACCAGGTGCGATCGGCGACCTCAGCGGCCGAGTCCAGCGGGAGGACTCCCGCGGCCAGGAGAACCGCCGCAACGGCCAGCAGCGCGCCGCCGATGATCCCGGTCCAGGGACGCTGCCGCGGCGCCGGGCGGCCTGAATCGGTGATCACCCGGGAGAGGCTACTGCGACGTCACCCGCGGCGGCGGACCGACGACGGACGTGCACGGCGCGCGTCCCCGGCCATCAGAGTCCGGGGACGCGCACCGTGGCGGATCAGGCCGGGTCGACGATCTCGCAGAGGGTGGTGCCCGAGGCGACGGTCTCGCCCGCCACGGCCGTCAGCCCCTGCACGACGCCGGAGCGGTGGGCGTTGATCGGCTGCTCCATCTTCATGGCCTCCAGCACGACGATGAGATCACCCTCGGCCACCTCATCGCCCTCGCTGACGGCGATCTTGACGATGGTGCCCTGCATCGGAGACGTCAGCGCATTCGACGACGGCGCGGCCGCCTTGGCCCCGCCCCGATCACGGCGGGTGGGCCGCTTGGCCGTCTTCGCGGATGCGGCCGGCGCGGTGCCGAGGGTGGCTGGCAGCCGGACCTCGACGCGACGGCCGTTCACCTCGACGACCACGGTGGCCCGCTCGGCCTCCTCCGCCTCTCCCAGCACCCCGGTGTAGGGGGTGATGGTGTTGTCGAACTCGGTCTCGATCCACCGGGTATGCACGCCGAAGGTGCCGTCGGCAGCGGTGAAGGCCGGCTCGTTCAGCACGGCGGAGTGGAACGGGATGACGGTGGGCATGCCAGCCAGCACCGTCTCCGACAGCGCGCGCCGCGACCGTTCCAGGGCCTGCTCGCGGGAGGAACCCGTGACGATGATCTTCGCCACCAGGGAGTCGAAGGAGCCCGGCACGACCATGCCGGTCCGGTAGCCCTCGTCCACGCGGACGCCGGGGCCCGCCGGCGGCTGCCAGGCCGTCAGCGTGCCCGGAGCCGGCATGAAGTTGCGACCGGCATCCTCGGCGTTGATCCGGAACTCGAAGCTGTGCCCCGACACCTGCGGGTCCCCGTAGCCGAGCACCTCACCGTCGGCGATCCGGAACATCTCGCGCACCAAGTCGAGGCCGGTGACCTCCTCGGAGACCGGATGCTCCACCTGAAGTCGGGTGTTCACCTCCAGGAACGAGATCCGGCCATCCTGCGCGACGAGGAACTCGCACGTTCCCGCACCGACGTAGCCGGCCTCGAGCAGGATGGCCTTCGACGCGGTGTACAGGGTCTCCTTCTGCTCCGGGCTGAGGAAGGGCGCGGGTGCTTCCTCCACGAGCTTTTGGTGGCGACGCTGCAGCGAGCAGTCCCGTGTCGACACGACGACCACGTTGCCATGAGCGTCGGCCAGGCACTGGGTCTCCACGTGACGCGGGCGGTCCAGGTACTGCTCCACGAAGCACTCGCCCCGGCCGAAGGCCGTGACGGCCTCACGCGTGGCCGACTCGAACAGTTCGGCGACCTCGTCGAGGTGACGGGCGACCTTGAGGCCGCGACCGCCACCACCGTAGGCGGCCTTGATGGCGATCGGCAGGCCGAACTCCTGGGCGAACGCGACGACTTCGTCGGCGCCCTGGACCGGATCGGCGGTGCCCTCCACCAAGGGAGCGCCCACCTTCTGCGCGATGTGACGGGCCTTGACCTTGTCGCCGAGCGCGTCGATCGCGGCGGGCGGGGGGCCGATCCAGGTCAGGCCAGCGTCCAGGACGGCCTGTGCGAAGGCGGCGTTCTCGGCCAGGAAGCCATAGCCGGGATGGACGGCGTCCGCCCCGGATCGTTCGGCGATGGACAGGATCTTGGCCACGTCGAGGTAGGTCTCGGCGGGGGTCTGACCGTTGAGGGCGAAAGCCTCGTCGGCGAGCTTCACGAACAGGGAATCAGCGTCGGGATCGGCGTACATGGCGACGCTGGCCAAGCCGGCGTCACGTGCGGCGCGAATGACGCGGACGGCGATTTCGCCGCGATTTGCGACGAGCACTTTGGCGATCGGCACATTTCCTCCTTGAAAAGTCCCAGGCGACCCGTGAGGCCGCGCCCGATCGCGAGTCTAGGACCAAACCGCCGCCGGGTTCGAATCCCGGGTTCGCCCGACGCCCCGGCCGGGGGCGCGCGTCAGGTGAAGACGCCGATGCCCAGCGGGACCACCCACACGACAGCGAGCACCTGCAGCACCCGATCGGTGAGGACCACGTCCTCGGGCTCACCGGCGTCACCGCGGTCGATGACGTAGGCGTACCGCAGCAGGGCGAGCGTGAACGGGGCGATCGAGAACGCCGCCCACGGCAGTCCCAGCCACTCCCGTTCGCCGCGCTGCTCGAAAGCCCACAGGCTGTAGGAGAGGATGACGGCGGTGCAGGCCAGCGTCCAGACGAACCGCAGGTAGGTGGCGGTGTAGCGGGCCAGGGAGGCCCGGGTCCCGGCCTCGGCGCCGAGTTCGGAGATCTCCGAGTAGCGTTTCCCGGCCACCATGAACAAGGACCCGAACGCCGCCACCAGCAAGAACCACTGCGACAGTTCGATCCCGGAGGCGACGCCGCCGGCCACGGCGCGCAGCAGGAAACCGGAGGCGACCATGGCTAAATCGATGATCGGTTCGTTCTTCAGGAACAGCGAGTAGCCGACCTGCAACAGCCAGTAGACCGCCACGGTCAGGGCGAGCAGCGGGGTCACCAGCCAGCTCAGCACCAGGGACGCGATCAGGCAGGCCGCCGCCAGGATCAGCGCGGTGCGCACGGAGAGTTCCCCGGCCGCGATGGGACGCAGGCGCTTCTTGGGATGCTGCCGGTCCGCCTCGACGTCGCGGACGTCGTTGACGAGGTAGATCGAAGCGCTGATCAGGCAGAAAGCCAGGAACGCCCACGCCGTGCTGACGAGCACGGGCACCTGGAACAGGGAGCCGGCGGCCACCGGCGCGGCCAGCACGAGGACGTTCTTCACCCACTGCCGGGGCCGCATGGCGCGAAGGGCGGCGGGCAGGCGGGAGGCAGCAGGCGTGGGCGTGAGATCGGACATCACGCACAGCCTAGCGGCGAGCCTGGCCTGGTCGCCTGCGAGAGTCGCCGCAGCCGCCCTACCCCGTGGGCGCGCTCAGCGTCCGGGGACCTGCCACAGGGACGTCCACGCGACACCCAGATCGGCCAGCAGCGAACGCAGCAGCGGAATGCTGATCCCGACCACGTTGTGCGGGTCGCCACCCAGCCCGGTGATGAACGCGGCGCCGTACCCGTCGATCGTGAAGCCGCCCGCGACCTGGTGCGGCTCCCCCGTGGCGATGTAGGCCTCGATCTCCTCGTCGGACACGTTCGCGAACCGGACCCGCGTCGTGGCCGCCGCGGAAGCGGTATGCGCCACGCCGTCTCGGCGCACCACCACGTAGTGCCCCGTGGTCAGGAAGGCGTCGCGGTTGCGCAGGGAACGCCAGCGTTCGCGGACCGCCTGGTCGGTGCCCGGTTTGCCGACCGCGACCCCGTCCAGGTCGAGCACCGAGTCGCAGGCCAGCAGCACCAGGTCGGCGTTCGGGTCGAGCGTGGCCAGGGATGCGTCACCCTTGAGCCGGGCCAGCGTCAGGGCCAAGGCCCGAGGCGTGGGCGCGGTGACGGCGCCCTCATCGATCCCGGACACGACCACGCGAGGGGCCAGCCCGGCCGCCCTCAACTCCCGCAGCCGCGCCGGGGACGACGAGGCGAGGACGACGTCCACGGTTCAGTTCCGGCCGCGCAGCAGGTCCGACAGGATGCCGCCCAGCAGGTCTCCCGCGCCGGAGCCCCCGGCCGCCTCGCTGCGCGGCTCCTCCGCGGTACCCGATGCAGGGGTCAGGGAGGTCTGTCCCGGAGTCGGGACGCGGAACGTGCCCTCACCGGTCGAGGCCGGGACCTGCGGCGAGGTGGTGGGGGAGGACGGCTGCCCGAGGGAGCCGCCGAGGATGCCGCCCAGGAGGTCGCCCAGTCCGCCCCCCGAACCCCCGCCCAGAATGCCCCCGAGGAGGTCGCCGAGTCCGCCCTGATCGGACGGGACGCCAGCGGGCTGCTGCGCCGCAGAGCCGGCGGACTGGCTGAGGTAGTCCGTGAGCTTCCCGGCCAGGTAGTTCATGACCAGGGGCGCCAGGATCGGCAGGAGGGTGCGCACCAGATCGCCGCCGACGCCTTGAGACAGGGACTGGATCTGATCGGCTGAATAGACGTGCTGGATGATCTTGGCCCCGTCGGCGGTGTCCACGGCGTCGACGTCGAACGGAGCGGCTCCTGCGTGGTCTCCCAGCGCCCGGGTCAGGCTCAGCGCGGTGGCGGGATCGCCGACGTTGGCGTCCATCGTCCCGACCAGGGACGTCAGCGCCTCCTCCACCGCCTGGGACGCGGTGGCCTGATCGGTGCCCAGGACTCCAGCCACCTGGGCCAGGTCGAGACGTGCGGTGATGTCGGATACGGCGGACATGCGAGCTCCTTCGCGCCAAGACGGTGGGCGCGAGCCTATCGCCCGCATGCCGCGTGGAGCACCGTCGTCGCGCTGACGAGGCACGGCCGCCGCCTGGCCCCACACGAGGGACCAGGCGGCGGCCGTGTCAGGTCAGCGTCGCGCCGTGCTGCGCCAGGCGCCGTGACCCTGGAGCAGGTCGTGACGCACGAGGTGCCAATGAGAGCGCCAGCCACCGGCGATGGCGGCATTCGTCGGGATGTGGGGGCGTCCCCGTTCCCGGCGCAGCACCGCCAAGACGGCGGTGAGGGCGGCCAGTTCCTCGTCGCTGGGCGTCCCGCTGACCACCTCGAAGGCCACCGGGGTCTCGACGATCGCCTCGCTCACAGCGGGATGTTCCCGTGCTTCTTGGGCGGCAGTGACTCCCGCTTGGTGCGGAGCAGTCGCATGACCCGGATGATGGTCTCCCGCGTGGCGTGCGGGTAGATGACCTGGTCGATGTAACCGCGCTCCGCGGCGACGTACGGGTTGGCCAACTCGTCGTTGTACTCCTGCACGAGTTCCTTGCGGCGAGCGATGGGATCCTTCGCCTCGGCCAGTTCCTTGCGGTACAGGATCTCTACCGCGCCCTCGGCACCCATCACCGCGATCTGGGCGGTCGGCCACGCGAGGTTCACGTCGGCACCCAGGTGCTTCGACCCCATGACGTCGTAGGCGCCGCCGTAGGCCTTGCGGGTGATGATGGTCACCAGCGGAACGGTCGCTTCGGCGTAGGCGTAGATCAGCTTGGCGCCCCGGCGGATGATGCCGCTGTGTTCCTGCTGCACCCCCGGGAGGAAGCCGGGAACGTCGACGAACGTCAGCACCGGGATGTTGAAGCAATCACAGGTCCGCACGAACCGGGCGGCCTTCTCCGAGGCGTCGATGTCGAGGCAGCCCGCGAACACCATCGGCTGGTTGGCCACGACGCCCACCACTCGTCCTTCGATGCGTCCGAACCCGACCACGATGTTGCCGGCGAACAGTTCCTGGACCTCCAAGAACTCGTCGTCGTCGAGCACCGTCTTGATGACCGTGCGGATGTCGTAGGGCTGGTTGGGCGAGTCGGGGATGAGCGTGTCGAGTGCTCGGTCCCGGTCGGTGATGGTGAGGTCCACCTCCGCCTCGTCGTAGACGGGCGCGTCCTCGAGGTTGTTCTGCGGCAGGTAGCTGATCAGGTCGCGGACGTACTCGATCGCGTCGTTGTCGTCGGCGGCCAGGTAGTGCGCGTTTCCGGACTTCTCGTTGTGCGTCCGGCCGCCGCCCAACTCCTCCAGCGTGACGTCCTCGCCGGTGACCGTCTTGATGACGGCCGGGCCGGTGATGAACATCTGGCTGGTCTGGTCCACCATGATCGTGAAGTCGGTCAGGGCGGGGGAGTACACGTGGCCCCCGGCGGCAGCGCCCATGATCAAAGAGATCTGCGGCACCACCCCCGATGCCAGCGTGTTGCGCCGGAAGATCTCCCCGTACAGGCCGAGGCTGACCACGCCCTCCTGAATGCGGGCACCGCCGCCCTCGTTGATGCCGATCAGCGGGCAACCGGTCTTGATGGCGAAGTCGATGATCTTGACGATCTTCTCGCCGTACACCTGTCCCAGCGCGCCGCCGAAGAGGGCGACGTCCTGGGAGAAGACGCAGACGGGACGGCCGTGGATGGCGCCGACGCCGGTGATGACGCCGTCGGTGTAAGGGCGCTTGGCTTGCATGCCGAACGCCACGGATCGGTGGCGGGCGAACTCGTCGAACTCAGCGAAGGTGCCCTCGTCCAGCAGCGCAGCGATGCGCTCCCGAGCGGTGAGCTTTCCCTTGGCATGCTGCTTTTCAACGGCAGCAGGGGATGCAGCATTGACAGCGGCGTCGATGCGCTCCCCGAGATCGGCGATCTTCCCCTTCGTTGTGTGGATGTCGATCTCCATGGAGCGAATGTAATGCGTTGGCCCCGCTTTGACGAAGCGAGGCTGACCAGAGCCGGGTCACGGGCCCCTACAGTGGCGGCCATGACGCATCTTCCCGACGCGGCGTCGCTGCGTGCCGCCCTCGCCGACACGGGCTGGGGCCCGATCAGCGTGCTCGCGACGACCGGATCGACCAACGCCGACCTCGCAGCGTCCGCACGTCAGGGCGCCCCGGCAGGAACGGTGCTGGTCGCCACCCACCAAAGCGCCGGTCGGGGACGCCTCACCCGCTCCTGGGAGGCTCCCCCCGGCACGTCGGTGGCCACCTCGGTGCTGGTGGCTCCCCGGGTTCCCCTGTCGACGTGGGGTTGGCTACCCCTCCTGGTGGGGGTGGCGGTCGCTCGGGGCATCACCGATGCCACGGGGCTGGACGCACGGCTGAAGTGGCCCAACGACGTCCTGATCGGGGACAGCAAGGTGTGCGGCATCCTGTGTGAGGCCGTCCCCGAACCTCCCGGCCCGAAGGCGGTCCTGGGATTCGGGCTCAACACCGCTCTGCGCGCCGAACAGTTGCCCGTCCCCACCGCCACCTCGCTGCTCCTGGAAGGCTCCCAGGTGGACGCCACGACGGTGCTCACCGCGGTGCTGACCGAACTGGAAGAGGTACTGCGCGCCTGGGAGGGCGGCGCGGATCCTCGCCCCGGCTACCGGGCGCTGTGCGCCACGTTGGGGGCCGAGGTATCGGTCCTGCTGCCGGTGGGCGATCCCGTGCAGGGGCGCGCCGTGGACGTGGACGCCGACGGTGGCCTGATCGTCGACACCGCGAGGGGGCGCCGCACCTTCGTCGCCGGAGACATCCAGCACCTGCGCCCGCGGTGAGTCAGGCCAGGAAGTCGTAGACGAGCTTGTTGAACGCCGCCGGGTTGTCGGTGTTCACCTGCTGCCCCGCGCCGGGAACGACGCTCAGCCGTGCCCCCGGGATTCCGGCCGCCAGGGCCTCAGCGGCGGGCCGGTTCGCTCGGTCCTGCTCGCCGACCAGCACCAGGGTCGCCGCCGTGACGTCGCCGAGGCGGCCGCGGTAGTCGATCTGAGCTGCGGTGTCCAAGGCGCGCAGGAAGCGTCGTTTCTCCACCCCCATCGCGGCCAGCCGCCGGGCCGGGATCAGGCTGAACGCCAGCCGTTGCATGCGCATCACGGAGCGGGGCGGGTTGATCTGTCCCGCGGCCAGCACCAGGTGCGAGACGGCCTGAGGTGCGCGGATGGCAGCGTCCAGAGCCACCATGGCCCCCAGGCTGACACCGACCAGGGACATCTGTTCGACGCCGTATTGGTTGAGCAGGGCGAGGACGTCGTCGGCGGCCCCCTCGACGCTGAACTCTTCGGCGCGGGCGGGGCGCATGCCCCGCAGCCACGGTGCCACCGCGCGGAATCCGGGTGGGAGTTCGGTCACCTGATCCTGCCAGCTTTGAGGGGTCTGGCCGAGGCCGTGCAGCAGGGCGAGGAGACGCATGGACGTCAATCTAGTGCGCTGTGGGACGATGGCGGGCGTGACTTCTCCCGCCGAACCCAGCGACCCGACGGCAGCGGCAGCAGCGCCCACCGCGCACCCTGCGGCGCCGTTGACGCTACGGACGCAGTTGGTCCGGTTCGTGCTCGCTGGGGGCGTGTCCGCCGTCGTCGACTACGGGCTCATGGTCGCCGGGATGAATCTCCTCGGGCTCGGGTACAGCCCCGCGAAGGCGATCTCCTGGGTGTTCGGCACGCTGACCGCCTACCTGATCAACAGCCGCTGGACGTTCCAGGCCGCGGGCAGCAAGAAGACGCTGGGCGCGGTGGTGGTGCTGTACCTGCTGACGTTCGCGCTTCAGGTGGGCACCTTCACCGTCCTCTACCCGCCCCTGGCGGCCTGGCTCGGGGTCACGGCCGCCCAGTTGGTCGGCTTCGTGATCGCCCAGGGGATCGCCACCACCGTGAACTTCATCGTTCAGCGAGGCCTGATCTTCCGCGGACGCTGAGCGGGACGCCGGGGCCCGCAGGCCCCGGACGCCCCGGTGTCACAGGACGCGGACGGGAAGCTGCTCCACGACGACGCCCGAGGAGGTCGGCAGGTCGGAGGGGTGGATCCCGAACACGCGCTGGCCTGCGGATTCGCTGACGCTTTCGGTGTAGCTGCCGTCGGTGAAGTGGACGCCGGCGCCGTCGTCGGCGGCCCAGCCGCCGGGCAGGTCACCCGCCGACACCGCGTCGGTGAAGACCCCGACCCGGCTGTCTTCGGAGTCGAAGTGGCTGCAGAAGCTGCCCTGCACCAGGCCGAGTCCTCCGCGGAACGGACGGAAGTCCCCGAACGAGTCGGTGACGCAGCCCTCGAACCAGACGTTCGCACCGGCGGCCGTGCCCGCCAGCACCACGTCGCCCTGGGCGTAGCGCTGCTTGATGGCCTTGCCGACGCCATGGGCCTTCCACAGCGCGAGCGCGTTCACCGTGGCGCCGTTGCCGACCAGGATGAGGTCGGCCTCGGCGATCCGGGCGACCGCGTTCGCGGCGTCCTGCCACAGCGTCAGGACCATCGGACGGATGCCGAGGGTGCCATAGGCGACGAGGAATCGGTTGATGTACTGGGGGTCGTCGGCGGACGCGGTCGGAACGAAGCACACCAGCGGGCTTCGTTTGCCGGTCAGCTCGACGACGTAGCGATCGAAATTGGTGGGGGACCCCAAGGGCGACGTGGCGAACCCGCCACCGCCCATCGCGACGATGTGAGCGGTCATGCGGCCATCTTGTCATGGGGCGTGCCCCCGATGACCAGTATCGTGAGCCCTCGTGACGGATCTCACCATCGGCATCGTCGGAGGCGGGCAGCTTGCTCGCATGATGAACGAGGCCGCGACACCACTCGGGCTACGTGTGCGACTGCTCGCCGAGGCGCCCCAGACCGCCGCGGCCCAGGTCGTTCCCGACACCACCGTCGGGGATTACGCCGACGCCGCCACCTTGTCGGACTTCGCCGCGGACGTCACGGCGGTGACCTTCGACCACGAACACGTCCCCACCGGCCTGCTGGCGGAACTCGAGGCGTCCGGGACCCCGGTTCGCCCCGGGCCTACCGCCTTGGAGTTCGCCCAGGACAAGGCCGCGATGCGCGCCCGGCTGAGCGCTCTCGGCGTCCCCTGCCCGGCCTGGCGCGTCGTCGCCACGCCGCAGGAACTGGCCGACTTCGCCGCCGAGACGGGGTGGCCGGTCATCGCCAAGACGTCGCGGGGCGGCTACGACGGCAAGGGCGTGTGGAAGGTGGCAGGTCCGCAGGAGGCCGAGGCCCCGTTCGCTGCGCTGCAGCACGCGCTCGGCCCCACCGAGCGCGACACCGCGGCGGACGCGCCGGCCGACGCCGTCATCGTCGCCGAGGAGTTCATCCCGTTCACCCGGGAACTGTCGGTGCTGGTCGCTCGCCGGCCCGGCGGCGAGGCGGTCGCCTATCCGGTGACCGAGACGGTCCAGCGCGACGGGATCTGCCACGAGACGACCACCCCCGCACCCGGCCTCGACGCCGCGCGCGCCGCGGCCCTGGAGGCGCTGGGTCGCCGCATCGCCGACGAACTCGGGGTCGTCGGGATCCTGGCCGTGGAGCTGATGGAACGCCCTGACGGGGAGATCGTCGTCAACGAGCTCGCCATGCGGCCGCACAACACCGGGCACTGGAGCATCGAGGGTGCGGTCACCAGCCAGTTCGAGAACCACCTGCGCGCCGTCGCCGACCTGCCGCTGGGTTCGGCGGCGCTGCGCGCGCCGGTCGCGGTGATGACCAATGTGCTCGGCGGCGCCAACCCCGATCTGGTCGGGTCGCTGAACCGGGTCCTGAGCGACCCGGACGTCCGCGTCCACCTGTACGGCAAGGGGGTCAAGCCCGGACGCAAGGTCGGCCACATCACCGTGCTCGGCGCCGACGTGGACGCCGCCCGGCGTTCGGCGCGCGCCGCAGCCGCGATCCTGGAAGGGGAATGAGCATGACCGAACCGACTCCCGTGGTGGGGATCGTGATGGGCTCCGATTCGGATTGGCCCACCATGGAGGCCGCTGCCCTGGCGTTGCGCGAGTTCGGCGTCGGCTACGAGGCCGATGTCGTCTCCGCGCACCGGATGCCCGAGGAGATGGTCGCGTACGGCAGGGCGGCGCACGAGCGCGGCCTGAAGGTGATCATCGCCGGTGCCGGTGGGGCCGCCCACCTGCCGGGCATGCTGGCGGCGCTCACTCCGCTGCCGGTGATCGGGGTCCCGGTAGCGCTGCGGCACCTGGACGGCATGGACTCGCTGCTGTCGATCGTCCAGATGCCGGCTGGGGTCCCCGTGGCGACGGTCTCGATCGGGAACGCCCGCAACGCCGGGCTGCTGGCGGTGCGGATGCTCGGCATCGGGGACGCCGATCTCGTGGCGGCGATGACGACGTTCCAGACCGAGCTGCGTGACCTCGCTCGTGACAAGGGGAGTCGGGTCCGGGGTCGCTGAGGTCCTCGCCGACCCTGGCGGGGTCCCCCGCCAGGGGGACTCGCGCGGACGATCTGTCAACACGCCGTCGCGGAATCGAAACGGGCGCGCGTGGGGACGCCACCATGAGCTGACCGTCCTCGTCCTTCCTCCGAGGTGATCCATGCAGCAGGTGCCCGCCGTCGACGCCGCGCAGCGCAGCAGGCAGCTCGCCTGGCGCCGCGGCGTGGGCCTGCTCATCATGACCGCCGTGGCTCCGGGATCCGCCCAGCTCGTGGCGGGCGGTCGCGGGCTGGGGCGGTTCGCGCTGCGCCTGTGGGCGGGGGTGTGGGCGTTGGCGCTCGCGTTCCTCGCGATGGCCTGGCTTCGCCGTGACCTCGCCGTCGCCGTCTACACCCATCCGGTCACGCACTGGATCGCCTCCGGGCTGGTCGTGGTCCTCGGCCTGGGGTGGGCGTTGCTGTTCCTCGACGCCTGGCGGATCAGTCGTCCCCGCTCGATGGGTCCCCGCCAGTTCCTCATGGCGGCGCTGGCGCTCGTCCTGGCCGCCGCCGTCGGCCTCGGGGCCCTGCAGGCCTCGGCCCTGTCGCGCAGTCAGGCCCAGCTCTTCGGGCAGGTCTTCGCCGGCGGGGGCGACTCCGCCGCCAAGGACGGCCGGATCAACGTGCTGCTCGTCGGGGCCGACGCCGGCGACGACCGCCGTGGCCTGCGCGCCGACACGATCATGGTCGCCTCCATCAGCGCCAACACCGGTCGCACCGTGCTGTTCAGCCTGCCGCGCAACCTGCAGCACGCCCGGTTCCCGCACGGGACCGCGCTCGCCAAGCAGTATCCGAACGGCTACGCCTGCCCCGACCAGAGCTGCCTGCTCAATGCTGTGTACGCGCTCGGCCAGCAGCATCCCGAGGACTTCGGGGACGCCGCCGATCCGGGCATCGCCGCGACCCGGGCGGTGGTCGCCGAGACGCTCGGCCTGGGGATCAACTACTACGCGATGGTCGACATGCGAGGCTTCGAGAACCTCATCGACGCACTCGGCGGGATCAGGCTCGACATCGCCAAGGCCGTCCCGATCGGCGGTGGCGCCGCCAAGGTGGAGGGCTACATCCAGCCCGGCACGAACGTGCAGCTCAACGGGTTCCAGGCCCTGTGGTTCGCCCGTTCCCGGGAGGGTTCCAGCGACTACGAGCGGATGACCCGGCAGAAGTGCGTCATCAACGCCCTGGTGAAGCAGGCCAACCCCGTGACGGTGGCTACCCGCTTCACCGCGCTCGCCGAGGCGGGCGGGGCGATGGTGACCACCGACATCCCCGGCGGCGACATCGCCCGGCTTCTCGAGTTGGCGGCGTCCGGGCGCTCGCTACCGCTCGCCTCCACGGCGTTCTCCCCGCCGCTGATCGAGCCGTCACGCCCCGACATCGACCTGATCCGGCGCACCGTCGCCGGGGAGATCGCCCACTCCCAGAGCCTCGACGCCGAGGCCGAACGGCAGGTGACGGCCACTCCGGATCCGGTGGCGGCGACCGCCTCGGCGGAGCCCGCGGCCGCCACGACCCCCGAGCCGAGCGCCGCCTCCCCGGGAACGGACAAGCCCGTCGTGGGCACGAAGGCCGAGAAGTCGCAGGGCGAGTTCAGCACGCAGCGGCAGACCGACGACCTGACCCAGGTGTGCGGCGTCGCCTAAGCGCTCAGACCAGTTCGCCCGAGCCCAGGATGCGGAACACATCGGCGCCGATGGCGTCCACCAGGTCGCGTCCCTCCTCGAACGTCGGGCGGCGGCACATGAAGGCGGCCGTGTAGTCGCGGCCCTCGCCCTGGACGCGGCCGATCGAGTTGACGGCCCACAGGTTGTCCAGCGACTTGAACTGGACCCAGCCGTTCTTCATCTGCACGTCGACGGAGTTCTTCTTGCGGTCGTGGCCCACCCCCCA
>RRZU012743293.1_pt1 | contig 13636 bp, 10 predicted proteins | sample 2165561 | NCBI WGS metagenome assembly RRZU01 (sample SAMN10456909, study PRJNA506462) | wastewater metagenome | isolation source: wastewater sludge | place: USA: Moscow, Idaho
ACCCGCACCGAGGTATCACTGACGCTGAGCGATGCCCCCACCGCCACCCGCGAGTACCTGCAATCGCGCCTGGATGCCGCCGATCTGGCCATCTGGGACGTGCGCGGCGCAGACGAATATCGCGGCGAAAAACTGAGTTCAGCGCGCGGCGGGCATATCCCCGGCGCCACCCATTTCGAGTGGACCGCCGGCATGGACCCGCAACGCGGTATGCGCATTCGCACGGATATCGCCGAAGTCCTGCAAGGCCTGGGCATCACGCCCGACAAGGAAGTGATCACTCACTGCCAGACACACCGTCGCTCCGGCTTCAGCTACGTGGTGGCCAAGGCACTCGGCTATCCACGCGTGAAGGCCTATGCCGGCTCCTGGTCCGAGTGGGGCAACCTGCCCGACACGCCCATCGAACGCTGAGTCCGTCGACCATTCAGTTGCACCCGGCCTGGCCACGCCAGTGTCGGTTCAGAACCTTCAAGGAAACACGATGAAACAACGTCTTTTTATCCTCAGCCAGTACCTGCTGCCTCATCACCTGCTGTCGCGCCTGATCGGCTGCGTTGCCGAATGCCGTATCGCCTGGCTGAAGAATCCGCTGATCTCGTGGTTCGCCAAGCAGTACCAGGTCAACATGAGCGAAGCGCAAGTCGAGGACCTGCGTGCTTACGAGCATTTCAACGCGTTCTTCACCCGCGCCCTGAAAGACGGCGCGCGCCCGCTGGATGAAACTCCCGGCGCGATTCTCAGCCCGGCCGACGGGGCGATCAGCCAACTCGGCGCCATCGAGCACGGCCGCATCTTCCAGGCCAAGGGCCACAGTTTCAGCGCTGTCGAACTCCTCGGTGGCGACGCCGAGCGTGCAGCGCCATTCATGGGTGGCCAGTTCGCCACCGTGTACCTCTCGCCGAAGGATTATCACCGCGTCCATATGCCGTTGGGCGGCACGCTGAAAGAGATGGTCTATGTGCCAGGCCGCCTGTTCTCGGTCAACCAGACCACCGCAGAAAACGTGCCGGAACTGTTCGCCCGCAACGAGCGCGTGGTCTGCCTGTTCGACACCGAGCGCGGGCCGATGGCCGTGGTACTGGTGGGCGCGATGATCGTGGCCAGCGTGGAAACCGTATGGGCCGGCCTGGTCACGCCCCCCAAGCGCGAGCTGAAGAGCACACGCTATGACGCGCAAGCACGCGGGCCGATCGAACTGGCCAAGGGCGCAGAAATGGGCCGCTTCAAACTGGGCTCCACTGCCATCGTCCTGTTCGGCCCGAATCAGGTGCAATGGGCGCAAGAGCTGGGCGCTGGCAGCGCGGTGCGCATGGGCCAACTGATGGGCACGGCTCAGGACTGAGCCGTTGAGAAAAGGAACCCGCATCTCGACCGTTCGGTCATAGATCCGTACTCTGGCGAGGCAGGCCGTCCGCGCGGATGGGCTGCCAGCACAGGCAGATACTGTTAGAGTTCGCAAGACTATTATTAGAGCCGCTTGGTATTGCGTGGCCGGAGTATCCGAGTTTGATGGATAGACAGAGTACCCACCTTCAACTGTTGCGCGTTCCCACGCCGAGCAAGCAGAGCCTCAGTTTCTGCGACGGCAGCCCCCGTGATCTGAAACGCTGGATCGCAGGCCTGCCCAAGGCGAACATCGGTGAAACTGCACGTCAGTTGTATCAGAGCCTGGTGGAACTCAATCAATTCCTCACCCCTTCGGAAAATCGCCTGCAGTTGCTCGAATTGCTGCGCCCGGAAGTCAGCTTCGTCTGCCAACACCTGGAGCGTCACTTTCTCAACCAGGCCATCGTTCTCGACGAGCGCCCGCGCAAGGTGGCCAACCTGTGCCAGGCGCTGCAGAACCACCTGGCCGTCGGCTACAAGCTGATCATTTCCCGCGTGATCGCCCGCAGCGGCAAGGATCGCGACCAGCTGCTCGCCGTCGCCCTGCAGCGCGCCAGCCACAGCCTCTGCAAGGCGCTGATTCGTGCCAGTCAGCTTTACTGCCCGGTTCCGGAAGGGCTCTGGCTGGAGCTGCACCAGCTCTATCAGATTGCCTGCGAGCAGCGCCTGCAGCGCCAGGTCATTCGTGACCCGCTGGCACGCCATACTCCGGGCATGAGCACCGAGCAGACCTACGTGACCGCACTGCTGCTCGGCTGCGCGCGCACCAACCAGATGCGCCAGAACGGCATCGCCCGCCTGGCGGAAGCGCTGGAGCCCTGGAGCGCGCAGGTCAAGCTGCAGCCAGGCGACCATGCCGACAGCCTGTTCGTACTGGCGCCGCAGATCGACGGCCCGCCACGCTACAAGTCCTTGTATCAGAGCAGCGAATTGCACAACCTGCTGGGCATCGACACGCAACCGCTGGTCGATGCCATCAAGGAATACCTGGAACTCCCGGAAGAAGAGCGCAGCAAATCGCGCCTGATGATTCCGGAAGGCATCACCCTCGATCTGCTGCAGCACGTTGCCGCGGCCTGGGGCGATATCGCCGAGCGCACCTTCCAGCGCACGCCGGGGCAAGGCAGCCTGACCCTGTGCATCGGCATGACCGCGCTGCATTTCTTCCTCTCCGGATGCCGCTCGTTCGCAGAAGTGCTCAAACGTCCGGTCGAGCTGGGCGCTGCGGTATTCAAGCCTGCCACGGGCGAGCCTGATGTCTGGTCTAACGCCTTCGATGCCCAGCGCAATGCGGCTGACGAAATCCACTTCGAAGAGATTCAGTACACCAAGGTAACCCCCGATGAACAGGCGCAGCCTGAGAACAATGGCGAGAGTTACCCGACCTTCCCCCTGCCCATCGTCAATCACAGCCCAGGTGGCTATTGCCTGTCCTGGCCCAAGGACGTCCCCAGCCAACTGCAGGCCGGTGAACTGCTGGGCGTACAAGACAACCCCAGCCAGGGCTGGAGCGTGGCCGTCGTGCGCTGGATTCGCCAGGTGCGCGGCGGCGGCACGCAGATGGGTATCGAGCTGATCGCGCCGCACGCACGCCCCTGCGGCCTGAAACTGCTACGCAAGGCCGAGCAGAACAGCCAGTACCTGCGCGCCCTGCTGCTACCGGAAATCAGCGCCATTTCTCGTCCCGCCAGCCTGATCACGCCGCGCCTGCCCTTCCAGGAAGGCAGCAAGGTACTGATCAACGACCACGGCGAAGAGCACCGAGCGGTACTGACGCGCAAGCAAGTCAGCACCGGCAGCTTCAGCCAGTTCGAGTATCACCGAGTGGGCGTGGAAGAAGCCTCAGCCGGGACACCGGTCACAGCCTCGCAAAGCCAGAAGCCTACGGGGGAGGAAGATTTTGACTCACTCTGGAAGTCGCTGTAGGCTCCGGCGAACTCACCATTTGTCGCCTTTTCGCGTCCGTTCGGCGCGGTATTAACCCCCCTATGGCCATCGAAAAAAAAACCATCCGCCTGCTGATTCTCGAAGACTCGCAGAACGAAGCAGAGCGCCTGGTCAGTCTGTTCCGCAACGCCGGGCACGCCACGCGCGTGCATCGCCTGACCTCCAGCGATGACCTTGCTGAAAGCCTGCAACAGACCTGGGACTTGCTCATCTGCGCCCCCAGTAGCGAGCACCTCGAACCCAGCGAGGCGATAACCGCCATCCGCCGCCAGGCCAAGGACATCCCTGTCATCCAGCTGGTCGAGGACAACGACTCAGAGATGATCACCCAAGCCCTGCTGTTCGGTGCACAGGACGCCCTACCGCAAGGCGAGGACGAACGCCTGGTGCTGGTGGCCAAGCGCGAGCTGGCCAACCTTGAAGAGCGTCGCGCCCGCCGTGCTGCGGAAGTGGCACTGCGTGAAGCGGAGAAGCGCTGCCAACTGCTACTGGAAAGCTCGGTGGACGCCATCACCTACGTCCACGAGGGCATGCACATCTACGCCAACCGTGCCTATCTCGAGCTGTTCAGCTACGAGGATGGTGACGAGCTGGAAGGCATGCCGATGATCGACCTGATCGCCAGTGCCGATCACGCTGCGTTCAAGGATTTCCTGAAGAACTACCAGAGCGCCGAAGGCAATGCCGAGCTCAATTGCCAGGGCGTACGCGCCGATGGCAGCAGCTTCGCCGTGCAAATGACCTTCTCCCCCGCCACCTATGATGGCGAACCGTGCATTCAGGTGGTGATCCGCGCAAAAACCTCCAATGCCGAACTGGAAGAAAAACTACGCGAGATCAGCAGCCAGGATCTGGTCACCGGCCTGTTCAACCGCAATCACTTCCTCGAGCTGATGGACAACGCCGCCGAGCGCGCCGTCAACAGCGGTCAGCCCTCGACCCTGGCGTACATCCGTGTCGACCGCTATGCCAGCATGCAGGGCGAGATCGGCCTGGCCGGCATCGACCTGCTGCTGACCGACCTGGCCGGCCTGCTGCGCGAACATTTCCCGGCGGATACCCAACTGGCCCGTTTCGGTGACGACGTGTTCACCGCCCTGCTCCCGGGCCAGACGCCCGAGCAGTGCCAAGCCAGCCTGGCGACCCTGCTGAAGAAGGTCGAAGCCCACCTGTTCGATGTCAGCGGCCGCACCGCGCAGACCACCCTGTCGATTGGCGTAGCCGGCCTCAGCGAGAAAACCGCCAAGGCGCAGGAAGTCCTCGATCGCGCGCACCGCTGCGCCGACGAGCTCAATGACGGCAATGCCATCAAAGTGTTCAACCCGGCCGATGAGCTGGCCGCAGCCGCCAACCGCGGCAACCTGCTGGCGATGGTGCAGCAAGCACTGGAGAACAACAGCTTCCGGCTGCTGTTCCAGCCGATCATTAGCCTGCGTGGCGACGCCCACGAACATTACGAAGTGCTGCTGCGCCTGCTCAACCCACAGGGTGAAGAAGTGCCGCCGGCGCAGTTCCTCGCCGCGGCCAAGGACGCGGGCCTGGGCGAGAAGATCGACCGCTGGGTGATCCTCAACTCGATCAAGCTGCTGGCCGACCACCGCTCCAAAGGCCATAACACCCGTCTGTTCGTGCACCTGTCCAGCGCCAGCCTGCAGGATCAAACGCTGCTGCCCTGGCTCAGCGTGGCACTCAAGGCCGCTCGCCTGCCGTCGGACTCGCTGGTGTTCCAGTTCAGCGAACCGGACGCCATCGCCTACCTGAAGCAGGCCAAAACCCTGACCCAGGGCCTTGCCGAACTGCACTGCAAAATCGCCCTGAGCCAGTTCGGCTGCGCACTGAACCCGTTCAACACACTCAAGCACCTGCAGGTGGACTTCGTCAAAGTCGACGGTTCGTTCTCCCAGGACCTGAGCAACGCCGACAACCAGGAAGCGCTGAAGACGCTGCTCAGCAGCCTGCATGCCCAGGCAAAACTGACTATCGTACCCTTCGTCGAGAGCGCCAGCGTGCTGGCTACGCTGTGGCAGGCCGGGGTCAACTTCATTCAGGGCTACTACCTGCAAGGCCCGAGTCAGTCGATGGACTACGACTTCTCGGCCGGCGACGAATAAGTCCTGCCGACGAAGAAGCCACCTGAACAGGTTAATGCCGATCAGATAAGGTGGCCGTGGCCAAAGCGGCTTTTCGTAGGAGCCCCGCCTCGGGGCGAAGTTTTTCGATGGCGCGTCACCCTGGTTCGCGGCGGGGCGCCGCTCCTACCCATTGGCTGCGTCGACGCTTAACTGACTGGCATTAACCTGAACAGGTGGCTTTTTATATCCGAGACGGCGCCGGTGCTTATTCCTGCCCCTCACGGTCGCGAAAACCCAGCAGATAAAGAATGCCATCCAGCCCCAGGGTGGAGATCGCCTGCTTGGCCGATTGCTTAACCAGCGGCTTGGCCCGGAAGGCAACACCGAGACCGGCCAGACCGAGCATCGGCAGGTCGTTGGCACCATCGCCGACGGCGATGGTCTGTTCCAGCTGCAAACCTTCCTTCTGCGCCAGCTCACGCAGCAAATCGGCCTTGCGCTGCGCGTCGACGATGGGCTCGACGGCCACGCCGGTGACCTTGCCGTTCTCGATCTGCAGTTCGTTGGCAAACACGTAGTCGATGCCCAGCTTGGCCTGCAACTGCCTGGCGAAGTAGGTGAAGCCACCAGAAAGGATCGCGGTCTTGTAACCCAGGCGCTTGAGCTCGGCGAACAGCACCTCGGCACCTTCGGTCAGACGCAGGGACGCGCCGATCTCTTCCAGCACGTCTTCCGACAGGCCCTGCAGCAAGCCCAGACGCTCCTTGAAGCTGGCGCGGAAATCCAGCTCGCCACGCATGGCGCGCTCGGTGATCTCGGCCACCTGCTCGCCAACACCGGCAGCCTTGGCCAGCTCGTCGATCACCTCGGCCTCGATCAGCGTCGAATCCATGTCGAACACCGCCAGGCGGCGGTTACGGCGGAACACCGAGTCACGCTGGAAGGCGATATCGACGTTGAGCTCCTGCGCCACGCTGAGGAATTCGGCGCGCAACGCCGCCGGGTCGGCCGGCTCGCCGCGCACGGAAAACTCGATGCAGCCCTTGCCCTGCTCGGCCGGCATATCCAGCGGCATGCGCCCGGAAAGGCGGTCGATATGGTCGATGTTCAGACCGTACTTGGCGGTGATCGCGCTGACGCGTTGCAACTGCTCGGCGCTGACCTTACGCGTCAACAGCGTCACGATATGGCGGGCCTTGCCCTGGCCACCGACCCACTGACGGTAGTCGTCTTCGGAGACCGGGGTGAAACGTACCTGTTGATCGAGCTCGTAGGCGGTGAACAGCAGATCCTTGAGCACCGACTGGGAGCGGCCGTTGTCAGGAATCTCGATGAGGATGCCGAACGACAGGGTGTCGTGGATTACCGCCTGGCCGATATCGAGGATGTTCACCCCGCCCTGAGCCAGCACGCCGGTGATGGCTGCGGTAAGTCCGGGGCGATCTTCGCCGGTGATATTGATCAGGACGATTTCGCGCAAGACGCACCCTCCAAGGCAAACGATTGAGGCAGGCAAGCGGCGAGTTGGCCACTGACCGACGAAAAGGCGCACATTCTACCCAGTTTCCCGTCGATCCGGGCAGCCATGCGCTTTGCCCGCCCCAGGCCGCTCGCTATACTGCGCGGCAACTTCAGTCGACAAGAGCCGTGCTCTGTGAACCGGCCCGCGCCCGTCAAACCCGATAACTTCTTCATCCTGATCTTCCACGCGCTGCGTCAGCGGCGGGTGCCTCTGGTGCTGCGTATCGCCAGCCACAGCCTGCTGCTGGTGGCCTTGGCGATGGTCATCTATGCCTGGGTCATGGGCATGCAGTTCAAGCAGGCCATGCAGCAGCAGGCCGATGCACTGGGTCAGGCGCTGATTACCCAGACGGCGGCCTCGGCCACCGAACTGCTGGTGTCCAACGACATCCTCAGCCTCAACGTACTGCTGAACAACCTGGCGAAGAACCCGCTGGTGGCCCATGCGGCCATCTACAGCGTGGACAGTCGCATCCTCGCCGAAGCCGGCGCGCGCCCGACACGCAGCGTGCTGGGTGAAACCGAAGGTTTGTACTCCACCTCCATCACCTTCCAGGAAGTGATGGCCGGGCAGTTGCGCATCAGCCTGGACATGAGCCAGTTCCAGCAGCCGATGACCATCAGCCTGCAGAGTATGGGCATTCTCAGCCTGATCCTGCTGGCACTGGCCCTGTCGCTGAGCATGCGCCTCGGCCGGCATATTTCCACGCCACTGCTGCAGATGCGCCTATGGCTGCGCGACCCGGACGACCCTGCACCGGGCGCCGGACGCAACGACGAGATCGGTGACCTGGCGCGCCAGCTACAGGCGCGCCTGGTACCGGAAAAACCGGAGCCCGAGCCGGAACTGGATGACGAACAGCTGCTTGATGACAGCGAGGACTATCTGCACGAAGAAGACGACGAGCGCTTCGACAAGCAGGAGAAGATCCCGGCCGAACATGCTGCCCTCAATGCAGCGGACATCAGCGATAAGTATGGCGATGACGAGCCGCTCAAGCCCTGGCCTGACACGATAGAGCCGGATGATCCCTTTGCCGACCTGCGTGACGAGTCCGAGGCGCCTGCGCCGGTCGCCAAGGCTCCGCGCCCATCGCAAGCTAGCGCCGTGCTGGCCATTCAACTCGGCGCCCAGGAGCAGTTGCGTCGCCTGCCACGCACGCGCCTGCTGGACCTGCTGGATCGTTATCGGGGTTGCCTGGAACAGGCTGCTGCGCTCTATCAGGGACAACTTCACACACTCAAGGACGGCAGCAGCCTGATGCTGTTCCACGAGCGCGAGTGCGGCGAGGATTACCTGACCCACGCGATCTGCTGTGGCGAGCTGATGCGCGCTCTGGGCCACGCCCTGCAGATCGAGGTCGCCGACAGCGGCATCACCCTGCAACTGCAACTGGGGCTGACCCTGGGCAGTGATCTGGAAGAGCTGGGCCAAGCCGACCTGCTGCTCAGCGACAGCGCCCTGGACGCCCTGGCCTTGTCGCAACACAGTCGCAACCTGCTGCTGGTCGAGCAACGCGTCGCCCAGGATGCACTGGCCCGCCAGCGTGCGCGCATCCGCCCGATTGCCAGCCCGGAAGGAGCCAGCTGCGTGGAGCGCCTGCTCGACCCTTATCCGGCGCTGCTGGAGCGGCAACTGACGCGCATGCGCGACAGCCGAGTGTGAAAGCGGCGCAGCCCATGTAGGGCGCGTGTAACCCGCCAGACGGCCAACGGCGGGTTACACCCGCCCTACGCGCTGGCCAATGCTCGCCGCTGCGGGGGTTTCACACCGTAGCGCTGCAGCCAGTCCTTCCAGCGAATCCGCTCGTCACGTACCAGCCAGCCATCCTGTTCGGCAAAGCTCTCCGACAACCATACCCCTCGGGTGCTGGCAGGCAGCAACTCGCCCTTGCGCAAGGTGAACAGCCCACCGCTGGGCACGCCGCGCTGCAATGCCAGCAGATAGATGTCCGGCCGGCGACGCTCCAGACGCGCCACCAGGCGGCCGTCTTCCAAACATTCATCGACGTGGAACAGACTCAGCTGACGGGCATCTCGCGGCAGCTCCAGGCTCAGGTCGTAGACCAGCTGCAAGGATGCCGTAGGCAGATGCACATAGGCGCGCGGGCGCTCGAGCAAGGTCAGGTTGCCGCACTGCACGGGCCGCGCAGCGCCGGACAGCGGGCTGAGGCGAAAGTGACTCGACTCGCGATAACGCAGCGCGCCCTGATAGGGCGTGGGCAACCAGGTATCGGAGAAACGCCCGCCCAGCCAGCCATCGGCACACTCCAGCAGGCATTCCTCGGCTACTTCCTGAACCGCGGTAAGCAGCGGCAGATTCAGCTCATGCGCCGGCACGTAGCCGGAAATCAGCTTGAGGACTGTGTCACCGCGATCCGGGCGGCGCTGGCGCACCAGCAACCAGTAATCACGGCCATGCAGGCGCAGGGTCAGACGCACCGAGACGCCGAGGTTGGCCAGCTCGACGGAAAACCGCGAGCTGTCCGCCACCTCGACCGGACGGCGGCGTTCGAGCATCTGCTGGAAATTCAGCGGCTGCCCGAGGCTCTGGTAGCTCAGCCCATCAGGGCCGGCTTCGACGAACAGCGGCAGGGTCTTGAAGTTACTCGGGTCCTTGCGGATCAGCGTACGCGGCATCTCGACTCCTTGTTCCGGCTGGGCGTGAGGCGGCTCGGCAGCCAGCGTTCACGCGAGGGTCAGGTTGAAGCGAAAACCGCTCAAGGCTGCCCCAAGCCGACCACCCAGTACAACCCAAGGCTGTAAGAGGACGTGACCGGGGACTCAGCGGATGCCCTGTAAAACCGCCGCCACAGTCGCGACATTGGCCACCAGGTGCGCGGGCGTGATGGTGCCGACGATGGCGCTGCTGACGCCCGGATGCGCGAAGATCAGCTCGAAGCTGGCGCGCACCGGGTCGACACCATCGGCCAGGCAGGCATGCCCGCTGGCCAGCGCCTTCTTGATCAGGATGCCCTTGGCATGACTGGCAGCGTAGTCCAATACCGGCTTCTCGCCCTGCTCACTCAAGTTATAGGTGACCATGGCGCAGTCGCCTTGTTCCAGCGCCAGCAGCCCACCCTCGACGGTCTTACCGGAAATACCATAGCCGAGGATCTTGCCCTCACGCTTGAGCTCGGCCAGCGTCTCGTACACACCTGTCTCGCGCAGCACGGCAAGATCGTTGCCGTCGGAGTGCACCAGCAGCAGATCGATACGATCGGTCTCCAGGCGCTTGAGACTGCGCTCGACGGACAGCCGCGTATGCGCTGGCGAGAAGTCGAAGTGCGACTGCCCCTGCTCGAATTCTTCGCCGCTCTTGCTGACGATCACCCACTCATCGCGCTGGCCACGCAGCAGTGGACCGAGGCGTTGCTCGCTGACGCCGTAAGCCGGCGCGGTATCGATCAGGTTGATGCCCAGCTCGCGAGCCTGCCGCAGCAAGGCCAGGGCCTGCGTATCGTCAGGGATGGTGAAACCGTTGGGGTACTTCACGCCCTGATCACGGCCGAGCTTGACGGTGCCCAGGCCCAGCGGCGAAACGCGCAAGCCGGTGGAGCCCAGCGGGCGATGCAGATCGTGCAGGGTGCTCATGGCAACAGTGCCTCCCATACCGGCTGCCCCAGCGCGGGGCGCGGCAGCTCAGGCAACGGAGCATGGCCAGCCGGCTGTACCTTGTCCCGTTGCAGGGCGGCCAGTACGCGGTCGGCGAAGTCCGGCGCCAGCGCCAGTTTGGTCGGCCAGCCCACCAGCAGACGCTGTTGCTCGGCCAAAAACGCGTTATCAGGGCGCACCAGACCCGACTGCGCGGGTTCGGCGCGATCGACGCGCAATGTGGCCCAGCGCGTCTGACTCTGGTCGACCCAGGGCAGCAGCGAAGCCATCTCCTTTTTCGCGGCCTCAATCTGCGCCGCCTCGTCGCGGGCGACGCCATCGGCTTCGGCCAGATCGCCGCCGAGGTACCAGACCCATTGGCCATCGGCGGCCGGATGGGCGGTGACGGTGACCCGCGGCTTCGGCCCACCGCCGAGACAGTGCGCGTACAGCGGCTTCAGTGCCGGGCCCTTGGCCAACACCATATGCAGCGGGCGCAACTGCTGCGCGGGCTGCTCGATGCCCAGCGCGGCGAGCAACTCGGCATTGCCGGCCCCAGCACTAAGCACCACGCGCTGCGCACGAATCTCACGACCGTCGACGATCAACCCGCACAACTCACCGTTTTCCTGCAGCGGTTCGATACGCTCGGCAGCCAGCAGGCTATCACCGGCGAGCTCAGTCAGGCGTGCGATCAGGCTCGGTACATCGAGCACCAGCTCGGCCAGGCGATAGACCTTGCCCTTGAATTTCGGATGCTGCAGTGCAGGCGGCAATTGCTCGCCCTTGACCTGATCGACGCGGCCACGCACCGCCTTGCTGGCGAAGAAGCTGGTGAGGTTACCGGCCAGGGTGCCAGGGGACCACAGGTAATGCGCGTCGGAGAGAATGCGTACGCCGGACAGATCCAGCTCGCCGTTTCCGGCCAGCGCCTCGCGCCAGCGGCGCGGCATGTCGGCTATGGCCTCGGAGGCACCGGTCAGCGCGCCATGCAGGGCGTATTTGGCGCCGCCATGGATGATGCCCTGTGACTTCAGGCTCTGCCCACCGCCCAGGCTGCCGCGCTCCACCAGAACGGTGGCGAAGCCCTGCTGACGCAGGCGCGCATTGAGCCAGAGGCCGGCAATACCGCCGCCGACGATCAGGACATCGGTGCTGAGAGCTTGGGACATGAACGCGCCTCGCAGAAAAACAGGCGCGCAGTATAACCCTCGGGGCCGCTACACGCGGCAAGCTTCAGGACGCAAACGTAACCCTGACGCCCCGCTTCAATGGCCGGTGGAACTGGAAAACAACTGGATCACCACCACGCCACTGACGATCAGGCCCATGCCAAGCACGGCCGGCAAATCGAGTTTCTGCTGATAGATGAACATCGCCGCGATGCTCACCAGGACGATGCCCAGACCCGCCCAGATGGCGTAGGCAACGCCCACAGGAATGGTGCGCACCACCAGCGTCAGCATCCAGAAGGCGATGCCGTAGCCGCCCACCACCAGCAACAGCGGCAAGGGTTTGTTGAAGCCGTCGATAGCTTTCATCGAGGTGGTGGCGACCACTTCGGCGGCGATGGCAATGGCGAGATAGAGATATCCGGGCATGATGGCGACTCCTGAAAGATGAGCGCAATTCTAAGTTCTTCCATGATGGGATAAAGTCATTACCTATCTGCATTTTTGATAGGTCAGCCATGAACTGGAATCTCGATCAACTGCAACTGTTCGTCCGTAGCGCCGAGAGCCGATCCTTTTCCGCTGCAGCTCGGCAGACCGGACGCGCGCAATCGGCGGTCAGCACCGCCATCGCCCTGCTCGAAAGCGATCTCGGCGTCACCCTCTTCGAACGCAACAGCGGTCGCCAGCCACAGCTGACCGAGGCAGGCGCGGCGCTGCTGGAGCAGGCCCGCAGCGTGTTGCAGCAGTGCGAGCGCCTGGATGGTCGCGCACTGGGCCTGGCACGCGGCGAGGAGGCACGCCTGCGCCTGGCGCAGGATGAGGCCATGCCCTATCAGCCAGTGCTGGCCAGCCTGGAAGCACTGGCCGAAGCCTTCCCCCTGCTGGAGGTTCAGCTCTCCAGCGGCGCGCAGGGTGATGTGGCGCGCAAGCTGCTCCAGCGCCAGGCCGACCTGGGCCTGCTGTTTCATCACGAACAGATGCCCAGGGAACTGGAAAGCCAGCGCCTGGGCACCATAGAGATGGTCACGGTGTGCAGCCCGCAACACCCGCTGGCCGAACTCGATAGCGTGGAACGTCGCGACCTGGCCGAGCACCGCCAACTGCTGATGACGCCGCAGGACAGCCACTACCCCGGCGGTGAGCAGATCAGCCCGCTGGTGTGGCGCGCCGACAGCTTCTACGTGATGGCCGAACTGGTGATCCGTGGCGTTGGCTGGGCCTGGCTGCCGCGCCATGTGGCGCAGTACCCGACCTACCAGGGCCACCTGCAGGAACTGCGCAGCGACTGGGCGCCGCTGCCGCTGGTGGTGGAGCTGGTTACCCGCCGCGACGGCGCGCTCGGCCCGGCGGCCAACTGGCTGGCCGACTGCCTGGCGCGTGAACTGCTGCGCCAGCAGGCGTGATCGTGCTTCCAGAGGATTGCGGGCGGCGCTAGCAGGCCGTTGAAAAACGTAGGCGAGGCAGCCAATGCAATACCGATGGCGGCCCCACAAAAACAGGCGAAAAACGGTCGGAGTCGCGCTCGACTTTACGAGCTGTAAATGAGCATTTTGATCGGACTCGCGCACGAGCCTGTTTTTAACGCAGCAGTGGCAACGCAGATAGTTTTTCAACAGCCTGCTAAGCTGCGCCCCCATGAACAGACTCCTCTACACCCTGCTGCTGCATCTCGCCCTGCCCCTGATTGCCCTGCGTCTGGCCCTGCGCGCACGCAAGGCGCCGACTTACGCCCGGCGTATCAATGAACGCTTCTCCCTTGGCCTGCCGTCGATGAAACCCGGCGGCATCTGGGTGCACGCGGTCTCGGTCGGTGAGAGCATCGCCGCCGCGCCGATGATCCGCGCGCTGCAGGCGCACTATCCCGAGTTGCCGATCACCGTCACCTGCATGACGCCGACCGGCTCCGAGCGCATCCAGGCGCTGTTCGGTGCAAGCGTG
>RRZU012029845.1_pt1 | contig 13635 bp, 9 predicted proteins | sample 2165561 | NCBI WGS metagenome assembly RRZU01 (sample SAMN10456909, study PRJNA506462) | wastewater metagenome | isolation source: wastewater sludge | place: USA: Moscow, Idaho
AATGAGTTAGTCTCTATTTTAACTGAACGAGAAGAGTTTATTATAAAGGCTACATTTGGGTTAAATGGTCACCCTCTTCTTACTTACGAAGCTATTGGCAAAAAACTTGGCATCTCAAAAGAGAGAGTCAGAGTTGTCCGAAACAAGGCTCTAAGGAAAATGAAGCAAATTATTGACATCTTTGAAGCAGATGAGTGGTTTGGGGAGTAAATTGTGAATAAATATACTCCCTTCTTATAGCAGTAATAAATACAACATTACTGCTATAAGAATGACTCACAATATATTTAAGCAGTACAGAACTTGTTAGATATACAACTTGAAAAAGCTTAAAGCGCTTTTAATTAACATCGACCTTGAAGATTATATGGATATATAATTGTTTTCCTTTAATTGAGGTACCCCATTTGAAGGAAAACAATTTGCGAAGCCGGTTGGACTCTTTCCTTTTAGCGCGTCATGAGGGCGATGATAATTGTAGTCTAAAACCCACTCACTGACTAACTCTCGTGCCTCATCAAGTTATCCAAATAGATATGCATCCAATACATTGCGTCTAAATGTTCCGTTAAATCGCTCGATTAATCAGTTCTGTGTAGACTTGAGCTTATGGGATCTGATGGTCATTTGTTTTATCTTTATTTGTAACCTGTTCCTACCTGTTTTTATGAGAGTGTATTGAGTTGATGCTTTTGTAACGACTAACAATATAAAAAAATAGTGCCACATAAAATGCATTGACACCACTAGCAAAATAATGTCCCGCAAGCCCCCCACCAATAATAAATAATATAATAAATATTATCATTACACCCTCTAGCTGTTCAGATAACAATTCATAGTAAATATAGACAAAAAGTAATAAGCCAAAAAAACCTCCAAAATAAAATAAATCAAAAAAATCCATCTCAAATAATACTCTATTAAAATTCGCTCCACCAAACAGATAGTTTTGAAATACCCACTCTCCGGAAATTGTATCAATATGCTTAAAAAACAATTGATTTCGAACCGATGACAACGCTGTCCAAATATCACTTTTCTCTAATATATTAAAGAAGCTACCTTTTAATGTCAAATATAACAATGGCAATAAGAATATGCAAATTAGCGCAATATGAATCAAGCGCCCTTTAACCAATCGGCCACGCATTAAATATAACCATGCAGCTGAATAAACTACAGCATTCAATATACCAATCTTGGTACCCAAAATAATATTGGAAAATAAATAAGCTACAAACCAGAAATGATCAGTTCCAAATTTGGTATACTTCCAAAACCAATAAGCTATTCCTATCAGCATAAATAATGAAGCCTCATTTTGTGCCTCAATAAAACCTGAATATCCAAATCGACTTGATCCATATGTTTTAAACCATTCTAAAGTGAACAAGAATCCAAAAACTATAAAACCCACATTCACTTTTAAGAGAAGCTCAAAATACTTTTGCATCTTAATCATCCTTTCGTTAGAAATATCAGCACTAGAAAGAACACAGTAAGCAATAATAGGGAAAATGTATTTTAATAAATATGCGACATTACCAGAGAGATTAAACCAACCGACATTTGTAATATAATAATATTGACCAACTAAGATAAGAACTATCCAGATCACTATTAACAAAAAAAATCGCTTATTAATACCAAACCGAAAAAAAGAATACAATAAAAACAGTCCGAATAGACCCTTGGGAATAGAGGAGATCCCAATATGACCTGGAAGTATATAGTAGTATCTATATATTAATTTCTTGATAAGATCCGAGAATAACCCAATTACACAAAATGAAATTATAATACTCTCAAAATTTGCAATTATAAAATTATCTATTTTTTTAAATATGAGAAACCCCATTTATATGCAAATTTAATAATGCTTAAAATATTCCAATAATTGTACTTACTAAATATTTTTCGAGATGAAGCCTCTTGTAACTCGTGAAATGCAGAAACACTACCTAGACCAACAACATCATACCCCTTCATCTTTGCGTTAAAACAGACATCCGAATCTTCACAATAAAGTCGATATCTTTCATCTAAGAGAGTCGTCGGAGAAATAAGCAATTCATGCCTAACAATAAGAAAAGCACCTAAAGCCCAATCAATTTTTCCTGCCGTTTCAACTTTTTTAATAGCATTTACTCTGATACCTATACGCTTTTTAAGAACTGTAGAAATAGTGGGGAAGGTCTTCCAATTTCCTTGATACTCTCCATTTGGATACAATAATCTAGGTGCGGCAATCCCCACATCTTCATTCTTGTCCATAAAATCACAAAGATCTGCAATAATATCATTATCAAAATATACATCTGGATTTAGAAGAACATAATATTGAGCCTGAATGCCAAAATTCCTAATTATATCATTATTGTTCTTAGAAAAACTTTCGAGTTTGTCTTTGAACATAGAGTGCGAAAAAAAAATGGAATTCTTTAATAATTCATTAGACCCATCACTAGAGGCAGCATCACAAAAAAAAGCATCGGTAAAACCAATTTGTTCCAAAGAATGGATTAACTTTTTAAGACTATCATAATGGTTATGAACAACTGTAAGAGTAACAACCTTTTTCATTATAGTTTATTAATATAAGTCACGTAACTATTGAGCATTTTATCTTGTGTGAAATTATTTTGATATTTTTCATACAATCGATCAGTGATATCTTCTGAATCTTGACTAGAAAGACTTATTATATCTAATATTATATCCGACAAATCTTGGTGATCGCCAACTTGCGATAAATATTTATAATCATCTCCTAGCGCTTCTTTATTAGGAGGGATATTGCTTGCAACTATCTTTATCCGACTTGCCATTCCTTCAATTAATGTAAAAGGTAATCCTTCTGAAAACGAAGGTTGAACTAAAACATCAAAAAGACTCAAATAATTTTGAGGTCCTTTCACAAAACCTAAAAACTTAATATTATTAGATAATCCGTGGGATGACACATACGATTCTAATTCTTCTCTAATATCTCCGTCTCCAATAACATATAAGAATAACGGCCAGTTCAATTTATCTTTTAAATATAAAATAGAATTAAATAAAACAAGATGCCCTTTTATGGGATCTAAACGACCAACAATACATAATCTAACACCTTCTTGCTCAATCTTATTAACTGTTCTAAATCTTTCCAATTCTGCACTCTCAACTGAAGTAAGATTAGTGCCATTTGATAACACATAAATATCATTGAGGTTTACTTTATGAAAAGATACCCAATGATCCTTAAGGCATTGACTAACCGAAATAAAATTTGAAATAAAATATCTAATAAAAGAAACAGTTGTCGTGTAATAATGAATATAATGCACAACTGGAATCCTACGTAAACTTAATTTGTTTGCTATGTAAGAAGCATATGTAGAATAACGATGATGCGATATTATACTACTGAATTTATATCTTCTTAATAAAACCAAAATTGAGAATACCAGCCTTCCCATGTTCAAAATACTTAAATTTGAAATATTCACATAGGTCGAACGAGAAGAGCCTATCCTTTTTGAAAGTTCTATTGAATTCGTTATCACATATGTGTTATTTGGAAACGTAGAATAATATAGCTCCACAATATTTTCCCCACCTCCAAATTTTCCATGTTTGGAAACAACTACATGTAAAACTTTTTTATCTTTTAATTGAACTTCTTTCATTTGCGGCTTTTAAATATACATTTGAAATTAACATAAAAAATATCATAAAAAGAGTTGACGACTCAATCCCATCCATAACCTTAAAAAGACTGAGAGCACTAATCAATACAAAAACAAGATAATACTCAGAATTATATTTTGCCAATTTCTTAGCATGCAAAATCATCTTAGCTAAGAGAAATAAATAGATTAAAAAACCAACGAGCCCAATTTCAAAAATAACTCGTACATATTCATTGTGAGCTTCAAGATGAGCACCAGTTACAATCTCATTATAGAAGGGAACAGTATTAATCCCAAATCCCCACACTAGGGAATTTTGAACCATATAGTTTACTAACCAATACCAGTTATATAGTCGCCATGTGAATGAACCTTTTAGGACCCCCCCCTTAATGTCCTCAAAAGATATACCTGAACTATCAAAAAACTCACTAAAAAGTCTTTCCTGTAGCGCAAAAGAAATACCAATAAGAACAACAAAAACAACGCTCCATATAATTCTTTTACGAAATTTTGAGATTTCTACATCTTTAGCCCAATTCAAAAACAGTATTACACTAATAAACATTCCCATAATTAAGGCTGTCCGTGATTGTGTAGGCATAATTAATACAAGAGAAGATATTCCGTAAATCAAATCGATAATCTTCTTCTGTTGAAAATATTCAAATATCCAATAACCTATCTGTATTGTTAAAAAATTAGCTAACGCATTAGGATGACCAGTCAAGGATTCCATACGAAGTCCTTCAAATAGATGAAGGACAGGCAACACACCGATCATCTGCATGAGTTCGATAAAAACGACAAGCCACCAGGAGAACAGCATTATCTTTCTTAAAGAGGACATATCAATAGATTGGTACGCGAAAAAACCTAATGCAATTAAAAAAAATTGTTTAAATACACTTTGAAATACGAGTCCGAAGTGATTTATTACACCGTGATTAATCAATGTTATTAATATGTTTAGCAATAATACATAGACATAAAACCGATTGATAAAGCTACTATTGAAATATATGTTGAATTTTATAAAAAAAAGGCTGATTAAACCTAGACCTATTAGATTAAAAACAAATTTTACGCTTTCATTACATTCAATAAAACGTTGGTCAATAAACAACCTCAATAATATAATAATTAAAATAATTGCATAAGATATATTTACTCTCATTCTAATATAGTTAACTTATAAATTTTAATCGGCACCCACTCCCTGAAAAATTCTATTAATCAGTGATGAAATTGAGTATTTAAATCTTACAACATGACTTCGTTTAAAATCATGTTCTATTTCAGTAATATATTTAACATTCTCAAAGGTGATGCCATCACAAATAAATATATTTTTCAAAATGCAAAGATGCAAAAGAAAAGTTACTAGATAAAACCTTTCGCCCTACTACTAAGACCTTATTCGCCGAATATTGAAACCACCCCTATCGAAATACAAGTTATCAACAACGACATTTAAATTCTTTTGGTTCTTAATACATTTGCTTATTTGTATAGCAATTAAAGCGACCAATTTCATTTTTATTAACCTCTCTTTTGCGAATAATTAGAAATTTATTCGCAGTTGACACTTGGGCTTAATCCCAAATTTTTCTGGATGGATATTTTTTATTATTGAACTAAATAACTCTAGTTAAATGACACCCAGAAAGATCAACAGTCATACTAATTAAATTATTAACAATCTTAGTATATGTCACCAGAAGCAAAAAAAGAAATACATACTGCCAAACATTTTCCCACAATAAGTCACGTTATCATAAACACAAATTCATTTAAATGGTAAACTAAATCTCGCTAGAATCAGAACTAGACAGCAAAGATACATGAGAATTACTGGAATAAACAAATACGCCATATATAAAAACTAACAAATTAATAACAACTCAAATTAAATCAATTCTCCCTTCTCCCAAAAACTTAATATGCATTCAATCCTATTTCTAAAGGTATGATTATTTATTACATCATTTATAAGAAGTGTATCAACGGTCTTCCAGGCAGTACTATTTAGCGTTAAGAGGATTAGCTCTTCAAGCTGAGCAAAATTTGAGAATTGTGCAATATGATAATTTCTAAAATACTCTTCAATAAATGGTTTTTGATCAACAATTTGAAATGCACCGGTCGCAATGATTTCGAAAAAGCGAGGATTTACACCATATTTGGATTGTTCATGATGAATGTTAATAACAATTTTTGACCTATGATATAATTTCACTAATTCACTTGCATTAACTTTCTTAATACAAATTTTCTCATCGACTGATTTTAATCCCAATAACAATCTTAGTTTTAACATCTTCCCCTCACTTGGGCCATAAACTCTAATATTAACATTTGGTGAGTTCTTTATGAAATTCTCAAAAAAAGATAATCGATCTTTGTATAATGATCCAACAAATAGCACATCAATATCTTTTGTCACTTCCTGTTCCATGTTGAAAATTGATTCATCTACAGCTAATGGCAAAAAAGTTGCTGGTATATTTTTTTTCGCTAAAACCTCAATATCTGACTTCTCGAAACAAAAAACATGATCATATATATCCGCCAACTTTTCAGAATCAGGGTAATAAACAATTGAATCCATCATCCACAAAAAAAGTTTTGATCTTTTGCCAATATACTCAAGCGCTTCTCTTGTAAGCAGATTCCCCTTAATAACAAGGACTAAGTCAGGCTTGAAAATATTAAACTCTATCAAGAACATCCTTGACAAGGACCGATTATTTATTCTTTTATATGATCTTCTAAAAATTAGAGATAAACCCTTACGTACAATTGTATTAGGATCTATTGGCTCAGTATATTCAAATAAGTGCGTTTGAAAGCCTTTATCAACAAATGCCTGTATAATGCTAGAATTATAATGATAAAATTTTGGACCTATTAGTAAAATTCTCATGATATAATTTATTTTATTAATCAATTAAAGGGTCAAAGAGTTACCGTTTATCGCTAGATCGTCGTAGAATGAAAATCTTAAGATATAATAAAATCAGAATATAAACAACTCCCTTCGAAAAAGTAAAAGTATCACAAAAAATATAGCTATAACATCTTCACAACCTTTGCTGGATTTCCGCAAGCAACACAATTAGGAGGAATGCTTTTAGTAACAACTGAATTAGCACCAATTATTGAGTTCTTACCAATTGTAACGTTTGGTAAAATTGCCACACTTTCGCCAATCCAAACATTATCTTCAATGATAACAGCCCCCTTTGATACAATTTCACGAAGAACTGGGGGTAACTTAAGTGCTTCACCTGAAATTTCCCCATGAGAATGATCTGTTATAAATACTTTGCTGCCAATCAAGACTCCATTTCCAATACACAAATAATTGGACGCACCAATATGGCAATCATAACTTATACTAACATTATTTCCAACAACGATAAGCGAAGACTCGCCAGAAGAAGGAAATGCTTCTAAACGCAAACCTCGTTCAGCACGAAAGTTGTTACCTATTGAAATATAATTACCCCCAACAAGAAAAAACGGGGATGAAAAAACACAATTAGAACCAACCTGCCTGATACCTGATGAAACCCAATTAGAATAGAATACATCAAATCCCAAAGATAACTTCCTGAGGAAAACATAAGGGAAAATATATCCAACTAACTTTCCAAATAATGAAATGATTTTTTTACAAACAAGCATAAAAATCGATATTACATAGTAAAATATTATATTTCAATAATGACCAAAACTCACATTCCAATAAAACACGGATTCCCCTTTAAGATAATAATTTAAAACTTTTTTAGCTTTTACCATTAAAGGCCATAATATCCTAACTTCCTAACATGTAAACAATCATTAACAATCAGAAACCTATGGTCTTCATCAATTTCTTCAAGCATTTTCGAACAAAAATTCGCGAAGAAAAAACAGGATGAGAGTAAAATACTAACTTTAGAAATGTTAGGGAAAATGCCGATTCATAAGAATTTAGAAATTTATTTTCTGTTTCAAAATATAGATTACTAAACGTATCAACATCTATTTCATAATGTAAAATATCATTTTCTGGCATATTTAAACTCACTAAATCTCTTAGTTGCGAATTAAATACTTCTGGCGTAATTCCTCCCAAATTTAATTCCCGACCACGTTGCTCACGATAATTTTTGTCTTGAATTAATCTATCAACTTCAGCAAAGAACAGATCAAAATCTTTATATGTTAATTGCACATCTGGTCTTAGTTTAGGAAACAACTCTTCGATATCATTGACCTGTAATTTTTTATCTGAATAGGAAATAATAGGCTTAGCGCATAATCCGGCAAATTGTGACATCAACCCCCCACAAAATGGATATGTCCCTATATACACATCTATATTTCTAAAGATTTCTGAAATATCTTTACGATTACCAAGTAACACAACACGATTTTCTAGTTTATTAATCTTTATAAATCTTTTAAATGGCCCCCTTACTCCATCACCAGCAAAATAAAGAATTGTGTTTTTATTTCTATTCAACACTTCCTGAATCATTGAAAAAAACACCCCATTCTCTCCATATATTTTGTAAAAGCTACCCCCTGAAAAAAGCTTAATATATCCATCGGTTTCTTGTCCACCTAATCCCTGAAAAGCAGAAACAGATTCTATTGGATAATAAGGCATCATGAGTAACTTTGTTCTCGGAATTCCCCTATGACTAATGGATAAATTATATCCATAATTTCTAAACTCCAGAATGTAATCACAACAATTAACACCTATCCAAAAGGCATGATCAGTCAAATTGATTTGATATCGAGTAATACTTGTAAAATGATTCCAAAGAGTGACTCCTACTACATCCGACGGGGATAAATGTAAAAAAGCTTTTAAGGGTGCATATTCAGTAACCTTCTCTGTTAGAAACTGAATTTTCTCAACCTTTGTCATAGATTTAGGCACAATGAGAATTGTAGCTTTGTCATATCCTTTTAATTCACACAAGATTTGCTCGGAAAGATGAATTGTTTCATCTGATTCTAAAACAAATAAGAATTCAACATCCCATGAGATGAGAGCTCTAATATACTGCTGCGTTAAACCTCTATTGTCAATAGCAAAACAATCATAAAAGATATACCTATCACTTTTGTGATTTAAAGGCAAAACACCTGCGTGGCAAATTTTTTTGGACAAATCATTCAACAAATCCTCAAAGTCATAATCTGAAAATCTAAAATTTAAATGATAAGCAATCTTACACGCCGTTTCGACGTAGAATAGGCACTCTTCAAAATTTCCTTTTGAGAATGCAATAAATGCATTTTTTTTAAGAAAATCATAATCCGCACTTGCACTCTCTCTCGTAATCATATCATTGTAAAAAAAAATAAGTAGCCATCTAATAATACAGCAAATAAATCATAGCATGAATTACAGCTACATTTTATTTTGCTGGTAATACTAAAGCGAGATAGTAATAGTTAATTATAACTTCAGATCATTGAAAAGTTTTTTATTTTTTCCCGTGCAGAAAAAAAACATCATTTCCTTTCCACACCTAAATGAAGCCAAAAAATATCTAAATGATTTTACTTTGAATAATGACATCAAATTCAATTTTTCATTCAAATAAAGATATGTATAAGTTCCTGCGAAAGAAATTACTTAATGCAAAACTGCCCTCCAGTTGGGGTGAACTACATAAAGCATGGCTTAGCGCAATAACAATAAATAACTAATTTCTCTATTTAGATAAATATCAATATGCAAACTTTTTTTTTAGAGTTCTCAATCCCAACAATATCGGCAGCCCTAAATTTGAGATGAAACCATTTCGTAAAAAAAACAACATTAAATACATTTTAAAATTTGTATATATATCGCTAGTGATTTTCTCAAATTTTATTCTCTCAAACGATTCAAAAATCAAATTCTGAACATGAGTTTGTTCCTCAAATGTAAAGGCATCCCTATTTATTATATAATACAATACTAATCCAGAAAAGTTACTCACAATATTTTTTTTACAAATCTTCAGTATTTTATTAGAGAGCTGAGTTGTTTTAGCCAACTCCAATAGTCTAAAATTAGTTCTTATTATATCAAATCGCTTTATAGATAATTTCTTTGTTGTAGACTCTATATGCTGGCGATAATAATAATCACCATCGCAGAATGTAATATTTTTGCTATTCAACAATAAAAGTCTAGTTGTATATTCATCACCGTTCATCCCTGTAGAATCGAAACCAAAGCGTTTCAACAATTCGGTTTTTATTAAACCAATGCCACCAATATTCCACGTTAAACTCTCCTTAAAGGCCTGACTACTGTCGAGAATGACCTCTCTATTCCCGAAATATCCCTCTATTTTTGAAATTACATTAGAAATGCTCAATTCAAAAAGAAGCATATCTAAAATTACATAATCGGAATTACACGTGATTGCTTTCTCTAATGCTTTCTCTAAACTATCGTAACTTAATAAGTCATCACTGTCTAGCATTTGAATATATTCACCTCTCACATGTTTCAAGGCAGTATTTCTTGCCCCTGCAGCTGTTCCCGAATTCTTTTGATCAAACACCAATATTCGTTTATCTTGTAATGCAAATTGATTTAGTATATGAAGACTATGATCAGTTGACCCATCATTAACACATAATAATTCCCAATTCTCATAGCTTTGATTTAAAACAGATTCAATTGATTCTTTCAAATACTTCTCTGAATTAAATACTGGCATTATTATTGAAACAAGCGGTTTATTTTCCATTTTACTATTATATTATTTCCGATTGAATATTGATTTTAAATCTAATTTCCGACTAAGCGTTATGAATGAAAACGCAGATGTTCCAAAGAGAAAGATAATTGAAACCAAATATGAATATACAGATCTATCATCAATTCTAAGTGCGGCGAAAACGCAAATTGTCATAATTAAGCTGAATATAATGATCAGAATTGAATTTCGACTCAATATTAAATTATATTTTTTATATCCAAAATAAAAAGAAAGCAAGGTCCCTAAAATATATAAAAAGACTTCTGCAATTCCAATACCATTTAATCCAAGCAAACGATACATACCGATGTAACCAAATAGTAAGACAACATTGCAAATATTGTCCACTAAGAAGGCTAGTTTGAAATCCTTATTTGCGAGAAATATAAAACCGATACACCAAGAAACAGCTTTAAAAATGACTGCCAGCAATATCCATTCCAACATTGGTATAGCTGCTAAAAAACTTGATGAATATAATAATTTGATTACAAGAGGTAAAGCAATCATTAATGCAATACATATTGGAGCCACTAACAATAGAGTTATTTCTATCTGTTGATTAACAGCATTAACTCTTTCATTGGAGTCTTTAATACCAGCTAAGCGAGGAAAATAATCTGTCGACATTGCGGAAAAAACAATTCCAACGTATGCTGTAACCAATGTAACACCTGTTTGGTATAAACCAACCTGCTCTATTCCACCATTATTGCTAATATAAATGCTAATAAGGTATCTAATAGCCATACCTATTATCCCACTTATAGTCAATACAACTCCTAACTTAATCATTCCTAAACCATTCAAATAGGTGGATCTTAGATTAAGTGAAATTCTTTTTAATTTTATTTGTCTAGAATAATACCAAGAGCAAAGTAAGGAGAATATTGAGGTTAGAATTATAGAAGGCACAATACCATCTATATGATAGAAATAAAAAAGAGACAAAGAAAACAATAAGCCTAATAATGCACCCCAAACGGTTGACTGAGCCATTTCTTTATACCTTCGCATCCCTTGTAATAATGCTTTTTGCCCATTATTTATTTCAGAAAACAATATAGTAACTGACAGCGCAAGAAAGGCAATACTATAATCTAAATTTCCAAAAGACCAATAACTCAATCGTGATGATAGAAGTACTGTAATACCCATTCCGAGAATACCCGTAACCCAAACCCATCGTCGAAAAGTTTTTATTATTCTTGCTACCTTAAGTTCATTATTCTCTCCATGAGCTTGTGCTATATCGCTTATGGCGCTAATCGATAATCCTAATCCTGCGAATGAAATTATCAAATTAAGTGGATTGCTATACATACTGAATACCCCTACACCAGCAGCGCCAAGCCAAATTGCAATGAATTTAGTCTTTATGACACTTATAATAATTGCAAATATCTGTACTCCTCCAAATAGAGAAGTGGCTCTCATAATCTGCCGGTATGAATGTTGTTGTTCGCTCATTTAATTTTATTAATAATTTTCACAGATACATCCATAATAACTTTTCAAGATATATGCTCCAATTTCAATAATTATATTATCCCCAATTAGCGATATTTTTAATATTGTAAAATCATTTCGTATCCAAAATTCTTATCAATTATAACATATCCAATACACCAATTTCTGTCTATTTTCAGGCAAAAACCATGCGCTATATAAGCAATGATTGTTGAAGGATGTCCAATGAGTGTAACATTGCCTATTTCAATATAATTTGCGCATAAAAATATTACGTTATTGCTTAATGCAATATTATTACCTAACTTAGTTTATGACATTTAGCATCTTGCTAGTAGTTTAATTTAACCGCCTCGCCAAAACCCTATTAATAACTACAAATAAACACTTTTTTCCTATAGTTACAATACTTTCATCTTGACAAAGTAGAATTTGAATTACTGAATTTGAATTTGCCTTTTAATAATGGTATTAGATTAGGCAAATAAATTTGGTTGAAACTCTCAATATTCGATAAAAATTCGTGTGATAGCAATAACAATAATTAATTGCTTTATTCAAAAAAAAATCACGTCTTCTATTTTAGTACAATAAACAAAAAATCACATTAAAACCAATACACTTATATGAATATAAGGAGTCAACACGAATAATTACTTAACAACTCCACCACTCTCACCATCTCATTATCCGCCATCACTGGACTAATAGGCAAACTCAACACCTCATTATGAATCAACTCTGTGATAGGATAAGACTCCATGTTCATTCCACGATAAGCTCCCTGTTTATGTGGAGGTATCGGATAATGAATCAAAGTTTGTACACCATTTTCAGCAAGATAATTTTGAAGACATTCTCTCTCATTACAACGAATCACATATAGATGCCAGACGTGAGAGAGACCACTTCCTACCACTTCAAAAGGTGGGTAAGTGGGTAAAAGAATACCCGAATTCTTAATATGTGTGCAATAATAGGTAGCTATTTCCCTACGTCTTTGATTCTCAGCGTCAATATATTTTAACTTCACATCCAAAATGGCTGCTTGTATCTCATCCAAACGGCTATTCAACCCTTGGTATTCGTTTACATATTTTTGTCGGCTACCATAGTTTGCCAATGCTCGAACGACTTCTGCCAATCTATCATCATTGGTAGTTACTGCACCTGCATCACCTAATGCGCCAAGATTCTTTCCCGGATAGAAGCTAAACCCAGCTGCATCGCCTAGCGCACCACTCTTTGCGAATTTGTTGTTTTTATTTTTCAAATGAATTTGAGCACCAATCGCCTGCGCATTATCTTCAACTAATTTCAAGTTATATTTCTGCGCAATTTGATCCAACTCCTCACTCCAACATATTTGGCCATAAAGATGAACAACTAAAATTGCCTTTGTACGTGGCGTGATAGCAGCTTCTATTTTGGAAATATCGAGGTTATAGGTAGCAATATCAGGCTCGACCAACACAGGCTTCAAGCGATTGTCTGAAATTGCCAACACGGAAGCAATATAGGTATTGGCGGGAACAATTACCTCGTCACCTTCTGCCATTATCCCCATCTCGATATAGGCTTTCAATATCAAACGGAGTGCGTCTAAACCATTAGCAACACCAATTGCATGGTTTACACCACAATATGTTGCTAAGCTTTGCTCAAATTGCATTACCTCATTGCCTAACAAGTACCAACCACTATCGATTACTCTA
>RRZU010460096.1_pt1 | contig 13633 bp, 14 predicted proteins | sample 2165561 | NCBI WGS metagenome assembly RRZU01 (sample SAMN10456909, study PRJNA506462) | wastewater metagenome | isolation source: wastewater sludge | place: USA: Moscow, Idaho
ATTCATCTGGGCGCCGCTGCTGGATCGTTATCGCCTGCCCCTGGGTCGCCGGCGTGGCTGGATGCTGTTCTCGCAGCTCGGCCTGCTACTGTCGATTGGTCTGCTCGGAGGATTCTCGCCGTCGAGCAATCTGACACCGGTGATCTGGTTGTCGGTGACGCTGGCTTTCCTGTCGGCGACGCAGGATGTCGCGCTCGATGCGTTTCGCCGCGAAATCCTCAGCGATCAGGAACTCGGTCTGGGCAATTCGGTGCATGTCAATGCCTACCGGATTGCCGGGCTGGTGCCGGGATCGCTGTCGCTGATCCTCGCCGACCTGCTGCCCTGGGCGCAGGTTTTCGGGATTACTGCAGCTTTCATGTTACCGGGAATGGTGATGGTGCTGCTGGTCGGCGAACCGCCCATGCTCGGGGCGCCGAAGACCTTGCGCCAGGCAGTGGTCGAGCCGTTTCACGAGTTCATCGGCCGTCAGGGCTGGCGGGGTGCGCTGCTGGTGCTCGGCTTCATTTTTCTCTACAAGCTCGGCGATTCGCTGGCGACCGCCTTGGCGACGCCGTTTTATCTGGATCTGGGCTTCAGCAAGACCGATGTCGGCGTGATTGCCAAGCATGCCGGACTCTGGCCGGCGGTATTCGGCGGCCTGCTGGGTGGCTTGTGGATGGTGCGTCTGGGGATCAACCGCGCGCTGTGGTTATTCGGCCTGGTTCAGATGGTGACCATTCTCGGCTTCGCCTGGCTGGCGTGGCGTGGCGTGCAGGCGCCTGTCGATGCACTTGACCGGGCCGCTCTGGCCACCGTGATTGCTGCCGAGTGCCTGGGCGTCGGCCTGGGTACTGCCGCTTTCGTCGCCTTCATCGCGCGTGCCACCAATCCGGCTTTCACGGCCACCCAGTTTGCGCTGTTTACCAGCCTGGCCGCCGTTCCCCGGACCTTCATCAACGCGACGGCAGGCGCGCTGGTCGAGTCGCTGGGCTGGGTCAGCTTCTTCATCCTGTGTTTTCTGCTTGCCGCTCCGGGCATGTTGCTGTTGCTGAAGGTTGCGCCATGGAACGAGATTCGCCCGTCGCCGCGACGCTGATCGCTGCCGCCCGGCAGTTGTCGGCCAGCGTCTCGACGCTCACCTTCTCGCCGCCGGTCAGCCACGTCTACAATCCGCTGAGTTATGCCTGGTCAGCGCACGAGTTGTACCTGCGTCGCTATGGAGCAAGCACTCGGCGGGTGGTCTTTCTGGGAATGAACCCGGGTCCCTTCGGGATGGTGCAATGCGGCGTGCCTTTCGGTGAAGTCGCAGCGGTGCGCGACTGGTTGGGGATCGAGGCCGCAGTGCTGAAACCGGCTGTCGAAAATCCCCGGCGACCGATCGAAGGCTTTGCCTGCGCACGCTCCGAGGTCAGTGGGCGGCGTCTGTGGGGATTGTTCCGCGAGCGCTTCGGTTCTGCCGACGCGTTTTTTGCTGAGCATTTCGTCGCCAACTATTGCCCGCTGGCCTTTTTCGATCAAGCTCGCAACCTGACCCCCGACAGGCTGCCGGCAGCTGCAGCAGCAGCGCTGCGGGTGGCTTGCGATGCGCACCTGAAGACGCTGGTCTCTGTCTTGCAGCCCGAATGGGTGGTTGGCGTCGGCGCTTTCGCCGAAACGCGGGCAGCCGAAGCGCTCGCCGGGACGCAGGTCAGAACCGCTCGCGTGCTGCATCCGAGTCCCGCGAGCCCGCTGGCGAATCAGGGTTGGGCGGCAGCGGCGACCCGGCAACTGGTCGAGCTGGGTATCTGGGAGTGACCGGGAGGCTCTGCAGATTGCCGAGGGATGTGATTCTCTGACTCGGCTTGCGCGGCAAGGGATGATCAGGCCGGGATCCCGATCTGTTTGCGCAGCATGCGCCAGGTGCGCCAAACGAAAAAAACTCGCTGGCTCCATCGCCAGACGCGGCGCGGTTGCAGCACGACCAGCACAGCGACGCCGATGGCGACCATTTCCGGGTGTTGTTTGACGTAATCACTGCCCTGACGAACGCTGGCAATGGCACGGTCGGCAGTCGCGAGGCCTGCGCCCAGCGGTTGCAGTTGCTGGCCAAGGAGCCGGCGCTGGTTGCTGATACGTTCGATCAGTCTGCCGCGCTCGATGGCAAGGTCAATCAGCTCTTGGTTCATTGCTGGCGGCGCCTTTCATCTGGCGAAGGTCTTCTGCAAGCTCGGCAACGCTGGCCGCGAGGGGTTGATGGCTGGTACGCAGTGCACGTCGCAGAGCCGCGTAGGCAATACCTCCGCTGGTCAGCGAAATGACGGTGAAAGCGCTCAGCAGGAGCACCCGGTTGTCCCAGAACACGACGACCAGCAAGGTGATCGCCAGGATCGTGCCGACCATCAGAGAAAACGCCAGTACTTGCGACAGGAGCAGGATACGGACGGCACGCAGCTTTTCTTCCTTGAGGTCATTGCCAAGGAGTTCGAGTCGCGTGCGCCCGATGGCCAGCAGTGTGGCGGCGCTGTTCCTGGTGGCTGCCAGCAGGCCGCCGCTTGCGCCGCCCGGTGTCTCGCTCATGGCTGTCAGACGGTCGCGACCGATTATCGACGACCGATGATCACCCCGAGCAGCAGACCGACAGCTGCGGCAACGCCGACGGCACGCCAGGGATTTTCGTGTACGAAGTCGTCGGTGGCACGTGCCGCGGCCTTGGTGCGGTCGACCAGTGCCGCTTCGGCATCTGCCAGGCGGAGCTTGGCATCGCGCAGCCGCTCGCCGATGCGCTCGCGCAGATCGCCCATTTTGTCGCCGGCAACGCCAGCCGTGGCACGCAGGATTTCTTCTGCGTCGGCGACGACGACCTTCATGTCGGAGACGAGTTTTTGTTTGCTGGCGGAGGAAAGATCGGTAACTTCGGACATGATGAACCTCACAGGGGAAGATGATGGCAGGAATAGCGAGGGTGCAGGGGCAAACCTCAACGAGGTTCTCAGATTATAGAAATCGGGCGCGGAGAGCAATGCATAAAAGCCGTTGCGCTGTGCCAGGGCCTCCGTTCCGGGCAGACGCGAACTCATTCTCGTCAATCGGCCTACAGTGAATAGTCGTAATCGATGGTCAATGGCGCGTGGTCGCTGAACCGCTGTTCCTTGTAGACGGCTGCGCTGCGCGCCTTGCTGGTGATGGCGGCCGTCGCCAGTTGATAGTCGAGCCGCCAGCCGACGTTCTTTGCCCAGGCCTGGCCACGATTCGACCACCAGGTGTAAGACTCGCCAGTGCTGTCGGGATGCAGGCTGCGGTATACATCGCACCAGCCGCCTTCGTCGAGCAGTCGGCTCACCCAGGCACGCTCCTCGGGCAGAAATCCCGAGTTCCTGCGGTTGCCACGCCAGTTCCGGAGGTCGATTTCCTGATGGGCGATGTTCCAGTCGCCACCGATAATGATGTCGCGCCCGCTCGACGCAAGTTCGACGAGATGCGGATAGATCAGGGCCATGAAGCGGAATTTGGCCTCCTGCCGTTGCTCGGAGCTGGAACCTGAGGGCTGATACAGCGAGATGATCGAAAGATTTCCGAAATCCGCGCGCAGATAGCGCCCTTCGCGGTCAAACTCCTCACTTCCCAGCACGTCGAATACCCGCTCCGGTCTGTGGCGGCACCACAGACCGACGCCGCTGTAGCCTTTTTTCTCGGCGTAGCGGTAGTAGGCATGGAAACCCTCGGGCGCTCGCATTTCTTCATCGAGGTCCGCAGCATGCGCCTTGATTTCCTGCACACAGAGGATATCCGCATGCTGGGCGCCGGCCCAGGGCAGAAGCCCCTTGCGCCATGCCGAACGAATACCGTTGAGATTCAACGTAATGATGCGTAACATAGAGGACCGATGCCGGAAACGGCTTTCATCGCGAAAATATTTTATGGGCTTTCGTCAGGAATTCATCGAGTTTGCCGTTGCTCAGGAGGTGCTGCGTTTTGGTAGTTTCACGACCAAGGCGGGACGGCTTTCGCCCTACTTTTTCAACGCTGGCCTGTTCAACAACGGTGCGGCGCTGGGGCGGCTGGCGGAATTCTACGCCAAGGCGATCACCGCCAGTGGGATCGCCGTCGACGGTCTGTTCGGCCCGGCGTACAAGGGCATCCCGCTGGTGGCCGTGGTCGCCGTTGCCCTGGCAAGGGCAGGGCACAACCTGCCATTCTCGTTCAATCGCAAGGAGGCCAAGGATCACGGAGAAGGCGGCAGCATCGTTGGTGCGCCACTGGCCGGTCGCGTGTTGATCATCGACGACGTGATCACCGCCGGTACTTCGGTTCGTGAGTCGGTGGAGCTGATTCGTGCCGCCGGTGCTTCGCCCTGCGGCGTGGTCATCGCTCTGGATCGCATGGAGCGCGGCAGCGGTGAGTTGTCGGCGGTACAGGAAGTCGAGCGGGACTACGCCATTCCGGTGCTGGCCGTCGCCAACCTCGATGATCTGATGAGCTTTCTCCAACAGCATCCGGATTTCAGGCAGAACGAGACAGCGGTAGCTCATTATCGGCAGACCTATGGCCTTCTTGCCCACAGCGGCTAGTTGCGCCCTCCTGCTGTTGGTGGTGACCGGCGGAGACGCGAGCTTCGCAGCCGCTTCGATTTTCTGTTGCACGGATGCGCAGGGCAAGCAGGTATGTGGCGACGTTTTGCCTCCGGCCTGTTATGGACGTGCCTATCGCGAGTTGGGTACTTCCGGCCGAGAACGGACTGTCGAGGCGCCACTGACCGCCGAGCAGCGAGCCCAGCGCGCCGCCGAGGAAAAACGGCGTAGCGAGCAGGAACGGGTGCTCAACGAACAGCGGCGCAAGGATCAGGCCTTGCTCAATACCTATGGCAGCGAAAAAGATATCGAAATCATGCGTAGCCGCGCCGAGCGGGACCTTACTGCGGCGATTCAGGCTGCGCAGGATCGAATCGCGGAGATCCGCAGGCTGCGCAAGAAATTCGAGGATGAAGCGGAGTTCTACAGAAACCGACCGTTGCCGGTAGACGTGGCCAAGGGTCTGCGCGACGCGGATCACGAGATCAGGGCGCAGGAGTCGGTCATCGAGTCCAAGAACAGGGATCTGGAGGCGATCCGGCTGAAGTACGACGAGGACCGGCGCCGCTTCGTTGAGATTTCAAAGCGGCCACCAGCGCGGCCCTAACGGTCATGACTTTTCCAGGCACCCCCGATCATGAAAGTCATGACCGTTTCCCTCTCCCCCGACCCCTCCCCCGCGAGGGGGGAGGGGAGATTCGTGAGTCGCATACGCGACTTTCACATTAAGCCATGTAATGACCGTTAGCCGAGTTTCTTGCGCAGCAGGTCGCTGACGCGCTGTGGGTTGGCCTTGCCGCGCGTCGCTTTCATGGCCTGACCGACCAGTGCGTTGAAGGCCTTTTCCTTGCCGGCCCGGAACTCGGCAACCATCGCCGGGTTGGCGGCGAGCAGTTCATCGAGCAGCGTTTCCAGGGAGCCGCTGTCACTGATCTGCTGCAGGTCCTGCCTGGCGATGATCTCGTCAGCCGAACTGCCCTCGCCGCTCCACAGGGCATCGAAAACCTTCCTGGCGATATTGGTCGAGATCGTGCCGTCGCCAATGCGGGCGAGCAGGCCGCCGAGTTGTTCTGCCGAGACCGGCGATTCGCTGATTTCTCGGTCTTCCTTGTTGAGGCGGGCGGTCAGGTCGACCATGACCCAGTTGGCGCAGGTCTTGGCGTTTGCCTTGCCGGCCGTGGCGACGGCGGCTTCGTAGTAGCCGACCAGTTCCAGCGAACTGGTGAGAACCTTGGCGTCATACGCGGAAAGCCCGTAGTCGGCAATCAGGCGTTCGCGTTTGGCGGTCGGCAACTCGGGTAGTTGCGAACGAATCTGCTCGATCCACTGCTGATCGATGAGCAGCGGCAGCAGATCCGGATCGGGGAAGTATCGGTAATCGTGAGCATCTTCCTTCGAACGCATGGCGCGCGTTTCACCGCTTTCCGGATCGAACAGGACCGTTGCCTGCTCGATGCTGCCACCATCCTCAAGGGTGGCAATCTGCCACTGCACCTCGTAGTCGATGGCCTGCTGCATGAAGCGGAAAGAGTTCAGATTCTTGATTTCCCGGCGAGTACCGAAGTGCGGCTGGCCGACGGGGCGCACCGAGACGTTGGCATCACAACGAAAGGATCCCTCCTGCATGTTGCCATCACAGATGCCGATCCAGCGCACCAGCGCGTGCAAGGTCCGGGCATAGGCGACCGCTTCGGCGGAAGAACGCATGTCGGGTTCGCTGACGATTTCCAGCAAGGGAGTACCGGCACGGTTGAGGTCAATTCCCGAGCGGCCCCGGAAATGCTGCCCCAAGCCTTCATGCAGCGATTTGCCAGCATCCTCTTCGAGGTGAGCGCGGGTCAGGGAAACGACCTTTTCGCTTTCTCCGACCGGTATGGCCAACTTGCCGCCCAGCACCACTGGCAATTCGTACTGGCTGATCTGATACCCCTTGGGGAGATCCGGGTAGAAGTAGTTCTTGCGTGCAAAGACCGATCGGGGGGCAATCTTCGCGTCGACCGCGAGGCCAAAGCGGATCGCGCAGATCACGGCGCCCCTGTTCAGCACCGGCAGGACGCCAGGCAGGGCGATGTCAACGGCGTTCGCCTGGACGTTGGGGGCGGCGCCAAAGGCAGTCGAACTGCCCGAGAAGATCTTGGCCTGGGTAGACAACTGCGCGTGCGTTTCGATGCCGATGACGACTTCCCACTGTTTCATCACTGCTTACTCTCTCTTCAAGAACCGTCGGCGAAAGGCCTGCCGGCGCTGGCCGGAGGAGGGCGCTCCGACGGTATTTGCCGGCTGCCGCTTCTCAGTCGAATCCGCCTGGCCGCTGCAGGTGCCAGGCGTTTGCCTGCTGGTAGCGGTGGGCGATGTTGAGCAGCCGGGCCTCGGTGAAATAGTCACCAATCAGTTGCAGGCCGGCCGGCAAGCCGCCGGCAAACCCGCAGGGGATTGAAATTCCGGGCAGGCCGGCGAGGTTGACGGCGATCGTATAGATATCCGACAGGTACATCTGCACCGGATCGGCCGCTTTTTCGCCGAGCTGGAAAGCGGTGCTCGGACTGGTCGGCCCGATGATCACGTCGCATTTCTGGAAGGCACTGGCGAAGTCATTGGCGATCAGGCGACGGATGCGTTGCGCCTGCAGGTAGTACGCGTCGTAGTAGCCGTGCGACAGGACGTAGGTGCCGATCAGGATGCGTCGCTTGACCTCGTCACCGAAGCCCTGCGCACGACTCTTGCAGTACATATCGTTGAGGTCCTGATAGTCCGGTGCTCGATAGCCGTAGCGAACGCCGTCAAAGCGCGCCAGGTTCGAACTCGCTTCCGCTGGTGCGATCACGTAGTAGGCGGCCACCGAAAGGCCCATGCTCGGCAGGCGGATGGAAACGGTTTCGGCACCGAGCTGGCGGTACTCGCCGATTGCCGCCTCGACCAGTTGCATCACTTCGGGACTGCAGCCGCCGGCAAAAAACTCTTCCGGCAGGCCGATTTTCAATCCGGCCAATGGCTTTGCGGTGCTCGTGGCATTGATCTCGCGGCTGAAATCTTCAGCTGGGCGGTCGAGACTCGTCGAATCGCGTTCGTCGAAGCCGGCCATGGCGTTGAGCAGGATGGCACAGTCGGCTGCCGAGCGGCCAAGGGGTCCGGCCTGATCGAGTGAAGACGCGAAGGCGATCATGCCGTAACGCGAGATGACGCCATACGTGGGCTTCATCCCGGTCAGGTTGCACAATGCCGCCGGTTGGCGAATCGATCCGCCGGTGTCGGTGCCGGTGGCTGCCGGTGCCAGGCGCGCGGCGACCGAAGCGGCCGATCCGCCGGAAGAACCACCGGGAACGCGGCTGTCGTCCCAGGGGTTGTGTACCGGCCCGTAGAAGGACGTTTCGTTCGACGAACCCATCGCGAACTCGTCCATGTTGGTCTTGCCAAGCATCACCGCACCTGCGGCATGGAAGCGGGCAATTACTGCGGCATCGTAGGGGCTGACGAAATTGCTCAGCATCTTCGACCCACAGGTGGTCAGCCAGCCACTGGCGCAGAAGATGTCCTTGTGCGCGATCGGGATGCCGGTCAGCGGACCGCCTTCGCCCCTGGCCAGGCGCGCGTCGGCGGCGTCTGCCTGGGCAAGACTGCGGGCCGGATCGACGGTGATGTAAGCGTTGAGTTGCGAGTTGTGGCGGGCAATGCGTTCGAGGTAGAGCTGGGTCAGTTCGACGCTCGAAATCTCCTTGTTCGCCAGGGCGGCCGCCATCGCCTGGAGGCTGTGCTCTATCATTCGATGACCTTTGGCACAAGGTAGAGTCCGGCCTCGGTTTCCGGTGCGATGGCCTGGAAAGCGGCACGCTGAGCGAGCTGGTCGGACTCGCTCACTACATCGGCACGCAGGCGCTGTGCCACATCCTGGGCATGCGCCATGGGTTCGATGCCTTGTGTATCAACCGCCTGCATCTCTTCGATCAAGCCAAAAATCTCGTTCAGTTGGCCGAGCGTGCTACGCGCTTCGACATCACTGATTTCGATTCGGGCGAGGTGGGCAACGCGACGGACCTGTTCTAGGGTAAGCGACATGGGCAGGAAATCACCAAGGTTGTTAAATGAGGAGGCCATATAAGGTATCATAAAAGTTTTTCCAACCGCAGCCCTCACTGCGGGCCATCACGGATTTCGCAAGCATGTTCAGTTTTCTGCGCAGTTATTTTTCCAATGATCTCGCGATCGACCTAGGCACGGCCAACACGCTGATCTATGTGCGATCGAAGGGAATCGTTCTCGACGAGCCGTCGGTGGTCGCCATTCGTACGCAGGGTGGGCCGAACTCGAAGAAAACGATTCAGGCGGTCGGCAAGTCAGCCAAGGAAATGCTTGGCAAGGCACCTGGCGCGATCACGGTGATCCGGCCGATGAAGGATGGCGTGATCGCCGATTTCACGGTCACCGAGCAGATGCTCAAGCAGTTCATCAAGAAAGTGCACGACTCGCGGTTATTGTCGCCGTCGCCGCGGATCATCATCTGTGTGCCTTCGGGTTCGACACAGGTCGAACGCCGCGCGATTCGTGAGTCGGCGATCGGAGCCGGTGCGAGTCAGGTTTTTCTGATCGAGGAGCCGATGGCGGCGGCGATCGGCGCTGGTCTGCCGGTGTCCGAGCCGACGGGTTCGATGGTCGTCGATATTGGCGGCGGGACCACCGAAGTCGGCGTCATTTCGCTCGGCGGCATGGTCTATGCGGGTTCGGTACGCGTCGGCGGCGACAAGCTCGACGAGGCGATCATGAACTACATCAGCCGCAACTACGGCATGCTGATCGGCGAAAACACCGCTGAAAACATCAAGAAGAAAATCGGTTCGGCTTTTCCCGGCGCCGAGGTGCGCGAGATGGAGGTCTCGGGGATCAACAAGGCCGAAGGCATTGCTCGCAAGTTCACCATTTCCTCGAACGAAATCCTCGAAGCACTTACGGAGCCGCTGAATAGCGTCGTTTCGGCGGTCAAGTCGGCGCTAGAGAAGACGCCGCCCGAGCTGGGTGCCGACATTGCCGACAAGGGCATGGTCCTCACCGGTGGGGGTGCCCTGCTGCGTGACCTCGATCGCCTGCTGAGGGAAGAGACCGGTCTGCCGGTGATCGTTGCCGAAGAGCCGTTGACCTGCGTTGCCCGAGGCTGTGGAATGGCGCTCGAAAAGATGGACAACCTCGGCAGCATTTTCGCTTCAGATTGACGTGCGGCGGCGTCGGCGCCGCACGTCGTCAATACCAGGCCTGATTGATGGACCACCAGCCGCCACCGTTTTTCAAGCGCGGGCCGGCGCCCGTGGCGCTGCTGTCGTTCTACGTTGCACTTTCCGTGGCCCTGCTGGTGGTCGATGCGCGCATGCAGACCCTGGAGGTGCTCCGCCAGGCGCTGTCGTTGTTTACCCATCCCGTGCAACATCTGGCCCACCTGCCGGCACAGCTGCTGGATAATGCCAGCAGTTATTTCGTGAGCGTGTCGCGTTTGCAGGAGGATAACGCCCAGTTGAAACGCGTCCGCCTCGAAAACGTGACGACGCTGCTGCGTACCCAGCAACTGGAGGTCGAGAACGAGCGTCTGCGCAAACTCCTCGGCGTCAAGGAGCGGCAGCAGGCAAGTGGGCAGCTGGCGCAAATTCTCTATTCGGCACGTGACCCCTACTCGCGGCGCATCGTCATCGACAAGGGGCAGCAGGACAAAGTGATCGCCGGACAGCCGGTCATCGATGACGTGGGAATCGTCGGTCAGGTGACCAGGGTGTTCCCTTTTGTCGCCGAGGTCACTCTGATTACCGACAAGGAGCAGGCGGTGCCGGTGCAGATCGTTCGTACCGGCCAGCGTTCAGTGGTTTTTGGTCTTGGCAATGGTCAGCTCGAACTGCGTTTTCTGCCGGCCAACGCGGACGTCCAGGAGGGCGATGTGCTGGTTACCTCGGGACTGGACGGCATCTTTCTGCCGGGCTTTCCGGTCGCCAAGGTGACGCACATCGAACGGAACACCTCCTACTCGTTTGCCAGGATCCTGTGTATGCCACTGGCCGGTGTCGAGAACTTCAGCGAGGTGATGGTCCTCGACCCACGTCCTGCGGTCGCACTGCCGGAGCACCTGGCCAGGGAGGCTGCCGGGCGGGACGTCAAGTCTACGGCCCGCTCCGGGCTGGCCAAGAAGAAGCGCTTGAAGAAGGACTGATCCGCATGCAGACAAGTTACTCGTCATCGCGAATTCTCTTGCCGGTGCGCCCCTGGTTCATCGGCTTCAGTCTGATCATCGCACTGCTGTTGAACTTCCTGCCGACCGCCGCCTGGCGTGGCATGCCCGACTGGGTGGCATTGCTGATCGTTTTCTGGAGCGTCCGCGAGCCTCGCCGTGTCGGGATGGGGCTGGCCTTCCTGTTGGGTGTGGCGATGGACGTTGCCGATGCGAGTCTGCTCGGGCAGCACGCGCTGGCCTATGTACTGGTGGCCTATGGAGCGTCGGCGCTGTCGCGACGGATCCTGTGGTTCCCTCTCGCGCAGCAGGCTTTGCAGGTTTTTCCGCTGCTTTTGCTGGTGCAGGTTGTGCAGTTCAGCGTGCGCATGCTGACTGGCGCCGATTCGCCAGGGATCAGCTATTTCCTTGGGCCGCTGTTGTCCGCTCTGCTCTGGCCACTGCTGACCTTCCTGTTGCTGCTACCGCAGCACCAACCCGTGGACCGTGATGCCAACCGCCCGCTCTGAGGCCCGGCACGCGACGCCAGTCCGCTGCGGGCAGTACGCGCCGACGGGTTCCGGCGTCGCAGCATGCCCCAGACGCGATCGCTGAGGGCCTGGTCTTGCTTGCTCGTCGGTCTCCACTGCATGTTCGCGATAGCGAACGGGATCGCTTTCGCTTCCGTTTGCTCATTGCCGGGGTCGCGGTGCTGGCGGCCTTTGCTTTGCTGCTCGCCCGCTTCTTTCACCTGCAGGTGGTTCAGCACGACTACTACACGACGCGTGCCGAGGACAACCGCATTTCCCTGGTGCCGATTGTTCCCAACCGTGGGGTCATTGTCGATCGCCATGGCACGGTCCTGGCCCGGAATTACTCTGCCTTTACTCTGGAAATCACACCGTCGAAGGTCGAGGACCTCGACGCGACGATTGACGGGCTGAGCAAGGTGATCGAAGTCCTGCCCAAGGACCGCAAACGCTTTCGCAGGTTGCTGGAGGAAAGCAAGAACTTTGAAAGCCTGCCGATCCGGACGCGCCTGACCGAGGAAGAAGTGGCGAGGTTTGCGGCCAATCGTTACCTCTTTCCCGGTGTCGAGGTCAAGGCGCGCCTGTTCCGCCAGTATCCGCTGGGTCCGATCGCTGCGCATGCCATTGGTTACATCAATCGCATCAACAAGCGCGACCTGGAACTGATCGAGGAAAACGAACAGGGGGCCAACTACAAGGGCACCGACCACATCGGCAAGACCGGACTTGAACAGAAATACGAATATCAGTTGCACGGAGAAACCGGTTATGAGCAGGTAGAAATTGACGCCGGCGGCAGGGCCAGTCGCAGTCTGTCGCGAACGCCTCCGGTCCAGGGCAGCAACCTGACGCTGACGCTCGACGTGAAGTTGCAGGAAATGGCCGAAAAGGCTTTTGGTGACCGTCGTGGCGCACTGGTGGCGATTGAACCGTCGACCGGAGGCATTCTCGCCCTGGTCTCGAATCCGTCTTTCGATCCCAATCTGTTTGTCGATGGCATCCGCAGCGATGACTGGGATCTGCTCAACAACTCCCCAGACAAACCAATGGTCAATCGGGCATTGAACGGCGCCTATCCTCCGGGCTCGACCTTCAAGCCGTTCATGGCCCTGGCTGCTCTGGAAACCGGCAAGCGCACGGCCGGTCAGACCATTTTTGATCCCGGGGTGTACAACTTCGCCGGGCACCAGTTCCGCGATGACAAGAAGGGTGGTCACGGTAGCGTCGACATGTACAAGTCGATTGTTCAGTCGTGTGACACCTACTACTACATGCTTGCCAACGACATGGGAATCGACGCCATCGCGCGCTTCATGGGAGACCTGGGTTTCGGCCAACGCACCGGGGTGGACATCGAAGGCGAGTCGGAAGGCGTGCTGCCCTCGCCGGAGTGGAAGAAGCGCCGTTTCAAGCGCCCCGAGCAGCAGAAGTGGTTTGCCGGGGAGACGATCTCGATCGGTATCGGCCAGGGCTACAATGCGTACACGCCGATTCAGCTGGCGCAGGCGACCGCCACCATCGCCAATAACGGGGTGATGTTCCGTCCGCACCTGGTCAAGTACATCACTGACAGCCGCAGCGGCGAAAAGACGATGGTCGAACCCGAGCCGCTGCGCACCCTGCCGTGGAAACAGCAGCACGTCGACACCATCAAGCGGGCGATGATCGGGGTTAACACGGCGGGCACGGCCGCCCGTGCTTTTGCCGGCGCCGGCTACGTGTCCGCAGGCAAGACCGGCACGGCGCAGGTTTTCAGCCTGAAGGGAGCGGACTACAAGTCATCCAACGTAAAGAAGGAATTACGTGACCATGCCTTGTTCATCGCCTTTGCACCGGCAGATCAGCCGAAGATCGCCCTCGCCGTGCTGGTCGAAAACGGCGGCTTTGGAGCGCAGTCGGCGGCGCCGATCGCACGCATGGTTTTCGATTACTATCTGCTCGGCAAACTGCCCAAGGGGGCAGCCGGTGAAGACGCTGTGGAGGAAGACTAGCTGATGTTTGAGCAGTTCTGGCACCGTCTGTGGGTGCGTCTGGTGAAGCATATCGACGGCCCGCTGTTGCTGATCACCTCTTTGATCATGGCCACCGGGCTGGCCACCGTGTACAGCGCCACTTACGACGCCAACAATCGTTTGCTGGCGCAGACCCTGAACATGGCAGTCGGGCTTTTCGCGATGTGGGCGGTGGCGCAGTTGCCACCGCAGAAGCTGATGGGTTTTGGCGTCCCGCTCTACGTTGTCGGCGTGATCCTGCTGATCTGTGTTTTTCTCTTCGGGGTCAAGGTAAATGGTGCGCGGCGCTGGTTGTCGCTCGGCTTTACCCGCATCCAGCCCTCCGAAGTGCTGAAAATTGCCGTGCCGCTGATGCTCGCCTGGTACTTTCACAAGCACGAAGCG
>RRZU011011621.1_pt1 | contig 13630 bp, 14 predicted proteins | sample 2165561 | NCBI WGS metagenome assembly RRZU01 (sample SAMN10456909, study PRJNA506462) | wastewater metagenome | isolation source: wastewater sludge | place: USA: Moscow, Idaho
ATGATGCGCGGCGTGCAGCGCGTCGGCGTGGTGATCGAGCGCGGTGCGGCCTGATCACCTGTGCGAGGCCGCGCCAAGCCGACGCGGCGAAAATCCTCTTGCCTGGTGGCGTCCGTCCTAGCAGCCTGTCGGACTTGATGGATCGAAGCGAAAAGACTGGGAGACGAGCGCAGTTTTTCACGGATTTCAAGCGAATAGTTGTTCTATTCGCACAGAAATACGGGGGAAAATGAGCCGTCTTCCCACTTTTTGCAGCCGACTTGGTCAAGTCCGACAGGCTGCTAGCCGCTCGTACCCGTCGGACTGGTTTGCCGGCTCGAATCCGGCGCCGGTCCATCGAGTTCACGCGCTTGCGCGTCCGGAATGACTTCCAGCAGGTTAACGACCTTGTGCACGCCATTGGTGGTTCTCGCCACCTGGATCGCCGTTTGACCCTCGCGCTGCGTGACCAGGCCAAGCAGGTAGACGACGCTGGCGTCAGTCACCACCTTGACGTGCATGGCGTTCACCTTGCCCGAGTCGACCAAGCGGCCCTTGACCAAGGTGGTGAGGTAGGAATCGTTGCTGCGCGCCGAGAATGAGCTGACCGGACCAATGGCCAGCTCATTGTAGACTCCCTGCACCTGCGGTACGCCATTGACGATACGTTCGATTTCGACCTTGGCGTCTGCCGATGGCACCTCGCCGACAATGAGTACCTTGCGGTTGAAGCTCGCGAAGTTGACGTGCGTGTTATCGCTGAACTTCTCGCTGACGCGCGCGCTGGTCTTCCATTCAATGGTTTCGTCGTTCGTTTGCGTGCTCAGCGATCGGCGATCGACGGTCGCCATCGCAGCGCCGCCGGCACCAGCGGCCAGCATCGGCAGGCAGCCCTGCAGCGTCGGCACCAACAGGGCGCCGAGCAGCAGGCGGGTAGCCAGAGTCTTGTTCATTCTTCAACTCCCATGAGCAGACAATCAATGCCATCGCAAAGGCAGTGGATGACGAGCAGATGCGTTTCCTGAATGCGTGCCGTACGCTCGGCGGGCACGCAAATGTGAACGTCGGTAGCGCGCAGAATCTCGCCAATCGTGCCGCCGCCCTGGCCGGTCAGCGCAAGCACACGCAGATCGTTGGCGTGCGCAGCATTGATCGCTTCGATGACGTTGGCGGAATTCCCCGACGTCGAAATCGCCACCAGAATGTCACCAGGCTGCCCGAGGGCACGCACCTGCTTGGCGAAAACCAGCTTGAATCCGTAATCGTTGGCGATCGCGGTGAGCGTCGAGGTGTCGGTAGTCAGCGCAATCGCCGCGAGCTCGTGGCGCTCCAGCTCGAAACGGCCGACCAGTTCGGCGGCCAGGTGCTGCGCATCGGCCGCCGAACCGCCGTTGCCACAGGCCAGGATCTTGCCATTGTTGAGCAGGCAGCCGACCATTGCCTCGATTGCCTCGGCAACTGGTGCGGCCAGCAGTTCAATGGCGTCGAGCTTGGTTTGTGCGCTCTCCGTGAAGTGCTGGCTGATACGGCTGATCAAGTCCATTGGCGGTAAAGAGGTTCCGGGGGAAGGAGGTTGGCCCGGATTCTAACATCAGAGCCCCAGGAACACCTCGAACTCGACGCGGCGCCAGGGATCCGGGTCGTCGCGCAGCCGCGATACGCGCGCCTCGATCTGTTCCCCATCATCGAGCGCCCTGGCGACGGCGCGGTTTTCGGCGCGAGGTACATAGCCCAGCGGTTGACCGTTCCATTCCACGCGAACGGCCTTGCGGTCGTAACGGTTGTCTGCTTCACGCACCAGTCTCAGACGGTCGCCGACCTTGATCTGCGACCACAACTCGGCTACCGCGTAGTACTGGCTGCCAGCCAGGGGCGAACTCTGCACCAGCACGCGGATTGTCTCGCCGGCGTTTGCGCAGCCGCACAAGGTCAGCCAGAGAAGCAGGCTAAGCGGCAGAAAACGCATCGCGAATCCATTCAACGGTATCTGCAGACAATTCGTCGAGCAGCATGCAGTCGAAGCGGCAGTCAGGTTCGCGGCCCCGATGCGCATTCAGATAATGCTTTGCGGCGAGAACGATGCGGCGCTGTTTGACCGTCGTGATGCTGGCGGCCGCGCCACCGTAGTCGGCGTTGCGGCGCAGACGAACTTCAACGAAGACGAGGACCCGCTGCTCTCGGCAAACGAGGTCCACCTCGCCACCCGGGCAACGATAGTTACGCGCCAGCACGCTCAGTCCGCGGCTTTCGAGAAAGCGCGCTGCGAGTTCCTCGGCGACCGAGCCAGAACGAGCGGCGTGCCCGCCTTGTCCGCACGTGTTATCTTTGCCGCTCACCTGCAAGCTGAACCCCATGACGGAAAAATCAAGCGCATTATATGTAGTTCCGACCCCGCTCGGGCATCTTGGCGACATGACGCAGCGGGCGATCGAAGTTCTCCGGCAGGTGCCCTGGGTGGCCGCCGAGGATACCCGCCACAGCGCGCCCCTCCTTCGACACTACGGCTGCACTGCTCGGCTGCTGGCAGCCCACCAGCACAACGAGGAGGAAGCGGCGCAACAGGTCATCACTCGTCTGGCCGCCGGCGAATCGGTCGCGCTGGTGGTGGACGCCGGGACGCCGGGCATTTCCGATCCGGGTGCCCGCCTGGTGGCGCGCGTGCGCGCCGCTGGCCATTGTGTGGTGCCCTTGCCGGGCGCCTGTGCTGCGATCGTTGCCTTGTCGGCCGCCGGACTTGCTGAGACGCACTTCCTTTTCTATGGTTTCCTGCCGAGCAAGAGCGCGCAGCGCGCGCAGGTGTTGCGCGAAATCGCGCACTTGCCGTATGCGCTGGTCTTCTACGAGGCGCCGCACCGTATTCTCGATAGTGTAGACGCATTGCTGACCGCCTTTGGACCGCAGCGAACCATAGTGCTCGCGCGCGAGCTGACCAAGCTCTTCGAAAGCATCCATGGGTGTGCGCTGGGCGACGCACCTGCCTGGCTGCGGGCCGATGTCAATCGCCAGCGTGGCGAGTTCGTGCTGCTGGTTGCCGGCTCGCCGCCGATCGATGCAGATGCCGAGGGTGAACGAGTGTTGCAGCTCCTGCTTGCCGATGGCTTGTCAGTCAGCCAGGCCAGCCGGCTGGCGCACTCGATCAGCGGCGTTGCACGCAGCGTTCTTTATCAGCGTGCTCTGGCCTTGACCAGCTAGCCGCAGCGGCTGGTCGCCGCCGCAAGTGCGGAAATCATCTAGAATTGCGGGATTACTTTCGCCAGGCACGAGCATGCAGATCACCATCACCCAACCCGATGACTGGCACCTTCATCTGCGCGATGGGGAGGTGCTGGCGACGGTGGTGCCGCATACGGCGCGACAGTTTGCCCGCGCCATCGTGATGCCCAATCTGCGTCCGCCCGTGACTACCGTTGCCGCTGCCCGGGAGTATCGGACGCGCATCGTCGCTGCCGTGCCGCCGGGCATGCAGTTCGCACCGCTGATGACCCTTTACCTGACCGACCACACTCCCGCGGATGAGATTCGGCGCGCTGTCGATAGCGACTGTGTGTACGCCATCAAGCTCTATCCGGCGGGAGCAACGACAAACTCCGACCTGGGCGTAAGTGATTTGGGAAAATGCGATGCGGCTCTGGCGGTGATGGCAGAACTGGGAATGCCCTTGCTGGTGCACGGGGAGGTAAGCGACCCGGCAGTTGACCTGTTCGACCGCGAGAAGGTGTTCATCGAAGGTGTGCTGCAGCCTTTACTGGAGCGTCACCCGATGCTCAAGGTAGTTTTCGAGCACATCACGACCAGTGATGCGGCTGAATTTGTTGCCACTTGCGGGCCCCGGGTAGCAGCGACCATCACCGCTCACCATCTGCTCTACAACCGCAACGCCATCTTCGCGGGTGGCCTCCGCCCGCATTACTACTGCCTGCCCGTCCTCAAACGCGAAACCCATCGTCTGGCGTTGTTGCGTGCGGCAAGCTCCGGGAGCAGCAAGTTCTTCCTTGGCACCGATTCTGCACCGCATGCACGAACGACCAAGGAAGCGGCCTGCGGTTGCGCGGGTTGCTACACGGCGCATGCGGCGCTTGAACTCTACGCTGAGGCGTTTGCGTCGGTGGGAGCGCTTGATCGGCTCGAGGGATTTGCCAGTTTTCACGGTCCCGACTTTTACGGCTTGGCGCGAAATAGCGGGCAGCGGACGCTTGCACAGCAGGGCTGCCGGGTAGCGGATGCCTACCCCTACGCCGGTGACGATACCCTGGTGCCGCTGCGGGCCGGTGAGTGGCTGCCCTGGAGGATGCTGGATTGATGTCGCTGTGGTGTTGCCGCCTGCGCCCGAGGAGATTTGCCCGGCCGATCGAAAAGCTGCGCTTACTGCTGCTGCCGATGTTGCTGGCACTGCTGGCGGCCTGTTCGGATCAGCGAGCGGCGTTCGAAATTGCCTCCAGCCAGCATTCGCTGACGCTGATTCGCATCCAGAGCCTCGACTGGGAAAAAACCGCCAACTACTCGGTGGTTGCCGCGCGCCTGCCGGACTGCCAGCGACGGCACGAGATGGGAACTGCGGGTGCCGAAAGCAAGGTAGAGGTCTATGCGCCGGGCAATGATGCGTGGATTCTCAGGCAGGGCAAGCGCATGTATGTCGTCGAAACACGAACCTGCGAAGGTTTTGCCAGGCTTGAGGCCGAACCCGAGGGTGGGATGGGTCCCTTGCAGGGAACTTTCGAGATGCGCCGCGGTGCGCTAAGCTTCGTTGCCACAGCCAGGGACGGGCAGTCGACGGCAAGCGGAGCGCCCAACGCGCCGTGAGTGGGGAGGACTTTCCTGCGCCGGGAGGCTTGTTTGCTCCCTTGTCGCCACTTCTCGAACAGATTGCCTTTGTCCCCGATCTGGCCGCGCTGGCTTTCCTGAATTCGCAACGCGACCTGCATACGCGCAGCGGTCGGAGGATCTCGTTTGTGCCACCGCCCGATGATGGCAGCGATTACGAAGCGCGCATCTGGGGGCGCGGCGAAGTGGCGACACGCGTCGGTAGCTGGCATGATTTTTTCAATGCCCTAGTGTGGCTCACGTTTCCACTCGCCAAGGCCGCCCTCAACGCGCGGCAGGCGACGGCGCCTGCCCGCCAACCCACAGGCCGTGGTCGCGATCGCGATGCGCTGACGCATTTCGATGAATGTGGCGTCGTCGTGGTTTCCTCTGACCCGCGCTTGCTGGACTTGTTGCGCGGCTTTCGCTGGAAGGAACTGTTCTGGGAGCACCGTCTTGATCTGCTTCGGACGCTGCGCTGCTTCGTTTTTGGGCACGCAACCTACGAGAGCTTCCTGCGGCCATTTCGCGGCTTGACCGCCAAGGCTGTGCTGTACGGGGTGACTGTGGACTGGCTCCAGCAAACACTGCCATGGCAACTGGCCGACATCGACCAGCGTCTGGCCGGCGAGCTAGCGGCCGGCGAACACCTGCAAGCAAATGGCTTCCACCCGTTGCCGCTGATGGGCCTGCCCGGTGTCACCGCGGCCAGCGAAAGCGCTGCCTACTACGACGACCAGTGGCAATTTCGACCGGGCCGGCGCAGCCGCAGCGTATAATCAGGATGGGAAGTCGGTCAGGCAGCCGCTGGGCAACAGGTGTAAACCTCGCGTCGAGAGGAAAGTCCGGGCTCCGTAGAGCAGGATGCCGGTTAACGACCGGGCACCGTGAGGTGACGGAAAGTGCCACAGAAATCAAACCGCCGATGTCTCGGCTCAGGCAGGGGCAGGCAAGGGTGAAACGGCGAGGTAAGAGCTCACCGCGGCCGTGGTAACACGGACGGCACGGCAAACCCCATCTGGAGCAAGGCCAAATAGGGAAGCATGGGCGCGGCTCGCGCTGCTTCCGGGTAGGCTGCTTGAGCGTGTCGGTAACGGCACGCCTAGAGGAATGGCTGTCCACGACAGAACCCGGCTTATCGACCGGCTTCCCACCTTCCTGACCTGACCAGCGGCGATCGTCGCTACCATTCAGTGTTTCCGGATCTCGCGGTTGGCGCCTAGTGGCGCAACTGCACCCAATTCCCCCAAGCGCAACTCCCGTCTAACCTCGACTTGGCCGAGACTCCTAAGAAATTACTTTAAGTATGGTAATTTCAGCTTTGTTTTTATGAAACAGAGCGTCTTCCAGAGCGCATCAGGAGTCGCTCATAAGTCATTGTAGCTATTGAGAAAAATAGTGCAACACCCCTTGCTTTGCTGCAATATTTACCTTAAAGTGGGGGCAAGTGGTAAAAAGTGGGAAGTTTTCGGTTTTGATAGGGGAAGGTTAGGGTTGGTCCGATGTTTCAGGGTGCGGCTGCGTTGAGTCTGGATGCCAAGGGTAGGTTCGCTGTTCCGGCACGCCACCGGGAAGCGCTCGCATCTGCCGCCGAGGGCCGACTGATCGTCACCGCACATCCGCATCGCTGCCTCCTGCTCTATCCCGAGCCGGCGTGGGAGCCGATCCGTGACAAGGTATTGGCGGCTTCGAGTCTCAATCCGCAGGCAGCGGCCGTCAAACGACTGTTGGTGGGTAACGCTCGCGAAGAAGAAATGGACGCGGCCGGTCGCCTGCTGATCGCGCCCGAACTGCGCCATCTTGCCCAACTCGAGAAGCAGATCTGGCTGGTCGGCCAGGGGAGTCATTTCGAGATCTGGTCGGATGCCGGCTGGCAGCAGCAGCAGGAGGCGGTTTTCGCTCTGGGCGATCAGTTCCTGCCCGCTGGCCTTGAAGACCTGGCGCTGTGATTGCGCTGCTGCAGCATCAGTCCGTTCTGTTGCGGGAGGCGGTTGAGGCCCTGGAAATCAAGTCCGCAGGAATCTATGTTGACGCCACCTTTGGTCGCGGTGGGCATACGCGGGCCATTCTGGAACGTCTCGGGCCTGACGGCCGCCTGCTGGCGCTCGATCGCGACCCGCAAGCGGTTGCCCTGGCCCGCGAAATCCAGGATCGGCGCTTGCTAGTCATGCACCAGCGTTTCGGCAACCTGGCAGAGGCAGTGCAGCGCGCAGGGATTGAGGTCGAAGGAGGCGTGGACGGCGTGCTACTCGATATCGGCGTTTCATCGCCGCAACTGGATGAGGGCGAACGTGGCTTCAGTTTTCGCTACGACGCACCTCTCGATATGCGGATGGACACAACACAGGGCGCGACGGCGGCACAGTGGCTACAACAAGCCGACCTGCAGGAGATCACGGAGGTCATTAGGAATTATGGTGAAGAACGGTTTGCTTTCCAGATTGCAAAGAAGATTGTGGCTGCTCGGGGAGAGCGGCCGCTTACAACCACGGGGGAACTTGCCGCGCTTGTACGCGCGACCGTGTGGACCCGCGAGCCCGGGCAGGACGCGGCGACGCGTACCTTTCAAGCTCTACGGATTCATATCAATCAAGAGCTCGAACAACTCGCGTTAGTGTTGCCACAGGCCATGACCGTCCTGAAACAGGGAGGGCGTCTGGTGGTGATCAGTTTCCACTCGCTCGAAGACCGGATTGTCAAACGCTTCCTGCGTGACGAAGCGCTTCCTGACCACCTGCCCAGAAAGCTGCCCTTGCGTGCTGCCGAACTGCCGCAGCCGCTTCTTCGCTTGGTCGGCAAGGCGCGCCGAGCCAGTGCCGTTGAAATTGCGGCGAATCCGCGCGCGCGTAGCGCGGTCATGCGGGTCGCCGAGAAGCTCGCCAGAGAGGCCGCGTGAAATGGTTCGTCTGAATGTTTTCCTGTTGCTCGCCGTGGTGATTTGCAGTCTCGGCGTGGTGACCTCGCAGCACAAGGCACGCAAGGTCTTCCAGGCGCTGGAGGCCGAACAGGACCGAGCACGGCAACTCGAAGTCGAGTTCGGGCAGTTGCAACTGGAGCTGTCGACGTGGGGAACGGCGCCGCGGATCGAGAAAATCGCGCGCGAGAAACTGAAAATGCATGCGCCCGAAGCAGACCGCGTGATCACCGCAACGCAAGGCGGAGGGTTGCCGCGATGATGCGTTTCAAGGGAAAGGTGGCGCACAAGTTCGCAGAAAGCCCCTTGCTGCAGATGCGTCTGCCACTTTGGCGCTCACGCCTGATGGCCTTGCTGATCCTTGGCTCGTTCGGCGTGCTGATCGTGCGCGCCTTCTATCTACAGACTCTGAATACCGACTTCCTGCAGGAAAAGGGCGACTCGCGTTACCGCCGCGACATCGAAATCTCCGCCTCGCGTGGCCGCATCGCCGATCGTCATGGCGACGTTCTGGCCATCTCCACGCCGATGAAGTCAATCTGGGCGATTCCGCCGGCCACCACGCTGACGCCGGTGCAGACCAGGCAACTGGCAGCCCTGCTGGAGACCGACGTCAAGCAGCTGACCCACAAGCTGGACACCGACAAGACCTTCGTTTTCCTGCGTCGCCAGATACCGCCCGCGGTCGCTGAACAGGTGGCGGCGCTCAAGTTGCCCGGCATCGGCCAGGACAAGGAGTACCGTCGCTTCTATCCGACCGGTGAAATGACGGCCCACATGGTCGGCTTCACCGGCGTTGACGACAAGGGCCTCGAAGGCGTCGAGCTGGCGTTTCATGGGCAACTGCTCGGTCAGCCGGGTAGCCGCAGTGTCCTCAAGGACCGACGTGGCCAGATCGTCGAGGATGTCGGGTCGATCAAGCCGCCGCAGGATGGCAAGGACATTAATCTGGCCCTTGATTCGAAGATTCAGTACCTGGCCTACAGCCACCTCAAGCAGGCAGTGGCCGACAACAACGCCAAGGCCGGTGGCGTCGTCGTTCTCGATGTGAGAACCGGCGAGATCGTGGCGCTCGCCAACTGGCCGACCTATAACCCAAACAACCGCGAAGGGCTGTCCGGCAGCCAGTTGCGCAATCGCGCGGTCACCGATACCTTTGAACCAGGGTCAACGCTCAAACCTTTTACCATCGCCCTCGGGCTGGAGAGTGGCAAGGTTCGCTCCGAGACCATCATCAACTGCGCGCCCGGACGCCTGACGATTGGCAACGCGACGATTGCCGACGCACATCCGCATGGCGCGCTGACTGTCGCCGAGGTGATCCAGAAATCTTCCAACGTCGGTGCTGCCAAGATTGCCGCGATGTTGCCATCGCAAAAGATGTGGCAGATGTTCGACGATGTCGGTTTCGGCCAGGTACCGCGCCTGGGCTTTCCTGGCGAGGTTAGTGGCCGTGTGCGCCCGTGGAAGAGCTGGCGGCCAATCGAGCAGGCGACGATGGCTTACGGCCACGGTATTTCGGTGTCTCTGATTCAGCTGGCGCGCGCCTATACGGTTTTTGCACGCGACGGCGATCTGGCACCGCTGTCGCTGACCCGGATCGAGTCGTCCACGCCAGCCGGCGCGGTGGTATTCAGTGCCAAGACCGCACGTGAAGTTCGCGCCATGCTTGAACTGGCTGTCCTGCCTGGTGGTACCGCTCCCAAGGCGCAGATCCCGGGCTACCGTGTGGCTGGCAAGACTGGCACAGCCCACAAGCTGGAAGGTGGGCGTTACGCGAACAAATATGTTTCGTCGTTCGTCGGTTTTGCGCCGGCGTCGGACCCGCGCCTGATCGTCGCGGTAATGATCGACGAACCGAGCGCCGGCAAACACTATGGCGGCGATGTCGCGGCGCCGGTCTTTGCCTCGGTGATGGCCAGCTCGCTGCGCACCCTCGGCATTGCCCCCGACGTGCCGCTGGTGGTTGCACAGACTCCGAAGGCCTCGCTCGCCAAGGCCAAACTGTGAGCATCCAGGCGACCCTCGCACGCGCTGACCCAGCCGAGGCTACGCTGGAGCGCCTGGCGGCCCTTGGCGTGGTTGCCAACGGCGTCACCGACGATAGCCGCCAGGTCCGCCCCGGCGATCTGTTTCTGGCCTATCCAGGCGACATCGCCGACGGCCGTCGCCACATTGGCGACGCCATCGCCAACGGCGCGGTGGCCATCCTCTGGGAGCAGGACCCCGCCGGGGCCGCGGATTTCGCCTGGAACAGTCGCTGGCAGCTGGCCAATCTGCCGATCACCGGCCTGCGCGCGTTGTGCGGACCGCTGGCGCACGTCATTTACGGACGTCCAAGCGAACGTCTTTCGCTGCTGGCAGTCACCGGCACCAACGGCAAGACCAGCGTCACGCAATGGATAGGCACCAGCCACCCCCGCCGCTGCGCAATCATCGGCACGCTCGGCGCGGGCTTGCCCGGGCAGTTGGTCGAGACAGGTTTCACGACACCCGAGGCGACGACGCTGATGCGTTACCTGGCGAGCTTCGTGAACGACGACGCGCAGGCCTGCGCAGTGGAAGCCAGCTCGATCGGCATCGCCGAAGGACGCCTTGACGGCGCCCGTGTCGACGTCGCCGTGTTCACCAATCTGACGCGTGATCACCTGGACTACCACGGCACGATGGCCGATTACGCACAGGCCAAGGCGAAGCTGTTCACCTGGCCGCAGCTGCGCCTGGCGGTCTGCAATCTCGATGATCCCTACGGGCGGGAACTGGCGGCGTTGACCACGGCAACCAAGGTAATCGGCTATACGCAGCAGGACCAGGCCGCCGATCGGCAGGGTACGCTGCGCGCCGAGAACGTCGAAGAAACCATGGACGGCCTGCGCTTCCGCCTCTGTGCGCCGACCGGCCGCGCCCTCGTCGAGACCGGCCTGCTCGGTCGCTATAACGTGGCCAATCTCCTGGCGGTGGCTGCCGTACTGATCGATGCCGGCTTGCGTCCGAAGGCCATCGCCGAGCGCTTTGCCCGGCTGCACCCGCCGGCTGGCCGCCTGGAGAAAGTCGGCGGTCACAACGAACCGCTGGTGGTGGTCGACTATGCGCACACCCCCGATGCCCTGGCGAGCGCCCTGCAGGCCTTGCGTCCGGTAGCCAATGCCCGCGGTGCCGGCCTGAGCGCCATTTTCGGCTGTGGTGGCGATCGTGACCGCGGCAAGCGGCCACTGATGGGAGAAATCGCTGCCCGCTGTGCCGATCGCGTCGTGCTTACCAGCGACAACCCACGCAGCGAAGAGCCTCTCGCCATTCTGGACGACATCCGCGTCGCCGCTCCGGCCGCGGAGATCATTCCCGATCGTGGGGAAGCGATCCTTCGCACGATCCTCTCGGCACATCCTGCCGAGGTGGTATTGATCGCCGGCAAGGGACACGAATCGTATCAGGAGATCGCCGGGGTGCGCCGACCGTTTTCGGATGTCACGCAGGCACGCGCCGCGCTCACTGCTCGCCAGGAAATCGCCCGATGACCGTGTCGATGGATCTCCTCGCCGCTGCAAGCGCAACCTCCGGCAGGCTTGCCGGCGACAATGTGAGCTTCTGCGGGGTATCGACGGACAGCCGCACGACTGCCCCCGGCGAACTCTTCATCGCCTTGCGCGGCGAGAATTTTGATGGGCACGCCTACCTTGCGGCAGCCATGGCGCGTGGCGCGGTGGCCGCCATGGTTGCCGACGACGCGGCAGCAGGCCTGCCCGCGCTGGACATCCCGCTGGTTCAGGTAGCCGATACGCGTGCCGGTCTGGGTGCCCTGGCAGCCGCCTGGCGCCGCCGCTTCGTCCTGCCATTGATCGCCGTAACCGGCAGCAACGGCAAGACCACCACCAAGGAGATGATCGCCAGCATCCTGAACACGGCCTTCGCGGGCGCCGTGTTGTCGACGCAGGGCAACTACAACAACGAAATCGGCCTGCCGCTGACCCTGCTCCGGCTGGACGCGAGTCATCGCGCGGCAATCATCGAGATGGGCATGAATCATCCGGGTGAGATCGCCTATCTGGCGGCAATCGCCGGCCCCACGGTGGCCGTGGTGACCAATGCGCAGCGCGCGCATCTGGCCGGAATGGGTTCGCTGGAAGCAATCGCCAGCGAAAAGGGCAGTATCTTTAGCGGCCTCGACGAAAACGGCATCGCCGTCTTCAACGCCGATGAACACTCGGCCGGCCTCTGGCGCGCGCAGAGCCGCGGCCGCAGGGTGATGACGTTCGCTGACCACGGCCCCGCCGACGTCACCGGTGAGTGCCATCTGCATGGTCTTGAGAGCCGCCTCAGCGTGCTTGCCCCCGCCGGTCGCTTCGACGTTGCGCTGGCGCTGCCTGGTCAACACAATGCCCGCAACGCGCTCGCCGCGGCCACCGCCTGTCTGGCCGCAGGCGTCGCGCTGGCCGCTGTGCAGACCGGTCTGGCGAGCTTTCGCGGCCTCAAGGGGCGCCTGCAGCAGCGAGCCGCAATGCATGGAGCCGTGCTGCTCGACGATACCTACAATGCCAACCCCGATTCCGTATGCGCCGGTATCGATGTGCTTGCCGCAACGATCGGCAAGAAGGTGCTGGTACTCGGCGACATGGGCGAGATCGGCGAGATGAGTGCGCAGTTTCATGACGAAATTGGCGGCTACGCCAAGAGCCAGGGAATCGACCGTCTGTTCGCTCTTGGTGAAGCCAGCGCACTGGCCGCTTACAACTTTGGTGCCGGTGGCGAGCACTACAGGAATATCGAAAAATTGATCGACGCCTTGACTGCGGAGCTCACCGGGGAGACGACCATTCTCGTCAAGGGCTCCCGCTTCATGCGCATGGAACGAGTGGCGGACGCCATCAGCGCTTCACCAGGAGCTGCCTGATGCTGTTGCTATTGACCCAGTGGCTGGCGCAGGACGTGCGCGCTTTCAACGTCTTCGGTTACATCACCCTGCGCACGGTGCTCGCGGCGATGACCGCGCTGATCATCTCCTTCTTTGCCGGACCGCGCGTCATTCGCTGGCTGGCGGCCAAGAAGATCGGCCAGGCAGTACGTCAGGATGGCCCACAAACCCATCTGATCAAGTCGGGCACGCCGACCATGGGTGGGGTCCTGATCCTGATCGCCATCGTCGTTACCACGCTGCTCTGGGGCGACCTCGGCAACCGCTATGTCTGGGTGGTGTTGCTGGTGACCATCGGCTTCGGCGGCATCGGCTGGTACGACGACTGGCAAAAGGTAGTCCATCGCAATCCGCGCGGCCTGCCGGCGCGCTGGAAATACTTCTGGCAATCGGCGATTGGGGTGCTGGTGGCGCTCTACCTCGGCCTGACGGCCAGCGGGCCGGCCCAGTTCGAGCTGATCGTCCCCTTCTTCAAGACCGTTTCCTATCCGCTGGGTATCTTCGGCTTCATTGTCCTCAGTTATCTGGTGGTGGTCGGCACCAGCAATGCCGTTAACCTGACCGACGGCCTCGATGGTCTGGCAATCATGCCGACGGTGATGATCGCCAACGCCCTCGCCATTTTCGCCTATGTCGCCGGCAATGCGGTCTACGCCAAGTATCTGTTTCTGCCTCACGTTCCGGGTGCCGGCGAACTGGCGATCTTCCTCGGCGCGATGGCCGGCGCCGGGCTCGGCTTCCTGTGGTTCAACGCCTACCCGGCCGAGGTCTTCATGGGCGACGTCGGCGCCCTGGCCCTTGGTGCAGCCCTCGGCACGGTGGCGATCATCGTTCGCCAGGAGATCGTGCTGGCGATCATGGGCGGTGTTTTCGTTGCCGAGACGCTGTCGGTTGCCGCACAGGTCCTTTTCTACAAGTGGAGTGGTGGCCGCCGTATTTTTCGCATGGCACCGCTGCACCACCATTTTGAACTCGGCGGCTGGAAAGAGACCCAGGGGGTCGTCCGCTTCTGGATCATCACCATCATG
>RRZU010402630.1_pt1 | contig 13629 bp, 11 predicted proteins | sample 2165561 | NCBI WGS metagenome assembly RRZU01 (sample SAMN10456909, study PRJNA506462) | wastewater metagenome | isolation source: wastewater sludge | place: USA: Moscow, Idaho
CCAAAATAATGACTGGCAACATTGGAAAAATATTGATGCCAGAATTTGGGATGACAACGTGCAGAATCATTTTAGGGCAATAACAACTCGAATGATAAACATCTATGAGAAATTTTGGGCTGATCTAAAAATAAATGATTTGATAATATACTAAAACGATGGTTTTGTTACATTGATTCTGTCTTTTTACGACCAACAACCACAAAATATCAGCACTTTAAGTGTTCTCTAAGTGTTTCTCCAGTGTCACCCAGACACCGTAGAAACACTTTCTTCATTTGCACCGTAATTATTAAAATCAACAATTATGGAAGCAAACGAAATTTCTTTTGAAAACCTGCCTAAGGCAGTAGCGCATTTAGTCAGTGAACTGGCTGAGATCAAATCTTTAGTTGAAAAGGGACAAACACCTGTTATCCCTCAGAAACGAATTCCAATTGACATTGAAGAAGCTTGCCGGATCATCGGCAAAGCGAAACCTACCGTGTACGCTCTTGTGCGTAAACGACTAATTCCTTGCTATAAGAACGGTAAGAAACTCTATTTCTTTGAAGACGAACTGCTCGAATGGATTTCCAAAGGCAAAAAGAAAACTTTGCAGGAAATAGAGTCCGAAGCAGAGGCAGAATACAATAAGCGTAAAAATATACGAAGATGAACCTGTTCGACTTGTTAGCCAATTTTTGGCGAGTGGACGAACATGAAAACTTTAGTGGAAATGAAACGCGATTGTATTTTTTCCTGATTCATTTGGCGAACCGTTCATATTGGGCAGAGTGGATTGTATTTGCAGACAAACGCATGGTTGGCACTGTTAATATCTCCTTGCAAGTGTTGAAGTCTTCGCGAGAACGTTTGAAGAATGCGGGATTGCTGAACTATGTTGCCGGAGGCGGATTTAGGGTTAAAACTAAGTATCAGATTTTAGCACCTAAGTCAGACCTTAAACCCTCACCCTATAATATAAAGACTAAAGACAAAAACTCTAATATAAATTCTTATGGAAAAAAGAAAGGATTTGTCCATACGGGAAGTGATTTCGACTAATCAGCAATCCTTTCAGGCATTGCGGGAAGATGCTCGGGAAATTATTTCCCATGAAAAAGAAAAGATGCAGAAGCAACGTTTGCCCTTACCATTGGCGTATGCAGATTTTCAGAGCTTGTTTTGCGAGTTTGGTACGATTTGTTTGCATAACCGGAATCAGGCTAAGAATTTTGTCATTGACAAAAACAATGAGCCCATGATAGAGCAACTCTATTACTACATAACTAACAACTCTACTTTCTCGGGTGATTTGGACAAAGGAATTATGTTACAAGGCAAATATGGTTGCGGCAAAACGATCCTTCTTGAAACATATTCATTGCTTCACAATCATGTTGTGAGAAGATTCCATTTGAATCAGCCTTTGTTTACGTTTATCAAGTCTGTGGAATTGCAGGGACAAATTACAAAGCAGTCAGCAAGTGTATTTGCCAGGCGACCGTTGATCATAGACGAATTTGGGCGGGAGTCGAAAATGGTTCAGGACTATGGGAATGTTAGCCGACCTATATCCGAACTGTTGAGTTTGAGAAGTGATATTGGAGTAGTAACGCATGGAACCACGAACTTTACTTTTGCTACACTTTCATCCGATGAGTTCTATGGTGGAATGATCGGCGACCGCCTCAAAGTGATGTTTAATTTTATCACTTTGAATGGTGAAAGCCGTCGAGTTTAAGCTTTCATTTCAATGGGCTCACTATTCGCGAGCAATGTAGCAAGAGGGAACTGGACAAGTCCTGTTCTATCCTCTTGCCCTACGGGGTTACTTACTGTTAATCAGCAAGATATTGAAAACGAGTTTTATAAAGACTCGTATAAACAAAATCGCTAATAATCTATTGATTAGGCGATTAATAAAATGAATTCTTATATAAAAGTTATAATATGGAGCGAAATAAGAATAAAACAGCATTAACGACGATTGGTATTGACCACTCTACAAATCGCCAGATAGATAAACTTTGTAAGCGATACGATCTGAAAAAAGGAGAGATTGTGAAGCTCGCTTTCGAGTATATGGATAAGGCGTGTATCAATCCGTCCGAACCTCCCGAATCTGTCAAAGCAGAACTGGCAAAAATCAACAAGCGGCAGGATGACTTGATTCGTTTTATCCGCCACTTTGAAGAAAAGGAGTTGAATCCGATGATTCGGGCGACGCATTCGATTGCGACCAAATTTGAACTGGTTGTCAAAACGCTGTCAGAGAAGTTGGATATGGAAACGGAAAACTCAAAGAATATACTGATTCAGGTTCTTAAAAAATTGGATGAGCATTTCGGCAGACAAGCAGAGGTTATAAATAATCAAGCACGGGTTTTAGACGGCAATACTCAATCTATAGAACGGCTATCAAAATCATTGCAACAGAGTCAAGAGCGTAATACGACGAAATTGTTAAATCTGATTAGTCTCTATTCCGAACTGGCAACGTGTGGAGTTATGGATGGTAAGCGAAAAGAGAATCTAAAAGCAGAGATTATCAACTTGATAAATGAGTAATAGTATGAATATCGACTTTCCACCGCCCTCTAAAGGAACATACAATAATGCCGGAGGTTGCCGACAGTTGGCAAATTACCTCGAACATGAAGACTTGGAACGCATGGAGAAAGGTATTTATACCCAGGGCTTCTTCAATCTGACAGAAGAGAATCTGTATAAAGCCGATGTTATTGAGGCTATTGATACAAACATAGGTCAGCTCCTAAAAACCGACGCTAAATTCTATGCAATACACGTTAGCCCCTCAGAAAAGGAACTCAAAATAATGGGCAACACCGAACAAGAACAAGCCGAAGCCATGAAACGGTACATCCGGGAAATTTTTATTCCTGAATATGCCAAGAACTTCAACAAAGGATTATCCGCAGAAGATATAAAATTCTATGGCAAAATTCATTTCGACCGCAACAGGTCAGATAATGAGTTGAATATGCACTGCCATTTGATTGTCAGCCGGAAAGATCTGTCGAATAAAAAGAAGCTATCGCCACTTACCAATCACAAGAATACCAAGAAGGGAGCAATCAAAGGCGGTTTCGACAGAACAAACTTGTTTCAGCAAGCAGAAGCCGGTTTTGACAAACTCTTCGATTATCAACGGAATTTGCAGGAGACGTTTGTGTACTGTAATACAATGAAAAATGGTAGTATAAAAGACAAGTTGCAGATGCAAGAGCAAGAATTGAAGCAGTCTCGAAAACCCTTAGTGTCTGAAATAGAGAATAGTAAAAAGCAAGAGAGTGCCAACGTTGGTACGGACATACAGCCAAACGCACAAACATTTGACCAGTCAAACGACCAGCCAGCCAGTCAATCGATTAATCAAACAAGCAATAGCATTAGTGGGCAAAATGCTCTGTCTTCACTATTCTCCATACTTCCCACTGCTGCGGATGTAAGTAATCCCAATCCGGAAGATAAACAGCCATTACGAAAACAAAAGAAAAAGAAGAAAGGCAGAAGAATTGGTTAATGAACTCCTTTTTCATTGGACAAACAAAGGTATATTCCAAGAATAAAACGTCAACATCAAGCCGCAAGCGGTTTTACGCGAAATCTCCACACCTCCGCTCCACTTCGGGTAGTATTTCCCGCAAAAGTATTGCCTAATTTATTCTTTCCATAGAAGAGATGTTTACAAAATGTAAAAAGGAAAAAATATGTAGAGGTGTTTGTCTGTCGCTTTCTGTCATGTTCGTAGTATAGCCATTTGTCTTATGATAGCTAAGTTTAATTGAAATAATTCTTGTTTTTGCCCGTAAAAACAAGAATTGTATTATCTTTGCAAATGTAATTCAGAGAAAAAATGACCGACACAATAAAAACAACCATTGGCAGATTTCCATTCGGTTTTGTATTTACGCCGAGCGACTTTCCTATTGATTCAGGTAAACAAGCCTCTGTTAATAGGATTCTCAACAATATGGTCGCTGCAGGAGAAATTCGTCGTTTATCCAAAGGTCGTTTCTATAAACCAAAAATAACACAGTTTGGAGAATTACCTCCTGATACCTATCAAATTGTAAAGGATTTAATAGAAAAGAATGGGAAAATTACGGGGTATATCACGGGGTATTCTGTGTTTAACGAATTAGGATTAACAACTCAAGTCCCTTTTTCTTTGCAAATAGGTGTGAGAAACGAAAAAAAAGCAATCCGACGTGATGTTTACCGGATTAGTTTTATCAAACAGCAAAACGCGATAACCAAAGAAAATATTCCTTTGCTTCGGCTGCTTGATTGTTTGCGTTTCTTTAAAAATGTACCCGATGCAATGCCGAATGAAACTTGTAAGCGTTTGTTGTATCTGTTTTCACAGCTGGACAAAACTCAAATCGCAAAAGTTAAAAAGCTGGCATTGAAGTATAACCCTTCAACAATAGCATTGCTAGGGGCTCTGTTGCAAACACTCGACAAGAATGAAGATACAAATATGCTGTTGAGCAAACTCAATCCTCAAACCTCATACAAATTAGGAATTTCGAAAGAAATACTTCATAATCAAGAAAGGTGGTATATCAAATGAAACTACATAATGATAAAGAATTGTTTTCGACTCTCGTAACATTAGCGGCAAAATCTTTGCGAATGACGCCTGCTTTTGTGGAAAAGGATTATTGGATTACGCTAATCCTCTACAACTTGACTAATTCGTCTTACTCAGATAGTACGGTTTTTAAGGGAGGAACGTCCTTGTCTAAAGGGTATAGGTTAATCAACCGATTTTCGGAAGATATCGACATCGCTATGATTGAGGAGAATTTAAGCGGGAATGCTTTGAAAACTAAAATACGAAACATTGAAAAGGAAATTACAGTTGGATTTACAGAGACTGTAGAGCCTAATATAACCAGCAAAGGCTCTATGTTTCGCAAATCAGTTTTTGAATATCCGTCTTCTATTTCCGGCATTTTAACAGGGAATGCAGCAAGGCGAATCATTGTAGAAATCAATTCATTCGCAAATCCTTATCCTTATGTAAAGCAAGAAATAACGTCATTCATTACAGAGTTTCTATTGGAGACAAATCAGCAAGAAACAATTGAAAAATATAATTTACAAGGTTTTTCATTGAATATCCTTGATAAGCGCCGCACTTTGATAGAGAAACTTGTGTCGCTTGTTCGATTCTCTTTCTCTGAAAATCCTACGCAAGCCATACAATCTAAAATCCGTCATTTTTATGACCTTTATTACTTGGCGCAAGATGCCGAATGTGCTGAGTACATAGGAGCAGCTAAATTTAAAACCGATTTTTCGGAATTATTAGCGCATGATAAAGAAGCTTTTGATACGCCAGAGGGTTGGCGAATGAAAGGTATTATGGAGTCGCCGTTGATCGTTAGTCTTATGGCTTTATGGGAGGACTTGCGAGGTACCTACCAAAATGAATTGACTCAATTGGCTTTTACCGAAATACCTAATGAAAAAGAGATTGCTGAATCTTTTGAGAAGATAATTAGTAAAATAGCTGAGTAGAATATGGAAACCAAGTTAAATAGCGAATACTTCATTACCAATGGTGGCGAAAAAACACTCGCTAAAATTATAAAAGGAATCTTACCTGCAAAAGCAGATTGCTTAGATTTTCTTGTAGGATATTTTTATTTCTCAGGAATAGAAGAAATTTACAAGCATATTTCTGATAAAAAAATGAGAATTTTAGTGGGGCTTGAGATGGAGAAAGAACTTTTGAATAAAACTTCCGAAATAGATTTTTTATGGAAGAAGCAGAAAAGTTCTCGTCAAGAGATTAGAAATGAATTTAATCACTCTCTTGTTGAACTATTTAACAAAACAGATTTTTTTGAAGGGAAAAAGGAAACTGAAGCATTTAAGATTTACTATGAGAAAATTAAGAATGGAACATTGGAAATCCGAAAGACAAAAGAACCTTGCCATGCAAAAATGTACATATTCTCGTATAGAGAAGAATTTTCGGAAGAAGGTGAAACCCCTGGCACTGTAATTACCGGATCAAGCAATCTAACTTACAAAGGATTACGCGGGCAAAATGAAATAAATGTGAGATTTCAACACAAAACTGAATTTAGTGATGCTCAAAGCATTTTCAATGCGTTATGGGAAAATGCTATTGTAGTGGCAGACAAAGACCATATCAACGACTTTGAAGACGGAGTAATTAAACATATATGGTACGAAAAACTACCTTCTCCTTATCTATTGTACCTAAGAGTCTTGTATGAGTATTTCAATATCGATACTTCTAAGAGAATTCGGACGCCACATGATATAAATAAGAAATTTTCCAACCTTAAATATCAAGAAGATGCTATTCGAATGGCGATTTCAACCATCGAAAGGCACAATGGAGTTATTATTTCCGATGTGGTGGGTCTTGGTAAAAGTATTATTGGTTCTACGATTGCTAATAATTTAAATTTAAGAACAATAATAATCTCACCTCCTCACTTAAAACAACAATGGGAAGATTATGTAGATGAATTTAAAATAAATACGGCTCGTGTATTTAGTCGTGGTATCATTTCTAAAGCATTGGAACACTACCGTACAAGAACTGAGGAGAATGAAAAATGGCTCATAATTATTGATGAAGCGCATAATTATCGTAATGAGTTTACGCAGGATTATGGAATGCTACACGAACTGTGTCAAGGAAATAAAGTAATGCTTTTAACAGCGACACCATTTAATAACCAACCGTCTGACATTTACTCCATGATAAAGTTATTTCAGATTCCGACAAAATCCACGCTTCAAACTGTAAATAATTTAGGATATAGCTTCCGCCATTTAATCAGCCTACATAAAAATCTCAAGAAAAAACAGAAAGACAAAAAACTTTCAGAAAGTGAATTGAAAATTGAAATTGAGAGTATTGCTCAGCAAATTAGAGCAATTATCTCCCCTTTAATTATTAGACGTTCCCGATTAGATTTGGATGCTATTCCTGCTTATCGAGAGGATTTGATAAAGCAAAAAATAGAATTTTCAAAACCAGCTCCTCCAAAGTTACTAGATTATGACTTGGGTAATCTTCGCAATCTGTATATTTCAACGCTGGAACAGATTTCGCGTAAGAGCTACGAAGAAGATATTGATATGAATGATTATACATATTCCGATGATATCCAAGATGAAGTTATTTCACCAAAAGTTTTCCATGCTACGCGATACAAGTCTATTATGTATGTTAAACCAGAATGTGATGATGAGGTAAAAGAACTAATTGAGAAAGCTGGTTTTGAATATAATCTGTTCAAAGGAACTCAACGAAATTTGTCGAAATTTATGCGTACATTATTAGTTCGACGTTTTGAAAGTTCTCAAGTAGCATTCCGAATATCTTTAGATAATATGCTTGCCAGTCATAAAAACATAAAAAAATGGATTGAGAGAAGGAAAGCCATTCCGGTTTTTAAGAAAGGAATGTTGCCAGATATTGAGACAATGTACGAGTCTACCAACGATATTATTCCTGAAATGGTTGATGACGAGGTAGAATATGCTATCGAAAGATTACAAACAAGGGGGAAGTTGGAAATCAAAACAGAATAAATAACTCACAACTTCTTTCAAGATTTAGATTCTGATATTGAAATACTCCAAAAACTAAAAAATGAATGGGATAAGGTTGATGAAGATCCTAAAATAAATGAATTTATCAAGGTATTAAATAGTCAGTTAACCAACGATCCTGAGAGAAAGATAATAGTGTTTAGCCAATTTGCCGATACGACAGATTATTTGGCCGAAAAATTAACCAAAATAGGGCTCCCTGTATTTTCATACACGGCAGGAAAGGCTTCTCCACGCAATAAAGAAATAATAAAGGCAAATTTTGATGCAGGATATGATGAATATAAGCAACAAAACACATACAAAGTATTAGTTGCCACCGATGCCATTTCTGAAGGATACAATCTCCATAGAGCTGGGACAATTTTTAATTACGATATACCATACAACCCAACTCGAGTAATTCAACGGATTGGACGTATCAATCGAATTAACAAAAAAATGTTTGATGAACTATATATCTACAATTATTTTCCAACAGACATAGGCGAAAGTGAGATTCGCATTCAAGAGATTTCTACTTTAAAAATGGCAATGATTCATGCAATAATGGGAGAAGACACCAAAGTACTTACTTCAGAAGAAGAGTTGCGTGCGTTTTTCATTGAGCAGTATAAAACAATTATTGAAAATGATGAGCGTAAATCTTGGGATGCTGAATATCGCACAGAGTTAGATTATGTTATTCATAGTAAAGATATGAAAGAAGCTTTGAATCTACCTTTACGGACAAAAATCCGTAGAAAAACTTCACTTTCCGAAGAAGGTGTTTTAGTTTTTGCAAAAAAAGGGAGTGATTTTGTATTTAAGTATGGTGTTGGAAATGAAAAACCTTATGATAGAACTCCGGAAGATGCATTCAAATTACTGAAAACAATCAAAGAAGAACAGCCTTATAAGATATCAGATGCTTTTGAAAAGACGTTCAATTCGATAAAGGATTCCCTCTTTTCAGATGATTCCGAAAGCGATACTGAAAAGACAAAAAGAGATGCCTTAGATAAAGTTCGAATCATGATACAGACAAAAGCGTGTGATATAGAGTATCTTGAAGATTTAAAGACGGCAATGGAGTTCGATGCTATCTCTGGTTATGCATTACGATTGATAAATCGGATGAAATCCGCCGAATATGTAACTTTACCTGAAAAAGTATCTCGCATTTACATACAAAAAGCATTGCACACTTACGATAACATTTCGCATGGATCAGAAACGCTGATTCTTGCCGAAGAGATAGAAAGCGATAGCGTCATTTCAAATTCAGATGTATTATTCTAAAAACAAGCAATATGTATAATTTCAGCAATAACTATAATCGTGAGAATTTTGTAGATTTCCTTGAAAATAATTTTCTCCCTGAGGATTTTCAAGCAAAAGAAGAAAATTTGACTCTAAGTTTCAACCCTAAATTTACCTCTTCGGTTACACGACTTGGCTCTTGTAAAAGCCTTGAACTTGAAGTGTTTGAAATAGAACATAATTCAACTCACGATGCTCGCGTAGGAATATCACGCGATGCATTTCAAGTTATGCAGAAAAACAGTTATTGCAACAAAGCCTTAGTTGCTTTTATCCCTAAAGGAAGTAATCAATATCGTTTTTCTTTTCTGCAAATAGATGCTGAACAAAAAGATCATTCTGCTCGAATACAACGAAATTATTCTAACCCAAGACGATACTCTTATTTACTCGGAGAAGGTGTTGGTGGTTATACCCCAAATAAGTTTCTATTTGGGAAAGGTAGAGTTAAAGACGGTAAGGATTTAGCTGAGAGGTTCTCTGTTGAGGTTCTAACAAAAGCATTTTATGGAGAATTGTCAGATTGGTATGCATGGGCAATAAAAACGGTTCAATTTCCCGGAGAGCATGAAATTGAAAACGATGAAAAACGTATAGAACACCGTTCAAAGAATGTAATCCGCTTACTGACACGCTTATTATTCGTTTGGTTCTTAAAACAAAAAAATCTTATACCAAGTGAGTTGTTTGATATAAATTTTCTAAGCAATCAACTTCTCAAAGATTTTGACCCTAATTTGAAAACAGGCTTATTTGCGGAAAAATCACATAAAAGCAAGTATTACAAAGCCATATTGCAAAATTTATTTTTTGCAACACTCAATTGTCCCATTACACCGCAGAGTAAAGAAGATAGCCGCACTCGTGGATTTAGAAAACAAGATTGGTATGGACAGGGATTTGGATACGATCATTTAATGCGTTATGAAGAATTATTCACTAATCCACAATTGTTTTTAGATTTGGTAAATGCAAAAGTTCCTTTCCTCAATGGTGGACTATTCGATTGTTTAGATGACAAGCAAAATAAAATCTACATAGATGGTTTTTCGGACAATCTGCCTAAGCCTAATATGCTTATCATCCCAGACTTCCTATTCTTTGGAGAGAGAAAGGGCGAAGACTTATCTGATTTTTATGGAGATAAAAAAAAGAAAAGTGTTGACGCCTTGGGGTTGATCGATATTTTGCAAAAATACAACTTCACTATTGAAGAGAATACGCCATTCGATCAGGATGTTTCTCTTGACCCTGAATTATTAGGAAAGGTTTTTGAAAATCTTTTAGCCAGTTATAATCCGGAAACAAAAACAACTGCACGCAAACAAACAGGTTCGTTCTATACTCCTCGTGAAATTGTTCAATATATGGTAGACGAAAGTCTAATCGCTTACCTAAAGCAAAGCGTTGGAGAAGAATATGAAGATGAGTATCGAAAACTAATGCAATACGCCGATGAAACACTAAATATAAGTGATGATGTAAAACAAGCAATAATACAATCTATTCAAAAGTGCAAAGTCTTAGACCCAGCATGTGGTTCAGGGGCTTTTCCTGTCGGAGTTTTACAGCAAATGGTTCATGTTCTTTCGCAACTTGATCCTCAAAATGAAATTTGGAAAAACTTAATTCTTGAAGAGTCTATAAAAGAATTAAGTTCCACTCTGAAGGACTATACAAAAGAAGAACGAGAAGAGATCCAAATAGATATTAACCGTAGCTTCGATGATAACATTAACCGCCCCGATTATGCGCGTAAATTATACTTGATAGAAAGGTGTATTTATGGTGTCGATATTCAAAGTATTGCTGTTCAAATCTCAAAATTAAGATTTTTCATTTCTTTAGTCGTAGATCAGTGTCCGACTCATAGTCCAGAAGACAATTTTGGAATTCGTCCTCTGCCAAATCTCGAAGCAAAATTTGTTGCTGCAAACACTTTAATCGGACTTAGTAAAACGAAAACTCTTTTTGATAGTCCGGAAGTAGAAAAATTACAAGAAAAACTCAATCAAACCAATCACCGAATATTTGGAGCAAAAAGTAATAAATCTAAAAACACGTATAAAGCTCGGGTAGAAGAGTTGCAAGGTCAAATCGCAGAAAAATTGGAAGACCTTGGGGTAGTTGGCAATGACGATGCTCGGCTGATGCAACAATGGAAGATGTTTGATCAAAATGAGTCTTCTCCATTTTTCGATCCGGAATGGATGTTTGGTTTGAAAGATGGGTTTGATGTCGTTATTGGAAATCCGCCATATGTGCAATTGCAAAATAATGGAGGTGAATATGCAAAACAATATGAGAAATGTGGTTTTAAAACATTTGAGCGTACAGGAGATATTTATTGTCTATTTTATGAATGTGGAGTTAATTTATTGCACAAAGGAGGTGTATTATGTTATATCACGTCTAATAAATGGATGCGTGCCGGATATGGAAAAACTACAAGAAATTTCTTTGCCACAAAGACAAATCCTCAATTGTTAATAGATTTTTCAGGCGTAAAAGTCTTTGAGTCAGCAACAGTCGACACAAATATCTTGTTGCTAACAAAAGAAATTAATCAAGGTAAAACTACTTGTGCCGTAACGAGTAAAGCAGCAAAAGATGGCTTTAAAAATTTGAGCGTTTTTGTGCAGCAATCTTATACCATTTGTAAGTTTACAAATTCGGATAGTTGGGTTGTGCTTTCTGCGATTGAGCAAAAAATTAAAGAAAAAATAGAATCCATTGGCGTTCCACTGAAGGATTGGTGTATAATATAATTGAAAAGTAGTCCACTTAGTAATTGAAAAGTATACCACTAAGTGTCTCGGATGAGATTTGCTAAAGATATTTATTCCTCATTAGATTGTAACATTTTTTTAGTTTCTTTAACCCTGTAAGATTGTCCATTCATATTGATAAGATATGCTTTGTGTGTGAGCCTATCTACCATTGCAGCTACGAGTACTTTATCCTTGACAATTTCACCCCATCTATCAAAAGCCAGGTTTGTAGTAATGATCGTAGACTTTTTGCCTGCTCTCAGGGACAGATGATTAAACAATAGTTCTCCACCTTCCTTATCGCAACTGACGTATCCGAACTCGTCACAGATGACCATATCATAGTTCTGGAAGCGTAATTCAAGCAGTCTGAGACTCTTTTGCGACCTGCATTCCCTGATTTGTGTAAGCAGCCTGGGAACAGACGTAAAAAAGACAGTATAGCCCTCTAAACAGGCTTTAATACCCAGTCCGATTGACATATGTGTTTTACCGGTTCCGGGATTACCGCAAAATACGATATTACGTCCTTCCTTAATAAATTGTAAGGTTTCCAGCTCAGGCAGTGCTGTTTGTGCATCTTTAGGCAACTCTTCCCTTACCAGTTCCTGAAGATACTTCAGTTCGGGGAATCCGGCTAACCTGATCCGTTGTTTGCGGCGGGCCTCGATACGCATGTCCATTTCCTTGGTTAACAGCCGGCATATCAATGCCCGGTACGACCAGTTCTCATCGGTTGCCTGGGTAATAAAGTCATCGAGTTCATCCCGCAGGACAGGTAGTTTAAGCTCTTTGGCATAGTTAAATACTTTTTCTTTTTCGTTCAGATTTTCCATTTGCATACTGTTTATATTAAATACTTCTTGTCTCATAACTGATTATTAATTTTTGGTGGTAATTTTTATATTGTTTTCTGTGTCCATGATGCGTGCGAGATCCATCAGTATCCTCATGGCTCCCTCTTCGATCAGGGCAGATCCGCTCTTATGACTTTCATCCAGATAGATGGGTTCATCCGGCATACCTTGAGGTTCATTATTGGTATGCATCATGGCTTTGATCTGGTCTGCCGATACACTTCTCAGACCCCGTGCCTTCAAAGAAGCGTATGCTTCTGTTATATCGTTATCGCTAAAGTTGTTCTCCCTGGCATACAGTAAAAGGAAGACAAAATCTCGTGCTTTGTCCGTAAAATGCTTGTTGAACAAGGCCTGTATCGGCTGCGGCATCTGCTTTAATGCCAGGGAAGTGTTCAGTGCTCCCGGTTTACGCAACAAGGTGTTCAGGTAATGCTCCAGTTTGATGGACCACCCTTTCTCTCTGGAGTAAATCCGTTCATGTACGGCTACTTTGTCATTACCAAAAAGGACAACCAGCTTCTCGGAGTACATCTTAACGGTAACGGTTTTGCCTACCAGTGTATCGGGAACCGAGTAGTGGGAACAGTTCATGCAGATTGTGGACCACTTGTCCACCTTGTACTCAGCCATATGAAAGCATCCCATCTCATTGGTATAGGGTCTTAATGCAGCAAGGTCTGCTGCCAGTTCCTCCACTTTATTGATAGTCGAGGGGCTGCCACTGCGCGAGTTAATCTTCTCACATATACTCAGTAAGTGGCTTTGAGCCTCTGCCAGAGAGGTATAATGTAGATTGATGCTGAAAGCCTTACGCCTGACATACTCTACAGAACGTTCTACATGCCCTTTTTCCCAACCGGCACGGGCATTACAGAAACGGTAATGGTAACGGTAGAAATTGCTCATGCGAAGAAGGGTTTCTGTGGGTCTCTTCTCCTGGCCTGCAAACTGTTTAATGGCCACACGCATATTGTCATAGACCATAATGTAGGGGACACCTTTTACCTGGCGGAAAAAATTACGGTGTGATTCCATGAAGGCTAGCTGATCCTGGTGATGGAACAGCCAGGCATAACGCC
>RRZU010786592.1_pt1 | contig 13629 bp, 8 predicted proteins | sample 2165561 | NCBI WGS metagenome assembly RRZU01 (sample SAMN10456909, study PRJNA506462) | wastewater metagenome | isolation source: wastewater sludge | place: USA: Moscow, Idaho
CAATAAAAAGCGTGTACACAGTGCACTGGGTTATGTATCGCCTTTTGAGTTTGAAGCAATGTACTATGATAAGATTAACCCGTTAGGTCAGGTGGCCTAACTTAAATAAAAAAGTCTCCGACAAACCCGGTACGGTTCAGTTTTAATAAATTGGTATCGCAACGGTGAGGATTATCTAAATTGGCATACGGATGATGAGCCAGAACTAGGCAAGAATCCGACGATCGCTTCCGTGAATTTTGGTGAAACCCGTGATTTTCTAGTACGCCATAAAGATGACCATCAGCTTAAATTTACCGTGCCATTACAACACGGTAGCTTGCTGATCATGTCTGGTGAAATGCAGCACTTTTGGGAACATGCGGTGCCTAAGCGTAAAAAGGTTCATGCTTCTAGGTTTAATCTCACTTTTAGATTGATCCATGATTAATCAATCTAGGTTGCTTAGTCTAATACATTTTTCTGTGTAATAAATTAGACCAAATGATCAATTAAAATTTAGAGAATTGTCTGATTAAGATCATATAATATGTTAATAATTAACATTTAAACTCACGTGAAATACACACGAAATTATAAGAGGGTGACAATTAACATGGTGATGCAACAATTTGCAGTAGCAACAGCACGACCTTTACCAGTCATTATTTTGGCTGATGTAAGTGGAAGTATGACACAAGATGATAATATTGGAGCACTAAATGCTGCTTTAAAGGATTTACTTAGTACCCTATCTAAAGAAAGTCGTTTAAATGCTGAAATTCAAGTATCTATTATTACTTTTGGCGGTGTAAAAGCTGAAGTACATGTACCTTTAACTCCTGCATGGCAGATTAATCAAACAAATGATTTGGTTGCTTCAGGTGGAACCCCAATGGGGGGAGCTTTTGAATTAGCTTTAGACCTGATTGAAAATAAGGAAATTATTCCTAGTCGTGCATATAAGCCAACTATTGTTCTTATTTCTGATGGTGTTCCAACAGATAATTGGGAATCTTCATTTAATAAGTTGAAAAATTCTGATAGGGCACAGAAAGCATCACGTATGGCTATGGCCATAGGAGCAGGTGCTGATAAAAATATGTTAAAGGCATTCGTGAATGATTTAGAAGCGTCAGAAGTATTTGAAGCACACAATGCAAAAGAGATACATCGTTTCTTTAGAGCTGTCAGCATGAGCGTCAGCAGTCGTTCACAGAGCAACACCCCTAATCAACTTCCAACGGTGGATTTTTCGAAATTACCAGATGATGAATTGGATCTAAGTGATTTTTAATCGTGTATTTATCACTATTTTCAGTTTCAGTGATTGGTCCACGTAATTTACGTGAAAAAAAATCTAATCAAGATGCTGTGATGCACCGATTCTGGAAGAAGAACTGGTGTATTGTAGTGTGTGATGGAATGGGATCTAAGCCCTTATCTCACATTGGATCATCCTTAGCTTGTCGATCAGTATGTGATGTTTTAAAACATTGTGATTTTTCTTTAGCTGAAAAAGAAGTAGCGAAGAAAATATATTTACACTGGTTAAAACTATTGAAAGAAAAAAACATATTACCAACTGATGCCGCAACAACTTGTCTTTTTGCATGGGGCAATGGAGAGGGAGTGGTGAGACTGTTTCAGTTGGGTGACGGTGCTATTTATTATCAAACAGAAAGTTTCGGTCATGTAAGTTTAAAGTCCGATGATTTATTTAGCAATCAGACCAATGCATTGGGTTATTCAAAAAAATGGGATGATTGGGCTTATAAAAAAATTCATTTAACCAGTCAAAAACACGGCATCGTGTTACTTACAGATGGGATAAGTGATGATTTATTTAATGAACAGCTATTTACATCGACGTTGATTCAAAACGCTACATTGCAAAGTGTAAGGCGAATAAAAAAGTATATACAGCATGAGCTACACCATTGGCCTACACCTCAACACAGTGATGATAAAAGTATTGGAATAGTTTTTTGGAAAAAATAAAGATGACGAATGAAAAGCAAAAATTAATCGTGAAAGACCTCCATGGGGGTACGTATACACTTATAGAAAAGATTGGAGAAGGTGGCCAAGGTACTGTTTTAAAAACAGATCAGGTTAACTTAGTTGTAAAAATTACAAATGTACTTCCAGATGCTCAACTAAAAAAAGTCCGTAAACAATTTCAAAATGTTATGCGTTTACCACTTCGAGATTTAAAAATTGCTTTACCACTAAGTTTACTAACGTTGAAGAATCGTGCTGGCTACGTGATGGAACTTATGGATGGTTTAGAGCCACTTGCTGCACAAATAGAGCGCATGTACACCTTAGAAGGACAGTTTGATCTTATTAAGTACAGAGATACAGGTGGTTTTGCACGTCGTTTACTGATTTTAAAAGAACTTGCTGAAACCTTAGCTAAGTTGCATGGTAAAGGCTTGGCTTTTGGAGATTTGTCTCCCAATAATATTTTTGTATCAACATCGATTGAGCATCATCAAGTATGGTTAATTGATGCAGACAATATTCATTATGCGGAGCACACTAGTCAACATCACTTCTATACCAAAGGTTATGCAGCACCTGAACTTATTCGTAATGAAACAGGAACAAATACACAAACAGATGCGTGGTCATTTGCAGTCATCGCACTTCAGTTATTAACACATACTCATCCGTTCAATCATGGAATTGCTGTTGAGGATGAAGAACCAGATATTGCAGAAGAAAAAGCTGCACGAGGTGAGTTTCCTTGGGTTTTTGATGTTGATGATGACTCAAATGAAATTGCAGTATCAGGTTTTCCAGTGTTTGAAATGTTAAATAAGCGCTTATTTAATCTATTTCAACGTTGTTTTGGATTGAGCCGTTTGCCAGACCAATTACATGAACGCCCAACGATGGTTGAGTGGCATTATGAATTAAACAGAGCTTTATCCTTACTTTTGAAGTGTCAGGATGAAGGCTGCCGTAGTACTTTTATCGTGAATAAAAGGATGCTCTGTAATTTTTGTAGAGACCCCAAACCATTAACATTAGATCAATATGTTCGTTTTAGATATTGGGGCTATGATCAAGATCCATTAATGGCTGATCAGCCTTGGTTTGCAAGTTCTGAACAAATTTTTTTAAGTTTAGGACAAGAGAAGGCAATTTATCATGAGCCTCATAGTCATTTTGACAATCAGCTGCTCAAACCTTGGTTTAGGATTGCTTTAACGGAAGATGGATTAAAAATTACGCCTGAGACAGATGATCATGTCATCTTGCAAAATGTTGAGGGAACAACATCTCATACTTTACATAAAACACAGATGTTAAAAAACCATCAAAAAGGTAATAAGGATCTTTTGATCACGCATTCTTCTTTACAAATGAATAGTGAAAAAACGCATTCATTCTTTTGGCGTTTCACTTGGTAGTCCTATGAAATTAAATGAGTTTAAACTTGCTCAGCTACAAGTGATTCAAGCTGAGTATACGGAAAAATTAGATATTTCTGAAAATCATCAGGTTCACTTATTTTTAGAAGACGAACAATGCTATTTAGAGTTTGAAAACAATATTTACCCTATAGAATTGATCTCAACAAATTTTGTTACAGCATCATCGGCAAAAGAATTAATTAAACAAAATGGTTTGTGGTTTTTTACACAAAAACAGAATACGGCGCTATTTCTGTCGGGGTTCATACCAGAAGCACGTACTATTTTGGATCTAGATATTGCGGTTGATGAAGCGATTACACATGTACTCGCAGATGATGGAAAAATTGCACAGAATGATATTCAGCTTGCAATAGATTGGCTAACAGAAGAGTTTTTGGTTGGTTTTGATGGCTCCAAATCCATGGCATTCTCAGTTTTTTATACCAATCAGAGTGAACGTCAAATTCTATTGATAGGCCAGAATCATCAATTAGAAATTAATGAACTTCAGGGTTATTGGAAAGTTGATAAAATTAGTAAAAAACGACCTAGGGGGAATTATCGTTTAGTAGCATTACAGGGTGAATTGCAATTCAAAGATCGTTCAATCGCAAAGAAAATGGACAATTTTGCCCATGAAATTGCTTTAAAAGAACATACCGCTCAACATGGTGACTATATTGAAGTTTGGAAGCAGTATAGTAATGCTCAATGGGAAGATGCTGTTCGTCGTGCGAATCAAATTAACTACTTGAAATATTGTGATTATGAATCAGCCCATAAAACGGGTTATTGGTATGTTTATGTTGAAGATAGAGAAAAATTATTAGATTTTGAAAAAAAATGGGATAGCTTAGATCGAAAAAAAGATGAGCAAGTGCAATTAAGTTTGACTATTGCTGATTGGTTAGATAATCAGTTAGATGTCAAAGAAACAGGCTTAGATATTGAGAAAAAATCTTGGCGTGCAGAAATCATTCAGATTGAGCCACAAAACAAACGCATTTTGTTGAAATTTGCAGAAAAAAGAGATCGACATCCGCCATTGAATCAGAATACCAAGCAAGGGTTTCTATTTTTATCTATATTTGCGGTTAATATTCAACGTAAGCGACAGCAGGAGGCACTCAACTCGATTATCAGTCGCCGTAATCCTATGCCAAGTTTACACGGTCTCTTACAAGGGATAGAAGTTGAAACACCTAGCATATTACGAAAAGCAAAATGGAAGAGCTCTAAAACCAAGGAGCTTTTTAAAGGTGGACGACCGACGATTAAACAACAAGAAGCCATAGAGCTAGGTTTAAACAGTTCAGATTTAACAATTATTATTGGTCCACCTGGAACTGGTAAAACTCAGGTGATTACTGCATTACAGCAACGTATTAGTGAGTTATCTAATGAGTCGATTCAACGTAGCATCTTACTCACGAGTTATCAGCATGATGCCGTTGATAATGTTGTAGACCGCAGTAATGTTATGGGTATTGCCGGCTTACGAGTAGGTGGGAAAATTAGAAATGATGATGATGAGCCTCTTGGTGTTGATACAATTGAAAAATGGGCTACACCAATCCAGAAAGAACTTAACGAGTTAATTCAAAGCAATGACTTTATAACTTTATACCGTAATTTAGAAGAGCATTTTCTTAAATTGCGATTTGGTAATACAGAGCAGAAGCAACAAAGTATTGTAGAAATACAAAGTATTCTGAATCAATTGTCTGAAAAATATAAAATTTATTTATCTCATGATCTGAAGCAATGGTGGGAAGACTTTAAAAAACCAAAACAGTCTTTGTCTGTTGCAACAAAAATGATGGAGCTTTATTCACTCATTTATTCATTGCGCACAAAAATCTCAAGTTTTTTAGATGATGGTGTTCAACGTTGTCGTTTAGTACTCGCATCATTACAGCTTTTGCAACTGCAAAATGAGACACAAACGATTTTGTCAGTCGAAGAACAAAAGGTTTTAGAACACTTTATTCATTTGAATGTAAATACATATGAAGAAATTGATTTTACAGCATTAATTGAATTGAAAAATGAACTCATTGATCGGTGTTTGCCTGATTTCAGACCTACACATTTGCAACGTTTATTAGATGAGAGTATCTGTCTAAAACTAGATTGCATACTCAAAGACCTTAATGATAAGGCTAAAGAATCCAAAACATTGGCTCATTTGATGATTTTAGATAGGTATCGTTATCGCTTAATGACTTCTACAGGTGATATTAAAGAAACTATTGCTCACTATACAGCTGTTCTTGCAGCGACCTGTCAGCAAGCAGCTGGTAATGCAATGCAAGATTTAAAACTGTTGGAAAACAAGATTGTTTTTGAAAATGTCATTGTAGATGAGGCGGCAAGAGCAACACCTTTAGATCTTATGATCCCAATGGCAATGGCTAAACGTCGTTTAATATTGGTGGGAGATCATCGTCAATTACCACATATGTTAGATGACAAAATTGAAAAAGCACTGTCACAGCAAGAGGATTGGAAAACAGTACAACGTGAAATGCTGGAGCAGAGTTTGTTTCAACGTCTAGTTGAAAACATGCAACGTTTGGAAGAGGAAAAGCAGCAACCTCAGCGGGTCATTATGCTAGACACCCAATTCCGTATGCATCCTATTTTAGGTAATTTTATTAGTAAAAACTTTTACGAAAATCATAAATTACCAGCGATTAAGTCGGGCAGACCGGAAACTGATTTTAATCATGCGATTAGTGGATATGAAGACTTAGTTTGTGGCTTTAAGTGCATTCAGGATCAAGAACAAAAAAGACTAGGCACCAGTTGGCACCGTCCTAGTGAAGCAGAATGGATCGCTCAAGAAGCAAAAAGAATTTTGGATGAAAAGCCTGAGTTAAGCGTCGGTGTGATTAGTTTTTATAGTGGGCAGATTCAATCTATTTTTAAAGCGATGGAAGATTCTCAAGTCGGATTGACAGTTGGAAATAAAATTGCTGAAAACTATCGAATAATTTCGAGTGGTAAAAATATTGGAGACGAACGTTTACGAATCGGAACCGTTGATGCCTTCCAAGGTAAAGAGTTTGATGTGGTTTTTGTTTCTTTGGTGCGTACTTTGCCAAATGACTTTAGTGTCGAGGGATTAGATGACATTAATAAGGATGATGCACTGACTCGTGCATATGGATTTTTGCGAGTAGATAACCGATTAAACGTTGCGCTCAGTCGTCAACGCTCTTTATTGATTGTTACTGGGGATAAAGAATTAGTTGCACATCCTGCAACTCAGGAAGCAGTGCCTGCATTACCTGCATTTTTAAAACTATGTGGAGGTCAGCATGGCAAAATTTTCTAACCAATTTCTGTCTTATTATGATGAATTTCCAAAAGGTGATGCTGAAAAAAATATGGTTTTTTTGCCAATATGGATTTGGCGAATTTGGGCACCTGTCGCTGGAAAAACAAAAAATATTAATGTGTTCCAAAAGACCATGTTAGAGTTTTTGTATATTGGTAGACATGATCGTCAAGAGATAGCGAATTGGATTGGTGTAGATGTAGAACTTGTTAATCTTATTATTGATACCGAATTAAAACCTCATGGCTGGATTCAGTGTGATGCAAAAGATCAAAAAATTACGCTGACCACTGAGGGAATGCGGATATTAGATGATGAAATTGATCGTAATGAAGATTTGCAAGCTTACTATTTAGTACAGGATGCAATTACAGGGGAATTGTGGCATCGCTTAATTCCAAATGATCTTGCATTGTTAGATGTACAAGAGATCGGTTCAAGTATTCACATACAAGGAAGTCGAGATTCAGGCAAGTCGATCAGTGTTTTTTTAGTAGAGCCTCGAGAAACCAAAGAACCTCAAGCAGCACCGACACCTTATAAAATTACGCAAACCATCAAAAATCATAACATGGCAATGCGCGGAACTTTAGTACGTGATCATGAGCAAAAGGTAAAGTATGTAGATGGAAAAAATCTAAAAAACTATGAGTTTTATCCTCAAAAACCAGAAGCTTTCTTTATTTTATCGCACCTAGAAGAAAGTTTAGATTCATCGCACGTGTGTCAATTACAAGACCCATGCCATGTATCAAAATATGATGAATGGATACAAAACTTGCATTTCGATCTTGCAACCAAGCATCAGGGTTTTTCTAAAAAGATTAAAAGATATTTAAAACAAGATATCGATAATGAAGAAACGATAGACGAATTTGAAACTCGCTTGTTAGAAGAAATATCTTTTGAACTTTCTGTGGATTTTCCATTTTCACAACGTATTGAAAATCTTACACAACATTTGAAAAGACTGCTAACTCGAAAGAAAAAATTGGAAGAGACGCGTAATTATTACGATATCGATGATCTATTGAGTCAGTGCCAAAAGGCATTAGAAGCATGTTTTAAGCATATGTTATGTCAATGGAAGCATAAACATGCAAATACGACACCTCTAAAATTAAATTATGATCAATTGAAGACAATTTTAATATTACAAGTAGGGGATCTTATTCCAGAAAACAGTCTGGAAAAGTTAAAACTAGTTAATTCTGCACATGTATATAGTGCGAATGGGTATTCTGCAGGGAAATTTCCTCAAGTAAGAGTGTCTTTAAAACCTCTAATTGTTTCAAATTTATTATGTGTATCTGAAAGTCAACAGCATCCATTGATTCTTCGAGATAAATATCAGAAAGATCTAGATCAACTCATAGAGATATGTGAGCGAAGAAATGACGGTAATCATGATTCAGGCGAAGAAGTCGATATATCAACAGCATTAAACCTCTCTGAATTTACTTTAGATTGGATTTCATTTTATACAGCAATTGAGGCGTAATATTTAAATGGCAAAAGCATCAAAAAAAACAAATCGTTATCAGAATCCAGGTATTCCTTCTACTCATGTTGATACGAAAGAAAAAGTTTCTATTTCACCATTATTTCAGCAAATCACAGGTGTTGTTGTTGATAAAGAAAAAGAAGAGCTATTGGCATGTGATGAGCGATTACGTCAAGAAGTGAGGGATGCGCTTCAAAAATTAGAATCAGCTTTAGAAGATACACGCATTACTAAAAGAGATTATGAAGAAAAAGTAAAACTACTTGCGGATGAAGATGAACGATTAATGACTCAGGAAAGTCGCCTTCAAAAACAAGAACAAGAACTTAGACTTCTAAAGACAGATGTAGAGATTAAAAAAACTGAACTTATAGAAGAAAATAAAAAAGTTGCATTTGAAAGATCAGCCTTAAAATCTGAACAATTGAAGTTACAAGAGCAGTTAGTTGAGTTAGCAGAACTTAAAGCGAATGCTGAGTTAGGCTTTGCTATTGAAAAACAAAAAGCTTTAGAAGATAAGCGAGAGGAATTAGGCCGTCTGCAGACTGAAGCGTTAGAAAAATTATCGGAAAATGCACAGCGATTAGCAGACAAAGAAAAAGTTTTACTCGAACGTGAAGAAAACCTTCGTGTTAAAGAAGCCGAAGCACTAGCAGGTTTCATAAGTGAAAGGAAAGTGATACTCGATCAACAGCAATACGAAATTCAAGCGTTAAAAAATGAGTGGATCAAAGAAAAAGAGCAACAGGAGCAAGAATTAGCACAAGCTAAGCATGAAATTGTTGTTAAAAAAGTTGAAATAGAACAAGCACAAAATAAACTGCAAAATGACAAAGATCAGTTTGATGCAACTATTGAAGCGATGAGAAATAGTATTCATCGCGAATTTAGTGTACAGATCACCAAATTAAAATCATCTAATGAAAGTTTGGAACACAGTCATAATCAGGCTTTGGATGAAATTGATACCTTAACAAAAAAATTACAGCAATATGCCGACTTAGAAAGACAACTTGAAGGTTTAGGTGTACTTGAAATTCAAGAAGAATTGACAGTTTTGCGTGAGAAAAATCGTGAATTAAGAATCAAGTTAAGTGAGCGAACAGAAGAGGGCTTGGAAGAAGAAAATGAGCGTCTAGAAGAATTATGTGATGACTTAGAGTCACAGGTTTTTGATCTACGTCAAAAAAATAATGATTTAGAAAATGAACTCAATAATTCACGTTTGAGTGTAATGGCTAAACAGCATTTACAACAAGAAAAACGAGTTTTAGAAGAGCATAAGCGAGTTTTAGATACGAGTATTAGCCAGTTGCGAACACAGATTGATGACTTAGTAGAGAAACAACAAGGTGAATTACCCTTCAAAAGCCTTAGTGAAATGGATCAGATCTTTAGAAGTGAGGCTAGAGGACTGCAAGTTGTACCAGAGCTTCAACGATTTGTATCGATTATGCAGTCGAATATTGCAAAACAAAAGTTTTATTACAGTCTAAAAGATATCCGTTTATTCATTGCCGGTTTAGCAATGAGTAAGCTTCATTTGCTTCAAGGTATCTCTGGAACGGGTAAAACAAGCTTAGCGCGTGCATTTGCTAAAGCAATTAATAATGCAATGGGTGAGGAACAAGAGAAACTATACTGTGAAATTGTTCGAGTACAAGCAGGATGGCGTGATCGAGAAGATTTATTAGGTCACTTTAATGCTTTCGAGAAACGTTTTTATACCAAAGAAGCTTTACAAGCATTATACCGTGCCCAACAGCCAAAATTTAAAGATACTTTACAAATCGTTCTGTTAGATGAAATGAATTTATCTCAGCCTGAACAATATTTTGCAGATTTCCTATCGTTGATGGAAACTCCAGATCGTGCGGAAATTAATTTATTAGATAGTGCCAATGAAAAAGCACCAGAACTATTTATCAATAAACGTGCCATTAAAATTCCACAAAATGTATGGTTTATTGGGACAGCCAATCACGATGAAACTACAAAAGAGTTTGCCGACAAAACCTACGATCGTGCCCATGTCATGGAAGTTAAGCGTAGTGAAGAAGAGGTTGATATCACTTATGCAAACACTGAACAGTATTCATTTACGTCATTAATTCAAAGTTTTGAACAAGCTCAACACAAGCATAAAGCAGTGGTGAAAAACATCTTCGCCCAATTACAAAATAGTCTGCTTGAAGACGCTTTAAAAGCTGTCAGTGTAAGTTGGGGGAATCGTTTAGAACGTCAAGCGTACAGCTTTATTCCTGTATATATCGAGATGGGGGGCTCAGTATCAGAAGCACTTGATCACCTATTCGCAACTAAGCTTTTCCGTAAGGGGAAAGTGACAGGTCGATATGATACTCGAGCAGAGAAAATTGAAGAAATCATTTCATGTTTACAAGAGGCTTGGCAGGATCTTGACTTAACAGGTGAAAAGCCTGTTATGAGCTTAGAGTTACTGAATCAAGATGTTGAGCGTTTAAAAGGTAATCTATGAAACTAATAGATCGACTCACTCAACAAACTTTAGATGTCGAGGAATTATTGCATATTGATGCAATAGTTCCTGAACGATATGTTCTAGAGATGGATTGGCCGTTTCAGTCTGTAACACTCCCTAAATTCAGTTTCTTATTTGCTGATGGTGGCTCAATTCGACTGAACTCAAGTAAAAATTTACATACTTATGCGCCTGAAATAACGCTGACCATTACTGAATCGATTAACTATATAGGTGAGCTTGTCAAAGCATGCTGTGTTGATGAATCTTTTCAGAACTTACCAAACCCGTTAGTGCCGAATAGTGTTTTTGATTCTGAAACTCAATTGAAGCCTTTAGAAAAAATGCTTCAAGAAGTCATAGAAAAAGGCCATTTGCATCATATTGCTTATAATCCTCGCATGGATATGCGCTATGACGAAGAACTTGTTGATGTAAGTCGTGCAAAAAAAATATCAAACAATGCTCATCGTTATTTGGCAGGGCATTCAGAAACTTGGCAGCAACGCAGCTTGGTGGGTATTCGGCCTAAAAAAGTGCTGTCTAAAGTCAGTGATGATGAACTGCTGATATATGAAAATAAGGTATTTGCACAGTTACTTGATAAGTTGAGATTTTATGTTGCATCACGTTTAAATGACTTGATACAGCAGCAATCTAACTTACAAGCAGCTTTAAATTTAAGGGATTCTTCAGAGACATATTATAAATTGAGCCATGAATTATGTCAGCTTTGGGCAGATAATCTTAATGCAGATGAAACAGAAAATATTTTGTCTCAATTAGAAGAAACGATCCTCTATAATCAGCAGTTACTATCAACAATTAAGAAGCTTCAATCTTCTGGCTTATATGTGCAGATCCCACCACCACACCGTAAAGTCGCGGATCAACTACATAAAACAAATATATTGAATTATGACCAACATTATCGGCATTTAAATCGCTTATGGTCAACTTTGTATGAACAAAAAAATAAAACACCGAGTTTTAAGGAAAAGATTGAAAGCTATTGGAAATTTCAGTATGAGTATGCTGAAGAATACAGCTTGCTCATTATTTTAAAAGCATTCTCTAGCTTAGGTTTTCAGATTTCCAAAATTCTAGATCAAAGTTCTGCCTATTCATTACAACGAGGAAGTTTGCGCTTTGCTTTGAAATTGGATGAAGAGCTGACAATCTGGAAAATCAGTTCATCACAGGATGTCTTAAATATTGTTCCGATAGCCAATGAAAGCCATGAGGATATCTTGGAAGAATTAGAGAATAATCCAAATCTTATTCTTTTTTCATTAGGTGGTAACTTAGAAATTCAAAAAAAATACGAACGTTTCGTATGGGCTAATCCGTTCAATTTTGAAGCTGTAGAGAAATTCATCGTTATCGTATTGGAATGGATCTACAAGCCCATTTTGAAATCATATTCAAAAGAATTGAATCTGGGCAGAGTTCCTCAAACAGTCAGAAATGAACTTGAGTTACATTCTTATACTGTTAATAAAGATGATCAAATACAATTGGTGAATGTACTTAATTCTCAGCAATTAAGCGCTTTAGAATCAGTCTGTTTATCTGCAAATACAGAAAATATTTATAATGAGATCCGAAAGCAGCATGATCATTACTTAAATATCACGAACTGTCCTATTTGTTTATCTAATGCTTATTTTGAGCCACGAACATCAAACGAAACTTTTATTGCTGAATGTACGAATTCTGAATGTGGGTTGAGTTACAAGTTAACCAGTGACGGGAATCAGGATAAGGAATTTTATTTGAAGGCTTCAGGGGATTGGGTGAAGGGCGGAAGGTGGAATTTAAATTTCAGAGTTTGATTTCGACCTTGTTTGCCTTGTGGTTGTGCATACCATTGAGTATATGGATCAAACCAAATTGAAATGTTTCCTCGATTGATTAAAGCACGATCGTACGAGGACCAATTCGTTGTACAATAAATTTTAGGTGTAGGCTTGTTCATTTTGAAATTATATTGCTGAATAAGCCGTTAATGATAGGTTTGTGCAACAAAGCCGTTGCAGGAGAGAGGCGATGATGATCTAATTTTTTCTTTATAATTTACAAAATTGGAGGTTAATATGGGGAAAAAAATCAAGTAGAAAATTAGCAACTACTATTGATATTTTAACTTGTTAAAGTTTAATTGAGAGTCGGCAAACCACATAATAATTTCATTCGGCTTATCGACCAGCTGAATGCCTGCACGAAGGTAACCATAATGTTCATATAAAATAACTTGTCCTACAAAATATACTTTTCTGTTATGTACACTTGAATTGAAATTGATGTAGTGAGGTATAGATGATTTTTTTAGATTTATATGATCACATATAGTTTTTTGTTTGCCCATATCTCTCTTATAAATTCTGATGGTAGTTAGTGTTATGTAATCTTTAGATTCTGTATATTTATATCGGCCAGTAAATGTAATTGGAGATTCTTCATCTGTACAGCCTAACTGCATAAGTTGCGTTCTAATATAATTTTTTTCAAATTTCATCTGTGTTGTATATGTTATATGACAGGTATTTATTTGTAATTATACGAGGCTTTGTTGCATAAAGCTCTTAAAGATAGAGTTCTCTAAGCAACTCAAATTTAAGTGACAACTTGGGTGTGAGGTCGGCCTAATTCTGTAAATTTATTTAACACGGCTATACGTGCATGGATTTCATTGACCTGACTGTCAAAACTCCTTGCACTGAGTTTATCGCCCAATAATTTGATGCAATGCATCTTGGTTTCTATCAGACTTCTGCGATGATAGCCTGACCAATTTTTCCATATTGTTCTTCCTAAACGTTTAACTGTTCGAAGTAATTCATTTCGCTCTAGCGAGCTGGTCTTTGTATCTTTC
>RRZU011188973.1_pt1 | contig 13629 bp, 13 predicted proteins | sample 2165561 | NCBI WGS metagenome assembly RRZU01 (sample SAMN10456909, study PRJNA506462) | wastewater metagenome | isolation source: wastewater sludge | place: USA: Moscow, Idaho
AAAGCGTTTGGAGGGTGTAAGAATGGGGAGTTCGAGGGAAAACATTAGGAAGAATCGCAAGTGAAAGACCTTTAACCCTCGAAGAATATCAAGATATAACAAAATACCATAGTCACTTACTACCCTAAACTCAAAATCTAAAAGTAGTTAAAACCAATATCAATATTTAATATATATTCTCTAGAATTATATATAGTTTTTGTGTCTTGTTGGAGATAAAAATAAAATTTATTCCAAAAATATAATTAAGGCGTTGGGTTGATTATATTTAAGTTTCCTTCGGAATTATTTAATTGATTAAAATATATATTATTACAAAAGTGAGTTTAATTTTGGAAAAAATCTAAATTCATCTTTTCAAGGGCTATTTCATAGCCAAGCCTTTCCAAGATTTCATTTGATTTTATGACCAAAATCGCACAATACTTTTTCCGTAATATATATTTATTTAATTAACTCTAGATAAAATGTATATATTCTATGATTTAATAAGACAAAGAATTATTTTATATATTTATAATCACCCATTTCTGGAGAAAAACTGTCAACTCTCCACTGCCTTTACCCGCCTCACGCGTATTGGTATTTAATCATAGAAATCTAGTTATAAGTAAATAAGTTGTTATAAAAGATTGTAAATTAAAAAGCTTCGGCTAAAGGAGAAGGTTTTTAACTCTCCATTCTCAACTGCATTTTTACTTTACATAAAATGAATTTTAGATATAATAAATATAGTTTAAAAGATTGAAGGGATAATATGATTAGAGAGATAATTGTTGTAGAAGGAAAAGATGATATATCAGCTGTAAAAAAGGCTGTTGATGCTGAAGTTATTGCAACTGGGGGATTTGGATTTGGAAATAAATTCTTAAGGGAATTGAAAAATATTTCTGAGAGAAGAGGAGTTATTATTCTCACAGATCCAGACTTTGCAGGAGAGCAAATAAGAAAGAGAATATCAAAGGATTTAAAAAATTGTAAACATGCATTTTTACCACAAGGTAAAGCTTTAAAAAAAGGTGATATTGGTGTGGAAAATGCAACTAGTGAAGATATAATAGAGGCAATAAATAAAGCAAGACCTATAGTAGAAGAAAAGCGAATGGTATTTACTAAAGATGATATGATAGAGTTAGGATTTTGTGGTGGAGAAAATTCTAGAATGTTAAGAGAGAAAATGGGGGCTTTGTTGGGTATTGGTTATAGTAACTCTAAGCAATTTTTAAGTAGACTAAACAATTTTGGTATAACAAGGGAAGAGTTCTTGATAGCATTGGAAAAGATGGAGGAAGAAATTAATGGATAAAAGATTATATATGCCAAGCTATGTTAAAGATATATTAAAAGAATATGGATTTAAATTTTCCAAAAGTTTAGGACAAAATTTTTTAATAGATGGAAATATTATTAAAGGAATTGTGGAAAAAGCAAATATTACAAAAGATGATTATGTACTTGAAATAGGTCCAGGTATTGGAACATTAACTGAAGAATTAGCTTTAAATGCAAAGAAAGTTATTTCAGTAGAATTAGATAAAAATTTACTTCCTATATTAGATATAACTTTAAAGGATTATGATAATGTTGAAATAATATATGGAGATATATTAGATATTGATATAGATAAATTAATTGAAGAAAAATTTGATGGAAAACCTATTAAAATAGTTGCAAATCTTCCTTACTATGTAACAACACCTATACTTTCAAAGTTAATTGAAGGTAATCACAATGTTGAAAGTATTACTGTTATGATACAAAAAGAAGTTGCAGACAGAATTGTTGCAAGTAAGGACAATAAACAATATGGTTCATTAACTGTATATATAAATTTTTATTCTAACCCAGAAATAGTTTTAGATGTACCTAAAACTGTATTTATGCCTCAACCTAATGTGGATTCTGCGGTTATAAAATTAAAATTAAAAAAGGATTTAGTTGAAGTAAATAAGAAGGTATTTTTTAAACTTGTTAAATCAGCATTTGGAAAGCGAAGAAAAACTATATTAAACTCCATGACAACGGGAGAATTAGAATTAAATAAAGAGGATTTAGGGGAGATTTTAGATAGTCTTGAAATTCCAAGAAATAGTCGTGCAGAAAATTTAGAGATAGAGGACTTCGTTGCAATAACAAATAAAATAGAATTATTATAAGGGTATAAATACCATGAAGGGAAGTTTTAATATGGAAAGAGAAGATTTAATTTGTGAAGCAAGTGCAAGTACACCGGAACAGTTAGAAGAAATTAAAAATAGTATGTATGATGAAAAAACAATAGAAGCACTATCTCAAATATTTAAAGCATTAGGAGATCCCACTAGACTTAGGATTATATATGTACTATCAAAGTCGCCACTATGTGTATGTGATATAGCAGAATTATTAAATATGACTCAATCAGCAATATCTCATCAAATGAGAATCTTAAGAAATTTACGATTAGTAAAATTTAAAAGAGAAGGCAGAATGGTAATATATTCACTTGACGACGATCATGTACTAGGCTTACTTAGTCAAGGCTTAGAACATGTTGGACATGAATAAAATAAATAGTTTAATAAAAGGTCAGGGGGGTATAATCATTATTGATAGAATAATAGAAAAAAATTAATTAATTTTCTACTAAATAATGATTTAAGGAGGTCACTACTATGGCTAAAGTAACAGTATATTCAAGTAATACTTGTCCATATTGTGTTACTGCAAAGGATTTTTTGACTGCAAACAATATAGAATTTGAAGAAAAAAATATTCAAACAGACGCTGCAGCTAGAAAAGAACTTATGAGCATGGGACATATGGGAGTTCCAGTAATATTAATAGATGATGAAGAAATAGTTGGCTTTGATAAAGATAGAATAGTAAAAGCACTAGGATTATAGAAACAAAAAAGGATTGGAATATTCCAATCCTTTTTTTAATATGTAAATGCACCTAAAAGGTGCATCAAGATTTTATTTGTTTAAAGCTTCTATAAGGTCCTCAACTTTTAAGCCGTGTACCATTGCTGCTTCTTCAATGCTTTCCATTTGACTAGCAGGACAACCGATACATCCAAGACCAAAATTCAATAGTATCTCTATTGCTTCTGGTTTATTGCGAATAACTTCTGCAATTCTCATGTCTTTAGTAATTTCCATATATATCCCCCTTAAAGGTATTTAAAGATTCTGTTCTTCTAAGTATAATATAACATATAAAATAAAAATTATAAACGATAAATTAAATTAATATGTTTTGATATTGTATAGAGGGTATAAATACTTAAGGAGGAATAATATGGATGAACTGACAATGGATATTATGGATCTTTCTAAAAAAACAATAATAAATTCTCTAATATTTATAATAATGGCGATGATATCAAAGGATTTTGATATTATAAATATTTGGGCAATTTTAATTATGGCAGTTTTTATTACTATAATTGATTTTTTATTACAAGGATTTGACATTATAAAAAATATTTCATTCTTAAGAGGCCTAACAGGCTTTTTAATATCTATAGCTATATTATATTTAACGGAGAATTTAATCGCAGGAATTAATTTTATTCTTGTTTATAAAATTATAGTTTCAATAATTATAGGTCTAATAGATATAATAATTCCAACTGAAAAATAAAGAGTTTAATTATACCCATATAGGGTATAATATTTATAGAAAAACTTAAGGAGGATTATTATGGATATAAAAGTAACTGATTTAGCTAAAGTAAAATTAGCTGATAGTATAAAAGGACAAGACAAACCATTAAGAATTTATTTGGCAGGTTATGCATGAAGCGGTCCATCATTTGCACTGGCTCTGGACGAGCTAAAAGAAGGGGATGCTAAAATGGATATAGATGAATTTACTTTTGTAATAGAAGAAGAATTATTAGATAGTTTCCCATCTTTTACAGTAGATTATAGTGATAGCTTTTTAAGAAAAGGATTTAGTATAATCCCATCATAAAATAAACGCTCTTTTTAGAGCGTTTTTTATTTTGCACAAAGAGCTAAAATAAAGGATTAGTTGTTAATAGCCAAGTTTCAATGTATAATGATAGAAGATAATAACTTTTGAAAGGAGTTGGTGGTTAGTGGATTCTGAACCTTCGGGTTATGGTATTAATTATAAAATATTTATAGAAAAGCTAATCATTGACTTTGGCTTTTTTTAGGAGGTTATTTATGGATACGGACAGAATAAAAGATTTAGAGAAATTAATTGAAGAGAAAAACTTTATAAAATTAAAAGATGAGATGGCAAATTTAAATGAAGTTGATATTGCAGAATTATTTGAACCATTAGATAAACATCATACACTATTAGTTTTTAGAATGTTACCTAAGAGTTTGGCAGTAGAAGTATTTACTTATTTAACAAAAGAACAACAAAGTAGTTTAGTTGAATCTATAACAGACGAAGAATTAGAAGATATTGTTGACGAATTGTTCTTAGATGATGTTGTAGATATTATAGAAGAAATGCCAGCAACTGTAGTAAGTAAAATTTTAGAGATAGCAGATCCAAATAAGAGAAATTTAATAAATAAATTCTTAAAATATCCTACTGATTCAGCAGGAACTATCATGACAATTGAATATGTAAGCTTAAAGAAAAATATGACTGTTGGAGAAGCATTAGATTATATTAAAAAAATAGGTTTAGATAAAGAAACGGTTTATACTTGTTATGTAACAGATAAAAATAGAAAATTAGAAGGAATTATATCTCTTAGAAAATTAGTTATATCAGATAGCAATGCAATGATTGAAGATATAATGGACAAAGATATTATATATACTCATACTTTAGAAGATAGGGAAGATGTTGTTGAGATATTTAAAAGATATTCATTTATGGCACTTCCTGTAGTGGATAATGAAGAAAGACTTACAGGTATTATAACATTTGACGATATAATGGATGTTATGGATCAAGAGGCAACAGAAGACTTTCAAAAAATGGCAGGTATGGCACCATCAGAAGAAAAATACTTAGATACACCTATATTTCAATTAGCTAAACATAGAATTGTATGGTTATTGGTGCTTATGATATCAGCAACTTTCACTCAGAGAATTATCGGTGGTTATGAAGAAGTATTGCAATCCGTAGTTATACTTACTGCATTTATTCCAATGCTAATGGATACAGGTGGTAACTCAGGTAGCCAATCATCTACACTTGTTATAAGGGGTTTGGCATTGGGAGAGATAAAACCAAAAGATATAGGTCAAGTAGTTTGGAAAGAATTTAGAGTTAGTATTGTTGTAGGAGTTATACTTGCAGCAGTAAACTTTGTTAGAATACTTGTATTTGAAAAAGTTGGCTATAAAGTTTCACTAGCGGTCTCTATTACACTATTTATAACTGTACTTATTGCAAAAGTAGTAGGTTCTATATTACCAATAGTTGCAGATAAACTTAAACTAGACCCAGCGATAATGGCAAGTCCATTGATAACTACAATAGTGGATGCATTGAGTTTAATAGTATATTTTAAAATTTCTACAATGTTATTAGGTATAGCTTAAGTTAATAATGAAAAAAATATAATAAATTTGTTGAATATTATAATTGACTTTATAAAAGAATAATAGTATAATATTTACCGTTTGACAAATTACACTAATCGTGTTATAATTTCTTTGTGGGGTGTCTGTACACTTCATTCTGCCCTGTGTGAACAGGAGAACTGAATGGAAGGTGGTCAATTTGTTAGAAAAGAATAACTTAGCAAAGATACGTCAAGAGGTTGAAGAGAGTATTGGTAAAAGAGTTAGCATTAGAGCTAACAAGGGGAGAAAGATATTCGTTGTTAGAGAAGGTATATTAGAAGAAGCCTATCCAAATTTATTCGTAGTAAAGATTTCAAATAAATATGACTCATCTAGAAGAGTCTCATATACTTACTCTGATGTATTAACAGAAACGGTACAATTAACGGTTTGTGAAGACCAATCAGAAGTTGCAAGAGCGAATTAGATAGAGAAAAGCAAGATTTTTATCTTGCTTTTTTTAATGCCTATTATATTGAGTTGTTAAAAAATTTAAGTTATAATATAGTTTACATTTAAATTAAAGATATAGAATATTAGGAGGGTGTATATGGACAATAGACCAATTGGTGTATTTGATTCAGGAATTGGTGGACTGACGGTATTAAATGAAATAATAGAACAACTTCCAGGAGAAGATATTGTCTATTTTGGAGATACAGCCAGAATTCCATATGGTACAAAATCAAAGGATACAGTTATAAGATACTTTTTGCAATCAGTTAGATTTTTAAAAACTAAAAATATAAAAGCTATAGTAATAGCTTGTAATACTGCTACAGCTTTAGCAATGGAAGCAGCTCAAAAAGAATTTGATATACCATTTATAGGAGTAGTAAATCCAGGTGCAGAAGCAGCTATAGAGACAACAGAAAGAGAAATTATTGGGGTTATAGGAACTCAAGGAACTATAAATAGTCAAGCTTATCAAGGCAGAATGAGAGAGTTAAATCCAAATGTAGAGATTATAGGAAAAGCTTGTCCCTTATTTGTTCAAATTGTGGAAGAAGGCTGGGAAAATTCCGATATAGCAGATTTAACAACACAAAAATATTTATTAGAATTTAAAGAACATAATATAGATACATTAATAATGGGTTGTACACACTATCCTGCTCTTAGATATACATTATCAAAATTCTTTGGAGAAGGTGTTAAGCTTGTAAATCCAGCATATGAAACAGCTAAAGAAGCAAAAAGAATGCTTATAGAAAGAAATGAATTATCAGATAAAATAGAAAATGGAAGTATTAAATATTATGTAAGTGATGACCCAGAGAAATTTAAAAGAGTTGGAGGAAATCTTCTAGGAAGAGAGATACCAACTGCGGAGTTAATAAATATAGATAAGTTTTAAGTACAGTTGATAGTTGATAGTGGAAAGTTGTGAGTTGTTGAGAAGATTGAAAGATAAAGCCTTTCAATCTTTTTTGTATTTTAACAAGAGTTATTAGTAGTAAGTATATAAGTTTTAAAAGCTTTTATATATGTAGTATTTGAGAAAGAGATTAAGGAAATTTTAGATGTTTTTTAATAAGGTATTTTTGTGTTTTTTTATATTTCGTAGAAGGTTTAGATTTTGATATACTTTTAGAAATTGAATTTGATATAAGCTAAAAGTTTGATTTTAGGTATACTTTTAATAATAGATTTTGATATAAATTTAAAGTTTTGATTTACTATGTACTTATTTATATTGAATTTGATTTAAATTGTGGTGTTAGTTTTAACTTGTTTTAGGATTTGAGTTTAGGATAGTTAGCGAATATGGTGCTTTAATATAACTTGATACTCTTCGAGGGAGAGCGAATGGAGCTTGCGATTCTCCCTCATGCTCCCTCTCGAGCTCTCCCTCCTTACACCTCCCAAACGCTTTTTTTACTTTTTATTTAATCGTTATCTGAGAATATTTAAAGTTTGATTTTAAGTATACTTTTAGAAATTGAATTTGCTATTTAAATTATAATCTTTCTTTAGATATACTTATTTTAGCAAGTAGATTTTTACACTATCAACTCTACACTATCAACTGTCAACTGCCTCACTATGCTACACATATAAAACTCTTTAAAACGAAATTGCTTCCTATAAATCCACTCTCTTAATCCAAACCTATCCAAATAATGATATTTAATCCAAAACTCTCTACGAAATATAAAAAAACTTTAAATTAAAATATCACTCTTTTATCTATATCAACCTTTTTTCTCACTATGCTACGCATATAAAGTCTTTAAATTCAAATCAAGTTTTTATAAAATTCACTTTCAAATCCAAATTCAATATAAGTAAGTACATAAATAATCAAATTTGGTTTATTCTCTGAGAATGGTAATTATAATGACAAAAAAAGCGTTTGGAGGGTGTAAGAATGGGGAGCTCGAGGGGAAACATGAGGGAGAATCGCAAGCTCCATTCGTTTCCCCTCGTAAAATATCTAGTTATATTAAAATAAAATAATTACTTTATATTCTAAACCCAAAATTTAAAATAAGTTAAAATCAATCAACTCTTCTTAAATCAATCTACCTAAATAACAATACCCTAGCCCAAAACTTTCTACGAAATATAAAAATGCATTAAATTAAAACATCACTCTTTTATCTATACCAAACCCTTTTCTCACTATGCTACACATATAAAACTCTTTAAAACGAAATTCCTTCCTATAAATTCATTCTTTTAACTCAAAATCTATTCAAATAAATATACTTAATCCAAAACCTTCTACGAAATATATAAAGCTTTAAAACCAAATAAAACACAAAAAACAAAATAAAAAAATCATCTTGCGATTGCAAGATGATTTTTTTACCTAGTATCTATAGTTTCTCTTTGACTTTTCATATTGACTTATAATAATTGGAATAATTATTAGTTGTATAATAATTCCTGGTAATGCTACTACAAAAGAAGCATTTAAAAACATCTTTATACTAGCTATTTGATTTGTAAATAAATAAGTAGTTAAAAAGAACATAATACCAGCAGCAATTCTGCCTGAAATCATAGCTAATATCAAAGATGGGAACAATGACAATCTAAAATGCTTATAAAAAATACCAGCTGCAAGACCATAAACACCAAGTTCTACAATCATATTATATAAAAATGGTACTGCAGGCATTCCAGTTATAAAATGATTTATTATTGGAAGTATAAGTCCTATAAACATTCCCAATGGTCCGCCAAGTAAAAAACCAGCGATTAAAACAGGAATATGCATTGGTAGAAAAATTTGACCGCTTAAACTAGTCATGTGAAAAATTGTTGGTAATATAATTCCAAGGGCAATAAGTACTGCAGAAGTGGTTATTTTATTTGTTTTTCTCATATACAATCCTCCTTAAATAATTTATATTGACAATTAATTATAACATAGGGCTTTTTTACTGTCTATTTTCACAAAAAGCAAAAAAAGAATTATTTTTCATAAATATATATTTTAAAAATAATATCTTCCATTATATATATAACTAAAAAATCAAATTGGTATTAAATCTGTATGATATCAACTTTAATAAATTCTTAAGATATATTTAGTGAAAATATGATAAAATATTCTAAGACAAGCAATTAATAAACTAATATTATATCCAATTATAATGAATATAACTTGAAAGATATGTTAAATTGGTGTAAATTGGTCATATGATTAAAAGATTATGGAGTGAGAATTATGATTTTTGTAGTACTATTATTATTAAAAGTTTTATTATTTATGAATATAACCGTTGTAAGATACAATAGCATACAAGTATTTTTACTAACAGGATTATTTATACTATTTATATATTCATTAATATACTTAAGTAAAAGGAAGAATAAAGACATTATAGGATTAGTTATATACTTTGTATTTTCTATAATACTATTTGCAGATGTATTGCATCACACTTATTTCAATGCATTGCCTTCTGTAAAAATGTTAAGCCAATTGCACCAAGTTGGAGCAGTTAAAGATAGTGTAAAATCAATATTTACATTAAAAAATATCTTAATGATATTAGATATACCATTTATGATATCGTTGATAGTGTTTAATAGAAGAAACAATTGGGGATTCTTACTACTAGAAGGATTTTCAAAAAATACGAAGAAATCTATAAAAATTGGTATCCCAATTATTATACTTATATCTATATCAGCAATGATGTTTGGATTGGTAAAAACAGAGAACTACTATTCTGTAGCTAATCAAGAATTATTTTTATATCATGCAAGAGATATAAAAAATAGTTTAAAAGGTGAAGCTGAAGCAGTTGATTTAGGGATAGAAGATGGAGAAGAGGCATTAAAAGACCTAAAAGAAAGAGCAAGATTAAAAGATGGGAAACATACAGGTATAGGAAAAGATAAAAATCTTATAGTAATTCAAGTTGAAGCTCTTCAAAATTTTGTTATAAACATGAAATACAACAATCAAGTTATAACACCAAATTTAAATAAATTGATAAAAGACCAAGGTACAATTTACTTTGACAACTATTATCAGTTAATAGGTAGAGGAAATACTTCTGATGCAGAGTTTGTTACACAAAATTCTATATATCCGTCTATGGAAGAACCTTCCTATACAGCATATCAAGACAATAAATTTTACGGATTACCTTGGTTACTAAAAGATAATGGTTATACACCTTGGGTATTCCATGGATATAAGAAAGAATTTTGGAACAGAGAAAAAGCATATAAGACACAAGGATTTGAAAAGTTTATATCAGAAGAAGATTTTAAATTTGAAGAAAAGGATGTTTTAGGCTTTGGTATAAATGATGAGATGTTCTATGAACAATCAATACCTTATTTAAAAGAACTAGATGCAAAGAGTGATAATCCTTTCTATGCATTTATGATAACACTAACAAGTCACAATCCTTTTGAGATGCCAGAAAAATATCAAGTACTAGATATAGAAGCAAAATATAAAAATACAATCTTTGGAAACTATCTACAATCAATTCACTATGCAGATAAGGAATTAGGTAAATTTATAGATATGTTAAAAGAAGAAGGGTTATATGAAGATACGGTAATAGCACTTTATGGAGATCATTTTGCTATATCATCAGCACAAGAAGATGCACAAAAGATAATGACAGATTATTTTGGTGAAGAATACAAAGTGGAAGATATGATGAATATACCAATGATAATCCATGTACCGGGAGAAAAGATAAATGAAAAAGTTTCAAAAGTTGGTAGCCAATTAGATTTTTATCCAACAATTACAAATATAATGGGTATAGATAATAGCAAGGGAATTGTATTTGGTAGAGATTTATTAAACTATGAAGGTGAAAGTTTAGTAGCACCACAAACCTACGCACTAAAAGGTTCCTTTATAGATGACGATGTAGTTATGAATATGTCAAGAGATGGTGTTTTTGAAAATAGTACAGCCTATACACTAGGAGATAGAGAAGAAGTAAGTACTGAACAATGTAGAGATACCTATGACAAAGTAATATCTGAAATAAATAAAGCAGATTATATAATGAAAAATAATCTAATGGGGGATATAATAGAAGGTAAGGAAATAGTTTTAGGTAGTAGATTAGAAAAAGAAATAAATATACCAGAAACAATAAAAAATACTGACAGTACAGATGCTTCCATTAAAGAAGCAGTTGCAGAAGGGTATAAGGCAATCAAAGTAAATTTAAGATATGACTTTGACCAAAATAGAATAGTCCTTGGTGAGAATGAATCAATGAGAAAACTTGTAAGGATAATGAAAGACAATGAAGATTTAATAGTTGTAGCAAATGTAGAAAATGAAGAAGAGATAAGAACGGTCTATAGAGTCCTAAAAGAAGATTATAAACATATAAAAGATAGAATATATCCAGAGATAAATAGATTAAATGTTCATCAATCACTAATCTCAGATGATTTTGAAGCTATGATAGATGTAACAGGTGCAGGATTATCAGATAGAGATGTTATGGACCATATAAAAAGATACAATGTACATCTAGTATCTATGGATGCAGAAAGAGCTAAAGATGGATTAGCGAAGAAATTAAATGAAATAGGAGTTTCTTCTTATATATATAATGTAGATTCTAAATTTGAAAGATTTTTACTAGATAGAAAAGGAGTCACAGGAATTTTTACCAATGAATTAGTTTCCAAATAAAAGGGGGGCAATATGAAGAATAAAAGAAAGATAAACAAAATTGTAGTAAGTGTTTTTTTAATCATATTGATACTTATACCAAGTGTTACAATGGCAACTGGATTGACTTGGGAAGAATTTCTTGAGATAAAAAATATAATAGAAGAAAATTATTATACAGAGATAGATGAAGGAAAACTATTAGAAGGAGCAGCAAAGGGTTTATTCTTCCATCTAGATCCATATAGCGAATATTATACTGAGGACGAATACAAACAGCTTGAAGAATCCTTATCTGGCAATCAAGTGGGTATAGGATTGTATCTAGTGAAGAATGATAACAATGAAGTAGAAGTCCTAGCGCCACTAGAAGGTGGTACAGCACATACGGCTGGAGTGAGAACTGGAGATATCATCACTAAAATAGATGATAAAAACCTTGTTGACATTCCAATGGAAGAAGTCATAGAACTTTTAAAAGGTAGAGATGGAACATTTATATATCTAGAAGTTAAAAGAGGAGATAGAACACTTCCTTTTTATATACAAAGAGAAGATATGCAAGTAAAGCCTGTAGAATATAAATATATAGATAAAAATATTGGATATATAAAGATATCACAGTTTATAGAGACAACAGGATTAGAGTTTGGAAAAGCAATGGATGCCTTTGATGAAAGAGGTATGAAAAATATAATTCTTGATTTAAGAGGAAACCCTGGAGGTTATTTAGTAGAAACCTTGGAGATAGCAGACAGAATTATACCAAATGGACCAGTAGTTCATGTAAAATATAATGATAGAGAAGAAACCTACGAGTCAAATGCAAAGTTCAGTCACCCAAAATATAAAATAGCAGTTATAGTAGACGGTGATAGTGCATCAGCCTCAGAGATAATAGCAGGAGCTATTAGAGATAGAGGAGTAGGAAAGATAGTAGGAACAAATACTTTTGGTAAGTCAAAAGTGCAAGAAATACTAAAATTAAACAAAGGTGGACTAAAATTAACCATTGCAGAATACTTTACTCCAAATAGAGTAAATATCAATGGAATAGGTATAACACCAGATATAGTGGTTGAGAATGAAAATAACGATGAAGACCTACAAATGCAAGTAGCCATCAAGTTATTTAAATAAAAGTAATAAACTTGTAATATGAATGTAATAGTAATTTGCAAAAAATTAGGTTATAATGGATTTATAAATTAGAATGTATGACTTTATATAGACATACTCTAATATTACAAATCTATTACACATAGATTTAGCGGTTGACCTAAAAAAAGGTTAATGCTATAATACTTTATAGAATGCAAATAGAAATATTTGCCTATAAAGAAAATACTAAAATTTAAGGGAGGTCTTTAAAAAATGAAAAGACGTATATCACTACTATTAGCAGTAGTAATGGTTCTTGGTAGTTTTGCAGCTTTCGCAGCAACAGATGTTGAATTAGAAAAAGCAAAATTCTTAGAATCAAACAAAGTGTTATTAGGTAACACAGCAGGAGATTTATTACTTGACGAAAACATGAAGAGACAAGACTCAGTAGTTATGTTAAGTAGATTATTAGGTAAAGAAAGTGAAGCAAAAGAAACTAAAGAATCAGAAGCTTTTGGTAAATTCACTGATACACCTAAAAATGACAAGTATTACAACGGATTTATTTCATGGGCATTAGAAAATGAATTCTTCGTTGGACATACAGCAGAAAGATTTGGATACAATGAAAACATCACAGCTAGAGATTATTCAGTAGTTCTTTTAAGAGCTTTAGGATATGGAAAAGAAGCTGAAGGTGCAGAAGGATGGAAATCAGCTTATACAACAGCTAACACTTTAGGATTATTAAAAGATGTTACAGCTAAAGAAGCAGATGAAATCACAAGAGGCCAAATGGCAGTTATGACTTTCAACGCATTAGGAACAAAAGTTAAAGGTTCAGACAAAACT
>RRZU013008297.1_pt1 | contig 13626 bp, 3 predicted proteins | sample 2165561 | NCBI WGS metagenome assembly RRZU01 (sample SAMN10456909, study PRJNA506462) | wastewater metagenome | isolation source: wastewater sludge | place: USA: Moscow, Idaho
CTCGATCCGCTGGATCTGTCAATCCTGTACAGCTTCCAGTTGCAATTTGAACCCCCTCAACTCTTCGCGGTGAGCAGTGATGGAGAGGTCGCGCGCCAGGTCAAAGGCAGTGCCGTCACAGGCTATCGTAAGTACTGGCTGCTCCACCGAGAGGACGCCCGGTTCCGGGATCTGTGCGCCATTGGAGAAGTTGGGCCGCTGAGGTGCCTGGAGATTGATCCCACGAGCGACGTCGGCGCACGCGCGCTGGCACAACTCGGCTACAAGGTGCAGTTCGGGGTGTCAGTGCGGTTCGCGGGGGCACCCGCAATCAGGAGGGAGGATGCGATTCCAACCTTCGTCGCAGGTGAACGTTGCGTGCTTTTACCCCAGCGGCTCTCAGACGAGGCCTCCCTCAAAATTAACGTGAACGGGAGCCTCTCACTTGCGCGCGCGTCCGAGGTGGTAAAGGTTGTTGTCGAAGAGGGCGACCAGCTGCTAGAGGTCTCCAACGACACGGACTGCCGGGAGTACCCATTCCGGGGAGTCAAGTCGGTGCCCCCGTCCCCAGCCCCTGTCCGGCTCGCGCTTCGATCCCAGGAGCGGACCGTTCAGGCGCTCCTCGCCGGACGCATCAGTTTCATCGTCGATAGCTTCGCGCCTCTCAACGGGCTGCCACTGACGATCGATCTAGAGGCGGCCGGCAGGCGGCTCAGTGCCACCGGCGCGCTCGAACCGCTCCCACAGGTGGTCTCAGCGGAGCATCCGATCCTCGCCCGACTACTTGAGGAGGACGTCAGGGACCTCGCCTTCGGCGCGGAATCAGTGACACTGCGCGCACGGGTCGGGCACATCGCGGTCGCGTCATGGGAACTGGAGCGGACGGTGCGCCCTTGCTGGTGGGACCTCCGCGGTGCCCCGAGCCTTCTGAGCGAGATTGGCCCCCTCTCATTCGGCGTCGTCGGTGCCCACGACCCTCTCTGTGCGCCAATGAATCGGACGCCCGGCGAAGAAGCCTACCTGCTCGCGCCTGTCGGGCTTGACACGGCGGAATTTGGAGCGGCCGCGCCATTCACTACCCTCTGCATTGCACCCGACCGCGCGCAGTTGGCGCTGCCCCCGATTAGTAAGCCGCGACTCGTACGGCGACGGCGCGGCGCGGGCTCAAGCACCGGCCTTGAGGACCTCGTTGAGGCATACCTCCGCTGGTCTCTCGCCGAGACCCGGACCGTGCTTGGTGATCTCCGCCGTGGCCAGGTGACTACGCTCCTCGAATCGTGGGTAACGGAGCTATGCTGTGGGGCCGAGTGGGCGCAGGCCGAAGCGGCGCTCAGTCATTGGAATTCGTGGTCGCACCTCGAGCGCGCGTGTGAAATGTTGAAGTTAGGGCAGGACTCATACCTTACGCTCACCGCGGAGCAGGAAGAGGAGGTCAGGCGCCTTGCAATTGGCGAGATCCGGCGATCAATGCCCGGGCTGTGGGCTCGGCTCGGCCCCCCTTCAGATCTTGGCGACGACGACTACGAGGTGCTTGATCGGGCATTTGCGAGCGCATATGGTGAACTCGCGAAAAAATACCGTGCGCGCGGCAAGGACGAGTTGGCAAGCATGCTGGATGAGGCAGACCCTGGCGACGCTCCGAACCTTTGGGACCAAGCACTTGTGCAAGCCCATGAGGCGACCGAGCTACGAGAGCTCGCGGCGATGCTGCTCCCATCCAACAGCGCGCCGCGTTTTATCAGGCTCGACGTTGGGGCCCTGACGGTCGACGAAGTTGCGGACGAACTCTCCGATTGGTCCAAATCCTCCAGCAAAGCGTTCGCGGGCGGACCTCCCGTACGGGATACGCTTAGAGCAATCTACGCCCTGTGGGTCGAGCCCGAGTTGGCCCTGTCCACTGATTGGCGCGGAGCATTAGACACGCTCATGGCAGAGCGCTCGCTCGCAAGGACGACGCGCTATCTGGCGATCAAGGCCAGAGGCGCCCGTCGAGGTGCCGCATGAGCCGCAACGCGTACGTCGACCTGTGCGTGCACCTGCAGTCTCTTCGTCGGATTGCCGAAGAGGCCAAATCGCCCCTCGTGCCCGCGCTCGGTGTAGCGGGCTCAATTTACACGCACCAGGTTGCGAACGTCCTCAGGGTGTTGACCGATATCCGCGTTCGGCACCTGCTCGCGGACGAGGTTGGCCTAGGGAAGACGATCCAAGCGCTCATGATCCTGAACGCGCTGCGCCGCCAACGACGAGACCTACGCGCCCTCGTCGTGGTTCCAGATACGGCACTCATGGTGCAGTGGCGCGACGAGTTGATGACGCGCGCCCACACCACGCCATTCGAAACTCACACCCCTGGCGAGGGGCAGTATGTCCGACTCGCCTGGGAGGAACAACTGAGGAAGAAGGGCCAAGATGGGGAACCCCTCTTTTCTCTAGGAGACATTGACCCCGATCGATACCAGGTCCTCATCGTCGACGAAATGCACAGGTTGCGCGGTGACGTTAAAGATAGGATCGTTCGCGTCGCAGCAGCGTTCGAGCACGTCCTCATCCTGACGGCGACACCGTCGTTCCAGCGCCCGGACCGCCAAGCGCAGCTATTCGCTATGTTGGAACCCGAGCGCACCGCGCGCGCGCGCTGGGATGTGTCACAGATAAGCGCTGCGACTGAAAACGGTGTTGTCGCCGCAGATGATCTCTCTTTGTGGCCTGAGTGGGCTGCGCAAGCAGTGGTTGACGCGCTGCTAAAGCGTGACCGGGACGCCGCGGAGGCCGCTTCTGCTGACAACTTTGTGGCGACCGCCATGGCGCTGTGTGCGTATAGACGCGTGATCCGTACGCGCCGAATTGATTACAGCGGCGTCCTCCCGCGGCGGCGACACTATCCCATTATAGTAGAGCCGCTCGGCGCCGAAGCCGACCGCCAGGCGCTGATGTGGCGTTACTTCGCGCAGCTCGACTTGCTCACTACGAAGTTCGATCGGGTTCTCCTCGCAAAACGTGTCATCTTGAGCCCACCCTCGCTTGAACAGCGTGTCGACTTCCTGCGACGGAAGGGGCACGAGCGAGATGGAATACTTGAGCAGGTGAAGCCGCTCGTGCACAGGAGCAACGGTGACTCGCGTGCCGACGCGCTGGTGGATCTTCTCGCCACGATCTGGACACACGCGCCGGATGAGCGAGTGCTCGTCGCCGCCCAGGACAACCTCACGGTCGACTATCTGTGCGAGTTCGTGCAAGCCCGCCTCCCCGAGATTGGCCCCCTGGGCGCGCGAGTCCCACTGGTGACCTCGCGCGTCCGCCAGGGGATGGACACCGAGGCCGCGGACGATCTCGCCGCCTTCGGCAACGAGACCGTCGACAACCTTGAAGATTTCCAGCGTGGCACTGCACACGTCCTCTTCGCAACGGACCGCGTTCACTTTGGCCTGAATCTCCAATGCGCGCGAGTGCTTGTTCTCTACAGCGTCCCGTGGCAGCCCGAGGAGGTCGAGCAGTGGATCGGGCGACTTGACCGAATCGGCAACGTTGCGGCGTTCTCTGAAGAAGGCGAGGCCAAGACTATCGACGTCTACACCATTGCACAGCGCGGTCTGGTGGACGAGAAGGTAGTGACCGTGTTGCAGCGGTTCCGTGTGTTCGAGCACAGCGTGAACCTGGACGGAGACCACCTCGGCGAGGTCGCGCAACTCATTGAGGAGGCGGCGCTGCGCCCTGACTCAGCGAACTGGCGAGGCCTCGAAGACCGTACCGAGGCGATGGCCGCGGAAGACGAGGTCCAAGAGCTGAACTCCGCTTTGCGGTCGCATCTCCCTTGGGACGTCTGCTGGGCGACAGCACAACAAGCACAACTGACCGCGATGCCCCCCGTTGGACCGGTCCTCTGTGAACTCCGTACAGCCACTGGACCTAAGGCGTGGGACCGGTGCGTCGAGCCGATCTTCCTGTTGCTCGCCAGGGCGGGGGATTATCACGTGCGATGGAACACCGATCCTGAGACGGGGGCACGCTTCCGCACGCTCTGGTACCGGTTTGGTGAATTCGGGATGTATGGGCACAGACCAGTGACGGCGAAGGTAGTGTTCAGTTTTGGGGCGGATCCTTCAAATGAGCGGAGCCCGAGGCACTCACACGCGTTCATCACGCGCCGCGGCGATATTGGGAACCCTCCGCGACGTGATGTCGCGCTTACGCTCGAGGGCCAGTGCTTTAGGCGACCTCTGCGGTTCGCGAATTTCGGCAACGCCCTCCATGACGAAATCATTGACAGTTGGGCGCAACCGCTGGCGGAGCCGAAAGCGCTAGACGTGATGTACTTCAGTGATCACGCCCTATGGCAACACGTCGAGCAGGGTTGGTTCTTGCTCCGGATGACACTTTTAGATTCGGCCGATGCGCTTGCGCTGGAGCCCTTACTTGAGGAGACCATCATCGCGGTCGCAGAGGCCGTTACGCACTCACCGGTGGAACAACTTCAGAGCCTGGTGGCGCCGTTCACGAGCGCCGCCACGTGCGCGATCGAGGCCGATGTGCGGTGGCTACGGGCGATACTTCCCACGAAGGCGGAGACGACTGCGCACATGCGCGCGCCACAAGGCTGGCAAGCCGTCTCGGAGGATGTCGTCGCTGCATTGGCAAACCCACTCGCGCATAGTCGTGAAGGGATTCCCCGCTCGCAGCCTGCGACCGACCGCGCGGCGATCACGGACGCCGAGATCGAATTGGCGCGATTGCAGTCAGCCGGCGAAAACGGCATTGACAGTTGGAGCGCATACCTGCCAGCCTTCCGGGCCGCGCTGCAAATGCGCGCACGCGTCATCGCAGAAGAGGCGTGCGACGCGGTCGAACTCGCGAAACGAGCGATGGAACAAGCGGAGTCTTCGGTTATCGACGCGGAGGAGCGAGGCAACCGAGCGCAGATCACGCGCGCCGAGAACCTCAGGGACGAGGCCTTCGACGTAGAGAGGATGACCGAAGTCTATTGGGGGAAGCGAGAGGCGTGGCTGCTCGCGATCGAGGCAGCGCTCTACGAGCTACGCCCTCGTGAGTCGCTTAGCGCCATAATCCACGCCCGGATCCCTATCTGAGCAGCGACCACAGATCCGGGGCGTCCTCGGCGACTCGCCAACACCAAGGCCCTGCGGGCACCCCGATAATGTCCATCGCCGCTCGGAGTTGAGCAGGCAGCGGCCAGGTCACGCGTTCTTTACCGTCTGCACGGTGGACGACCTCAGCAATGCCGACCGCTTTCGACCTCGCGAGAAGGGCCCAGCGCCAGTCATCGTCGTCGAAGAGATCGAGAGCCCGTCGTTCGTCACCGTCAACCGAGATCAGCGTAGGCAACCAGTGGTTGTCTCCGTGTCCACGGCGGTAAGCGCACCACACCCCGTCTGGAACTTGCTCTCTCCAGCGGCCCTCGACGCTGGTGGCCGCATGACGACCAAAAAAACTTCCCGCAGGTCCTACGAGCGCACGGCACTCCGCGTCCGGACCGAGCAAAAGCCCCTCCTCAGCGAACGCCGAAACGAGACGTTCCCAGAACCGCGAGAGGTCCCATTGATCACCGCGCACCGCGCTCCCCTCCCGACGTGAGACATGCCGAAGGAAGCCGCATGGGTGGAGCCACTCATCCAACGACACCTGACGTGCCCCAGCCTCGTCGAGGGCGGCAGCCATCTCTTCGCTACCGAGTGCAACCCGGACACTTAGGTCGTCAGGATGGGGATTATCCCTATGCGAGAGCCCCGCAGGCACCGCGAGGGGGCCCAGCAGCACCGCGCTCCCACCACCCACCGCGATCCAGCGAGGCTCCGCAGGCGCTACAAATGACTCGTACCCGACCACCACCTCGGCGCACTCACCACGTGCCCATAGCCGTTCAAGCACATCGGGGACACTATCAACAGGCATATCGCCCGCTCGAAGTTGATCTCGGGCGTATCTCAAGATCGCCCTCTTCGGGCTGAGCCCCCACCGGCCAAGCGCGTCTCGCAGAAATTGCGCTATCGCGCGAGAACTCGGATTGCCCGCATCATCGACATAGCCGAACTCGCGAGCGAGTTCTGTCTTCCCGATAATGTCGACGGTCATGGCTGTTCTGCCGCCTCTTGAGCCGCCAAGATGACTTCGCGACACTTATCGCCGTGGACAATCGCGACTAACAACGCCTTCGCGCGTGTGCACGAAACGTAGAGGTCCTCGCGCTTGAAGAGCGGGCCAAACCCGCCGAGATCGTAGAGAACGACCACCTCAGCCTCCAGCCCCTTGAACGAGCGCGCCGTCGTCACGAGCACGCCTCCACCTGCACGCCACGTTAGCGTGGAGGTCACAAACGGAACGCCGTCGACTTCGCTCACGTCGGCAAGACTCCCCTTGTCCTTGGCAGCCGGCCCGATGACGGCGATCTGCTGAGGCGTGACGCCCTCACGCTGCAGCAGCGAGCGAAGTTCCTGGAGCACGAGGCCCTTCTGCTGCCGATCAGAACCCGCGCGGAGCACGCGCAGTGCGCCGCCGACAGGCGCGCGCTTAAAGAGGTGAGGGGTAAGCGAGAGAACCGAGGCGCTCGCGGTCGCGATCCGCTGTGTGTTTCGGCAGTTGATCGTGAGTTTGAAGCGCGCACCGAACTCGATCTCTGGCCACTGAACCTCGCCACGGAGAGATTGGTTCGGATCCAAGAAGGCGTAGAGCGGTCCGTCCGACTTCGTTAGGATCGAGTTCGTCAGCACGTACCACCAGCCGAGGCAGAAGTCCTGCGCCTCGTCGACAACGATGGCGTCGTACTGTGCCGCCTCACCCAAGTTGAGGACGGCCTGCTCCATGAGATCGGGAACCTCGTCGTTCCAGAACGCGTCGGTCGGTGGGCCGCCCGCCTGTGGCCGAAAGTCGATCTGGGCGTCCTTCGCGAGATCTGCCGCGAGCGAGTGGAAGTGATTGACGGTGAGGAGGTCACGAAACGTAGCGGTCGTCGAATCTTCCTCGACTTGCACGCGCAGCCACGCCGCCAGTTCCTTGTTGTAGCAGACGAAGAGCGTCCGCTTTCCCTGTCGCGCGAACGCGATCGCGCGGTTCAGCGCGAGGAACGTCTTGCCAGAGCCGGCAACGCCCTCCACGAGAACTCGGTCTTGGACGTACAGGCCCTCGAACACCTGCGCCTGCGTCTCTGTCAACTCGAGGAGGCGCTCGGCAGCATTCGAAATATCCGGTCCGACGGGGCGAAACACGCGGAACTTCGGCATAAGGCAGTCGTTTAAGAGCAAGCGGTACTGCTCATGCCCGAGAGGCTGCGGGGCGTTTGGGGCGTCAGTCCACGATCCGTACGCGGCCTCGATCGCCTGCCCCATCATAAGGAGGTGCTTGCGGGAGATGATGATCGCTTTATCGGCGTGAGGAGGCGGCAGGCCTTCGTAGTCGAGGTGGGGGAACACGACCGCGTAGCCATGTGCCATGTCGTCCTTGCTAAGCCGACGCCCTGAGCGCTCTCGGATGATGTCGAGCAGGGCGTGCATGTTCTTGCGCGCTTGGACGAACGGGTCCTGGAACTCCTTTGGGCCGTCCCCCGTATCGCGGCACCATCGGCGCCCGTCGTGGCGGATCGTCTCGCCGCCCTTCACCTCGAGCACCAAGATTCCTCGTCGTGGGTGAACCACGACGAAATCAGCCTCGCCCTCGAGGAGCGCGTCACCGCGCCAAGGTCTCAGCCACGGGTAGGAGTGCAGTACCGAATAATCGTCACCGAGTTGGTCTCGCAGCGCGACGTACACGGGCTCCTCTGATTCGTGCTCGAGTTCGCTCGGCGGGACGTCGGGGTACATTCGCGCCATCAGACACCTCCGAGCGGCTGAAACTGCCCGCCGACAAAGACGCCGCACGCGCGCCCGACCACCGTGACCTGATCCAGGCGTGGAGTCTCCGAGCGCGGTGCGATGTAGGAGAAATAGAGAATGTGGACCTTGTCGCCACGCAAAGAGGGCCGACCAAAGGTCCAGCGTTCCTTCGTCGCGTTGAATGCCCCGTCCTTAGTCACAAGCAGCCGCGGGGTATTGTCGCTTCCCTGCGCGAAATCCGCTTCTCCCGTCGGCTTGAACACCACCCACGCGTCCTTCCCAAACTCGCCCTTGCCCATCCGCTCGAGCGTCGGCTGGGAGAGCCTCACGACGAACGCGCCAGCCGGTACGCCCGCGATCGCGACGGTCGCCAGCGGGGTCGGCGGTGTCGCTAGGCCGAGGGCCATTGGGTCGTAGACCGGACACCCATGATCTGCAGCGGTGAGGAAGGGCGGGAGCCAGAAGCCACCGCCCTCAGCGACCAACGCGCCCGTCGCCGTCTTCACAGCGGCGGGGAGGGCGCGATCGACGAGCAACTGATCGACAACGACGTGCTGCGTAGTCTGTTCGACGAGCGCACGGCCACGCGCAGAGCCTGCCTCTCCATGCGTCATCGGGTGGCCGAGGACGATGACGCGATCGGTGAGACCAGGGAGTCGAAGGCCTCCATCGATGGCCATCACCTCGTGCCCCGCCTCCTCCAAGTCGACTCGGAGCGCACGTAGCAGGCGGTCTTCGTCTTCGCCCATGATCGTCGGCTGTTCCCCCCGTACGACGTGGCGAATGAACGCCGCACCGAGTTTGCGATCGAGGTACTTGTGGTCCCACTTGTTCTTGTAGCTGCGAAGGCACTCGTAGCAGGAGTGAGTGCAGTGACAGGACTCCAGACGCTGCAGCGCGGTGTTGAAAAGGCGAACGGGATCTTCTACGGCCGCGCGAACAAACCCAGCGCCGCCCGGCGTCAGGTCGTAAAGGTAAATCTCGACGTCACGGCCGGTGCGCCCGCTGCTCGTCATCGCCACGCGGAACTCGGCGCCTATGTCTGACTCCTCGATGTCGAGGATCTTTGCCGCGGCGGAGGCGAGCGCCTCCGCGACCGTGGTGAGGACGATCTTGGCGACGGTAGAGCCCGGCTCAATGGTGACCGTGCCACCGAGGTGAAAGCGGAACAGCGCGATGTCGGTCTCGAACTCGTTTCCGAGCACAATGGTACTAGGTCTCCAGTTGCAACTCGGACCGTGCCGGTTGTGGTCAGGATTCGGCCTCGGGTGAACGCCTGACTTGAACTTGCTAGCTTCCCAGTTGTTCGGCTCCGTGCGCCCGCACTTCGAGCAGTAGAGGAAGCCTGGCCTCATCCGATCATTAGAGCCAGTGTTCGTCAGGACGAGCCGCTGCTTCGCGGTCCACACCTCATACCCAGCGCCGTGCGCCGCCTGGCCAGCCTTTGTGGGGGGGCCGCTATCGGTGAAAGGTGCGCTGAGTTTGGCGTGTGTCGGGCGCGTTGGCGTCGGGCTGTCCTCGAGCGGAAGCTCGGCGTCGAGGTCCACAGGGTGCGAGAAGCCAGGGGGGCGCAGCCAGTTCATACCGACGCCGAGAGAAGCTGGGGTGCCACACGCCGGGCAGTCCAGCACCTTGCCTACGTAGTGCTCCTCGTTACGCTGCTCGACGCGAGTGTAGCCGCATCGATCGCACTCGAAGTACACCTTCATCCCCAACCATGCTTGCCGGCGCTCCCGCTTGAAGGGCGTCCAGATCGCGAACGAGTAGTGGCGCTCGCCGTTGACCCAGACCTCACGGCCCGGTGCGTAACTCGACAGCGCCTGGTTCAGTCCGATCTGCGGCGAATACTTGAGGACTGCTTTCCGATCAGTGCTCGCGTTCTTGTCAAACACGTGGAAGGTCACGACGTCGGTGGGGAACGCGTAGCTTGGGAGCACACCGCGATCGAAGAGCCGATCGAGCAGCTTCTCCGGATCAAGCCCCCCCTCCGATGTCGCCTCAGCACGGTCCGCGTCGGCAACGCTGGGCACGTCGGCGGGTGCGCCAGCCGAATCAAAGTCATTGGCGTCGCCCCAGTCAATCATCAGCCCGCCACTGGCGGTCTCAGCCTCCACGCCGCCCCCCTCCGCGATCAACTCACGGATCGCAGGCGATAGCGTCCCCTCGATCTTCGCGCCCTCTACGCGCCCTGCGCCGACATCGCGTAGCGCTTCAAGCAGCCGCGCCGGGATCGCGTCGACGAACGCCGGCTCAAGCGTTACCACATCCTCGGGGACGACCTCGGTGAGCGCGTCTCTGACCGACCCTGCCTTCTCTTTGAGCCAGCGCTCCAGGCCCGCGTAGGAGAACTTCGACGCGTCGCCGTTGCAGAAGTCGCGCAGCATCCCCAGGCTCTCGAACACGTTGGCGCTGACCTTGCCATCATGTGGGTCCGGGATAACGTCTATCTGGAACATGCTCATCACGAGGGCGAAGCAGTGGCGCCTCACGATCTCGAGGTTGTCGAGGTTGAGGATTGGATCGGGCACGGGCCCGCTCACCATCGCCGCTGGAGTCGAGTAGAACTCTTGGTCATGGCTGTCCGCACCGCAGTAGGTGACGACGGTCGACAGGGAGGAGCCGCGGCGCCCGGCCCGACCAGCCCGTTGCTGATAGTTTGCCCGGCCAGGAGGCACATTTCTTAACGCGACGGCGGTGAGGCTGCCGATGTCGATGCCTACCTCCATCGTCGTCGTGCAAGAGAGCACGTCGATGGGGCCTTCCTTGCGCCCCTCAGGTCCCTCGACGTCGATATCCTGGAAACGGTACTCGTGCCACTCGGTTCGCGCCAACGCCGCGCCGTTACCGCTGTCGTTGAGCGCGGCGGAGTGTTCCTCAGCGACGTACGGGTGTGGCGCGTAGCCAGGATCCGTCGCGAGCCGCTCGGTGTGTCTCCGGAAGTGGCTCTTTCGCGAACGGAACACCGGGTCGGCCATGGGGTCGAGCGGACGGGTCGTCCCGCCGCACTGGCAGTGCGTGCCGGCCAGCGCGTTGTGAGGCTGCGCCGTGGTGCAGGTGTTACATCGATGCCACTGGACGCCTGTAGTGACGACATGCAACTTCGCTGCGCGCAGGATAAAGCCGTTGGCTGTCTCGCTCGCACCGAACGTTCTGCGGAGAAACGCACCCCAGGGCGTCGGACTGGCAATGCTCGCCTTCAGGTTCGCATTGAACCACTTGACCCCAACGAGATCCTTCACGAATGCCGGGAACGTAGCCTTGGCCCGGTTTATCTTTGCGCCCACTGGCGAGTCGAGCCAGTCGCTCGGGGTCGTCGGGATGAAGACCGCGTGACTGAGGACGGCGTCGTTAAGCCACAGGTCGAGCAGCGCGAGCCGCCGCTCATCCTCGGTCAACGCTGACGGCTCGGGAGGTGCGGGCAGTCTGTGGAGCGCCGCGAGGTCTGTGTCGTCAAGGAGGGCCTGGATACTCCCGAGCCCCAACGCACTCAGCCCCGTATGCGCATCTTTCAACACCGGGTAAAGCGCGAGCATGAGCGCCTTGTTGGTCCGGTGCGTGTTCAACTCCGCCGACCGGGAGAGGAACGTGCGCTCCGTTATCGGGGGCACTCCAGTCAACAACTCGCGAAATAGCTCGAGGTCTTCATTGAAGTGAGGCGCCTGCGCGGGACGGAGCGTGACCCCTCGGAGCACGCACCCGGTGAGGAGCGCCGCGTAAGCATGCTCCAGCGCGACGGGGGCGCCGAAACGAAGCTCCAACTCCGCGAAGCCGGCGAGGATGAGTGGGCGCACAGCGTCGCGCATCGAGTACTGCTTGAGTTTGCCCGCGAGCCGCGACGCGGCCTGGCGGCCGTCGGAGAAGATGAGCGCCTTGCGCCCCTTCAGCGGGGTCGCCACATCAGGGCGCGGCGGCTGCTCCAACAACTGCGAGGAGACGAGTTCCTGGAACGGCTCATCACCTTTTGTTACATGGTCCATGATATATCCGCCATCCCCGCCGCAGCGGGGGCAGTTCTGGAACTGCCCAGGCAGGGCGTCCTTCTGCCCGACGGGTGGGAGCCAGATATCCCTCGCCAACTTACTCCTAGAGCCAACGCGCCCAGACACTGGGTCGAGGTAATAGTGGCGCGCGCCGGACCCTGCTGGAGGCTCCTCGAGAGCCAGGAATACGGGCTGAACGACGCCATCGACGTTGTCTACCTCGCCGACATCCTCCGCCCAGAGGTAGTCGGGCGAGTCTGGATCGAAGGAGAAGGCTTTGAAGTAGGCTGAGCCACACGAGCGGCACGTGTGCACCTCGAAGACGCGCGCGTCGCATTCACACGTCCGGCGCGGCTGGGCATAAAGCGCACCTGTCGGCGGCAGATGCCCTCCCCAGCTCTCTTGACGCTCTTTCGGGATACACGAGCAATGGGGGTCTGAGCACGCCCAGAGCCCAGGCAGCCCGCGGAAGAACGCGTGCGCCCGCGCAGCGAAGAGAGGAGCCTTGTCATCTTTCTCTTTCGCGAGCGACGCCAGTTCGATGAGGCTGTTGGTCGCCATGCGGGCCAACGCCGGCGCGACGTCCGGAAATAGCCGCAACCCCAGCGCGGAAACGTCCTGCGCGGGGCCAACGCCTGTTGGATCGCGTTCGTCATCTTCTTCGGTGGTCGCGCCGCTCGTGAGGTTGATCAGCCGCCCCACGACAGGGAGTTGATTAAGCGCCGCAAGCAGCGCACGCCCAACAGGATCTGCACCATTTATGGAGGGATAGTCACTCCGAAGCGAATCGACGGTCGCCCCTTCGTCCACCAAGCGGAGGACCGGGAGCACAGCCGCGAGACGCAAACTCAACCCCCCCTCATGAACACGACCAAGATCCACTCCCGCAAACGCCTCAGCGACGGCGGCGTCCCCTGCCCCCGACGGGTGGGCTGCGCGCTTAGTTCCGGAAAGGACCTCGAAACCACCCTCAGGCTTCCCGGCGAGACCCGCCGCGAAACGCTTTGCCGCGTCGGGGTTCGAGAATGACGCGCTCGAGCAGATCACTTGCAACTGGTCGAGCGGAAGTTCGAGCCTGTTTCGGAGGCGCCGAATGAGCATCGCCACCTCCGTTCCCTGGGCGCCACGGTATAGGTGCGCTTCATCGAGAATGAGGAGCAGCCGCTGATCAGGATTGTCCTTGTAGTACGCAGCGGTCTCCCGAAAGATATCCCGCTCGATCGGCCGCAGGAGCATGTACTCCAGCATCGAGTAATTGGTCACCAGGAGGTCGGGCACACCCTCCTGCGCTTCGTGTCTCAGGAACAGCTCGGGGTCTTCGTTGCGCTCCACGGTGCGGAGCCACTTGCCGTGGCTGTCCTTCCACTTGCCTTTCCCTCGCCACGCGCTGACCCCGTCCTCCTTGTCGGGGCTAGACGACGGCTTGGACGGCCACTTGCCCCGGCGTCGGAGTTCCGCGATGAGATCGCGGGTCGCCGGGTCCGATGCCGCGCGATCTTCGAGATTTGTAAAGAACTCGATCGGCTGCTTCAGCCTGGACCAGTGCTCCGATGTATCCTCCCTCCGACGCCCCGGATAGAGAGTGCGCCCGGTATAACGAGCGAACTTCATCGGCCGGCCGGTGCGATCGGTGAACCACCGCGAGACGTCATTGCCCCCGAAGAGAACACGGAGCCGGCCGAGCTGATCATTAACGAGTGCGTTCATCGGGTATAGCAGCAGGGCGCGCACGGCACGGGTCGAGATGGAGGGGCGGGTTGTCGCCTCGGCGGCGAGTCGCCCGAGGATCGGGAGGAGGAACGTCTCGGGCTTGCCGGGGCCGGTACCGGTCGTGACGACGAGGTCTC
>RRZU010889220.1_pt1 | contig 13625 bp, 12 predicted proteins | sample 2165561 | NCBI WGS metagenome assembly RRZU01 (sample SAMN10456909, study PRJNA506462) | wastewater metagenome | isolation source: wastewater sludge | place: USA: Moscow, Idaho
ACACCCTGATCGAGCAGGCCGAGCAGGGCGTGGACTACTTCACCATCCACGCCGGCGTCTTGCTGCGCTATGTGCCGCTGACCGCCAAGCGCGTCACCGGGATCGTCAGCCGCGGCGGTTCGATCATGGCCAAGTGGTGCCTGGCGCACCACAAAGAGAACTTCCTCTACACCCACTTCGACGAAATCTGCGAAATCATGAAGGCCTACGACGTCAGCTTCTCGCTGGGCGATGGTCTGCGTCCGGGCTCGATTGCCGATGCCAACGATGAAGCGCAGTTCGGTGAACTGGAGACCCTTGGCGAGCTGACCAAGATTGCCTGGAAGCACGACGTGCAGTGCATGATCGAAGGCCCGGGTCACGTGCCAATGCAGTTGATCAAAGAGAACATGGACAAGCAGCTGGAGTGCTGCGACGAGGCGCCGTTCTACACCCTTGGCCCGCTGACTACCGACATCGCGCCGGGCTATGACCACATCACCTCGGGTATCGGTGCGGCGATGATCGGCTGGTTCGGTTGCGCGATGCTTTGCTACGTGACGCCGAAGGAACACTTGGGCCTGCCGAACAAGGATGACGTGAAGACCGGGATCATCACCTACAAGATCGCGGCGCATGCGGCGGACTTGGCCAAAGGGCATCCGGGCGCGCAGATTCGCGACAACGCCTTGAGCAAGGCGCGTTTCGAGTTCCGTTGGGAAGACCAGTTCAACCTCGGCCTCGACCCGGACACCGCGCGCAGCTACCACGACGAGACCCTGCCCAAGGAGTCGGCCAAGGTCGCGCACTTCTGCTCCATGTGCGGGCCGAAGTTCTGCTCGATGAAGATCACCCAGGAAGTGCGCGACTACGCCGCCAACCTGGAGCGCATCGACGCGGTGGACGTCGACGTCGAGCGCGAGATGCAGGCCAAGGCCGCGGAGTTCAAGGCCCAGGGCTCGCAGCTGTACCACAAGGTGTGACGATCCAGCCTCCACTCTGAACAACGGGCCTGCGGGCCCGTTGTTCGTTTCCTGGCCCTACTTTTTTAAGTTTCGCTTAAGCGGTTCGCCCTAGTCTTCTCCGAGATCAACTGCCCGCACGGAGGCATGACATGTTGGGGAATGACCTGAAGCGCTTCGACATCCTGGATGGCCAAATCCGGCGTGCCTATGAGTTCGACGATGGTCGCTGGGCGCCGGAGCGTCTCGATGTGGGCGAAACCTACAGGCTGTCTGGTCAGGATGTATTGCAGACCGAGCTGGACGACGGCTGGCAGGTCACCACGGTCTATCGAGATGTGGATGGGAGCGGGATCTACCGGGAGGTTTCGAGCAGACACAGCCCGCTGAGTGGCGGTCCGCTACCCGTCGCCGGAGGCTACGACGGCGATTCGAAGCGTTTCGACATCAGCGGTGATCGGATTTTGGGCGTTTATGAGTTTGACGATGGTCGTTGGCAGCCCGAGCGTATCGATGGCAACGATAGCTACTGTCTGTCCGGCGACGATGTTGTACATGTCGAGCTGGACGATGGCTGGCAGGAGACCACGATCTATCGTGACCTCGACGGTTCTGGGGTCTACCGCGAGGTATCCATCGTCCATGGCCGGCCTGGTGAGAGCGTGACACCGCTATCGCCTGAGCCTCTCGATCAGGGACTGGCCCGCCTGTATCTGGCGGTTTTCGACCGTCTTCCCGACCTTGCCGGGCTTCGTTACTGGGTGCAGCAGCGGGAGCAGGGAATGTCGCTTGGCAGCGTTGCCGACAGCTTCCTCAAGAGCGACGAATTCGTGCAGACCTATGGTGGTCTGGACGATACACGCTTCATTGATCTGTTGTACCTCAATGTGTTGGGACGTTCGGCCGACCGCGATGGGCAGGCCTGGTGGGCCGAGCAATTGGATAGCCAGGTATTGAGCCGCGAGGCGATCGTGGTCGGCTTCTCCGAGTCCGCTGAGTTTGTCGCGCTGAGCCGTGGGCAGTTGGAAAACTTCGTCCACGTCGTTGGGCAGCCGATGCTGACCGAGTATCTGTACTGAGCGCCACGGGCGTGCCGGGGTGTCCGTCACCTCCGTTACGTTCAGGTCGGGGCGCTCGCCACATCGACCAGCACACGGTTGCGTCCGCTCTGCTTGACCCGGTACAGGGCCTGATCGGCGCGCTGCAGGGTGCGCTCCGGCGCTTCGCCCGGCTCGGCCAGGGTAGCGCCGATGCTGGCGCTGATCGGCAGGCCATGGGCGCGCGCCTGCGCGTCGATGGCCAGGCGCATGCGTTCGGCGGTACTGGCTAGGGTGGTGGCGTCGCAGGGGCTCAGGCAGGCGAGGAATTCGTCGCCGCCCCAGCGGGCCACCCGGTCGTAGGGGCGCAGGCCGCTCTGCAGGACCTGGGCGACCAGTTGCAGGGCCCGGTCGCCAGCGGCATGGCCGGCGCTGTCGTTGAGGCTCTTGAAGTGGTCGAGGTCGAGCCACAGCACGCCGAAGCGGCTGCCCTGGCGTCGGCTGCGCTCGCACTCGGCGAGCAGGCTCTCCTCCATGCCGCGCCGGTTGTCGAGGCCGGTGAGAGCGTCGCAGCGGGCCTGGCGATGCAGTTCGGCGGTGCGTGTCTGCACCTTGGTTTCCAGGGCTTCGGTGTGGTCGCGGATCGCCGCGGCCATGTGCTCGAAGTGCCGGAGCAGTCCGCCGATCTCGTCGTGGCCAGGCGCCGGGCGGACCTCGGCGAGGGCGCCGTTGCCCAGCCGGCGGATCGCTTCGTGGAGGGCGCCGAGCGGGTGCAGGACGTGGCGACGCAGCGCCCGGTGCACCAGCAGCAGGGCGACCAGCAGGGTCAGGCAGAGCACCACGGCCAGCGGCGCGAAGCTGCTGGCCGGGACCAGCTGGCTCAGGTCGAGCAGGGTGATCTCGTACCAGTCGATACTGGGCAGGTAGGCGATGCCCATCAGGTGGCGCTGGCCGGCGAGGTCGACGAAGGCGGTGCGCACCTGCCGCGCGTCGACCGCCTGGCGCAGCTCGTCCAGTAGGGCGCGGACCTGCCGGCGCTGGCGCGGGTCGTCGAGCAGCAGGTCGACGGTATTCTTCGCGCCCTCCGGCTTGACCAGACTGGCGTAGTCGATGATCCGCGGGTCGCGGTGCAGCTGGATGGCGCCGCTGTGGTCGGCGAACAGGGTGGTGATGCCCGGCTGGTCGAGGTCGACGGTGTCGCGCAGGAAGGGTGCGAGGTTCAGTCCGGTGCCGACGATGCCGAGGGTTCGCCCGCCATCGCGCACCGGGATGTCGATCCACAGCTGGGTGACGCCCAGGGCGAGATCCGGGTTGACGTTGAGGTGGAAGTCGCTGTCGCGCTCGACCAGCCGGTAGAACCAGGCGTCGGCGGGGTTGTCGGTGGCCAGGTGGTAGCGTAACTGGCGGCCGGCGAAGCGGTTGGCGGCGTCGTTGTGGTAGTAGGCGCCGGAGTCGCTGCGGGCGACGAAGTAGTTGTGCTCGCGAAAGTGCCGGCGGAAGCCTTCCAGCTCGGCGAGGGCGGCGGCGCGGCGCTGCGCCTGCTCGGGCTGGCGCAGCCAGTCGCGCAGCGCGGGCGATTCGGCCAGCCGGCGGGCCAGGGCGATCTCCCGCTCCACCGGGTGCAGCAGGCGCGCGCTGTCGTAGCGGACCTGGGTCTCGACCAGGCGCAGCCCCCATTGCTCGACGATGCCCTCGGTGACCCGCGGCAGGACCAGCAGGATGGCCAGCGAGCTGCCCAGGAGGAGGGTGGTGATCAGCACGAGAAAGCGGGCATTGAGCGTCATCGATGGTCTCGCGTGCCGGGGCGGGCGTCAGTCGTCGATCTGCGCCCTGGCGTGGAAGCGGTAGCCGGCGTTGCGCGCGGTGTTGACCGGCAGTTCGACGCCGCCGGCTTCCTCGACCTTGCGGCGCAGACGGCTCATCTGGGTGTCGAGGCGCCGCTGGTCGTAGTTCAGCAGGTCCTCGTCGAGGGCCTGGATGATCTGCTGGCGGCTGACCAGTTCGCCGGCGTGGCGCATCAGGGTGTGCAGCACGATCAGGTCCTGTTCGGAGAGCGCCAGCGGGCCGCCGCCGGGGATGTGCAGGCGGCGCGGCCCGGTTTCCAGGCGCCACGGCGCCGGCGTGCTGGCCGGCAGGATGCGCCGGCGCAGGGCGGCGAGGGTGGCAGCCAGTTCGTCCAGGTCGCTGTTCTTGCCCAGGTAGTAGTCGGCGCCGTCGCCGAGGCCGGCGATCTTGTCGCGCAGGGTGTCGCGCGCGGTGAGCACCACGATGCCCAGCGGCTGCTCCTGGCGACGCAGATCGCGGATCAGCTGCAGGCCGTCGCCGTCGGGCAGGCCGAGGTCGACGATGGCGAGGCGATGGCGCGAGGCGACGAAGCGGGCGCGAAACTCCGCCAGGCTGGCCACGGCGTCGACCCGGTAGCCGCAGCTGGCGAGGAAGTCGGCGAGTTCCTCGCGCAGGATCGGCTCGTCTTCGAGAAGGATGAGATCGGACATGGACGGCAGGGTACTCCAATCGCGGCCGGGCAAACTGAGCGTTTCTGAGCGCCGCTGCGCAGCGCTCGGCGCCATGCTATCGTCCGCGCCGATGAAACTCTCGCTGCTGGTTTTCTGGCTGATTGCCGCCTGGCTCGCCTGTGCGCCGGTGCTGGCGGGGACGCCGGTGCTGCTCGACGAGCGCGCCGGCGCCCTGCGTCCGCACGGGCAGTTGCAGTGGCGGCTCGACCCGCAGGCCGCGTGGTCCCCCGTGGACGCGGCGGCGGCCGGCGACTGGCGCGCACTGCCCGGCGCCAGCCTGCAGGCCGGCTTCACTTCGGCGGCGGTGTGGCTGCGCTTTTCCCTGCACCGCGCGCCCGGCGCGGCGCCGGCCTGGGTGCTGCGGCTGAGTAATGCGCTGCTCGACGATGTGCGCCTGTACCGCGCCGACGGGCATGGCGGCTGGCAGGAGTGGCGCTCCGGGGAGAACCTGCCGCGTGCCCGCTGGGCGCTGGACTACCGCAGCCCGGTGCTGCCGCTGGCCCTCGACGGTGAAGGCCCGCAGGAGTTCCTGCTGCGCCTGCAGAGCAAGAACGCCCTGGCGGTCGGCATCGAGTTCTGGCCGCGCCAGGCGTTCGACGACTTCTCGCGCCGCGAGGCCTACTTCTACGGTCTGTACTTCGGCGTCTACCTGCTGCTGATCGTCATGCACGCCGGCATCTGGCGGATGCCCCGGGTGCCTGAAAGCGGCTGGTATTTCGCCTATGTGACGGTGACCTTCGAGGGGATGAGCGTCGGCCTGCCGCAGCAGTTGCTGCGCCTGCCGGTGAGCTGGAGCGATCCGCTACTGGGTCTGTCGATGGCCCTGGCGCTGCCGGTCGGGGCGATCTTCGCAGCGCGCCAGCTGGGCCTGCATGCCCTGTATCCGCGCGCGCAACGCCGGTACACCGCGCTCTCCGCCCTGCTCGGCGGGTTTGCCGCGCTGGCCGTGCTGCTTGACCGCTACGCGCTGGGTGCCCAGACCATGCAGCTGTCGGCGCTGGCGGCGATTCCCCTGGTGCTGGGGCTGGGCGCCTAGCTGCTGTGGCGCGGGCACCGTCCGGCGCGCTTCTTCCTGCTGGCGTTCGGGGTGTTCTATGCCGGCGCGATCGTCAGTTTCCTGCGCAATCTCGGCGTGGTGCCGGCGAATTTCTGGACCGAGCACGCCGCGGCGCTGGGCACGCTGATCCACATGGGGATGATGAGCCTGAGCATCAACGTCCACTACCGGCGGCTCAAGGCGGAGAAGGCGCAGGCGCAGGCAGCGTTGGTCGAGGCGGCACTGGCACACAGCCAGCAGCTCGAACAGCGGGTGGCCGAGCGTACCGCCGAGCTGTTCGCCCAAGTGCAGCGCCGCGAGGCGCTGGAGCAGGAGCTGCGCGCGGCGTTGGCGGTGGAGCGCGGCATCCGCGAGGAGCAGCGCGAGTTCGTCGCCATGGTTTCCCACGAGTTCCGCACCCCGCTGGCGATCATCAACACCTCCGCCCAGCAGATCGCCCGCAACCTCGACGCCGCGCCTGAGCGCACCCTGCGCCGCTGCCAGAACATCCGCGACGGCGCGGCACGACTGCTGGCACTGGTCGACGACTACCTGACCCAGGACCGCATGGAGACCGGCCAGGCCCACCTGCGCTGCGCACCCTTCGCGGTGCGCGAGTGGCTCGACGGGCTGGCCGCCGAGTGGCCGGCCGGGCGTCTGCGGGTCGACCTAGGAGCGCTGCCGGCGACGCTCTCGGGCGACCTTGGGCTGCTGAGCATCGCGGTGCGCAACCTGCTGATCAACGCCGACCGGCACACCGCAGCGGAGCTGTGCATCCGCCTCGAAGCGCAGACCGGCGCCGCCGGCGGGCTGTGCCTGCGGGTGGCCAACCCGGCGCCGGCGATTCCGCCGGAGGACGCCGCGCAGCTGTTCCAGAAGTACTACCGCGGGCGCCAGGCGCAGTGGCGCTCGGGCGCGGGACTGGGGCTCTACCTGGTGCGGCGCATCGCCCGCCTGCATGGCGGCGAGGCGTGTCTGGAGCGGCGAGGCGTCGAGGGCGAGGTGGTGTTCCGCATCGAGGTGCCGGTGCAGCCGCCGTCCGCCGCGGCCGCCGCGGCGCTCAGCGCGCCGGCAGATACTCCGGCCTGAGCACCCCCTGCAGCCGCGGGTAGGGAATCTCCAGGGTCGGGTGGCCCATGGCGTAGGGCGCCAGGGCGTAGACGTCGTACTTGAGCTGCAGCTTGTCGTGCAGCAGGGCGATGTTGGCGGTGGGCACGAACGGCCAGCTGGCCTGGAAGTCGCGGTCCTGGTCCAGTTGCTGGGCCTTGAGCCAGTCGCGCCGCGCCTCGCGGGCGGCGGTCCAGAAGGCGTCTTCCTGGCCGGGCAGCAGCAGGTCGTCGAGCTGCAGCGCGCGCTGTCGGCTCAGCGAGTAGTTGATGAAACCGCGCCCCGGCATGCCGTGGGCGCCGCCGCTGTACAGGTAGCTGGACAGCTCGATCACCAGCAGGTCGCCATGGCGGTCGACCAGCTTGGCCTGCAGCCAGGTTTCCCGGCCCTCGCGCGACTCGGCCAGCAGGGCGTCGGCGTAGCCGCGCAGCGAGGCGGGCAGCGGCTGGCCGTCGGTTTCCCGGGTCATCGCCAGCAGCGCCCGCTCGATCAGCGCATCCAGCGCGGGGACGTCGGAGATGCGCAGGGTCTCGACGTTGACCAAGCTGCAGCGCTCGCTCCGGCAACCCTCGGCGCGCTGCTCCCAGGCGATCTTCTGCACGGCGGGCGGAGCCGGCTGCGGCGCCAGCCATTGGCAGGCGCCGAGCAGCGGCAGGCAGGCGAGGGCGAACAGGGGAAGCGGGCGCATGGGGACTCCTGGGGCGGCGGGGCGTACAGCATCGCTCGCCGGGCGCCGCCGCTCAAGAGCGGCGGCGCGCCGACAATCCGCGCGCACGACGCGGGCGAGTGCCGTTAAACTGCGCGCTTTCGGATGGCCGGCGCGGTCTGGCGGAGGAGTGAGGCAATGAGCGAGGCAGCGGGCAGCGACGAGCTGCAGGTGGAGATCGTCGAGCGCGAGGCCTGTTTTCGCGGTTTCTATGCGCTGGACCGGCTGCGCCTGCGTCACAGCCTGTTTCGCGGCGGCATGGGCCCGGAGATCAGCCGCGAGCTGTTCGTGCGCCACGATGCGGTCTGCGTGCTGCCCTACGATCCGCAGCGCGATTGCGTGGTGGCGATCGAGCAGTTCCGCGTCGGCGCGCTGGACAAGAGCGCGCGGCCCTGGCTGCTGGAGCCGGTGGCCGGGCTGATCGACAAGGGCGAGTCGCCCGAGGCGGTGGCCTATCGCGAGGCCCAGGAGGAGGCCGGGGTGACGCTGCAGGCGCTGTGGCCGGTGACCTCCTACTACCCTTCGCCCGGCGGCAGCGACGAGCGCGTCTACCTGTTCGTCGGCCGCTGCGACAGCCAGGGCGTCGGCGGCCTGCACGGCCTGGCCGAGGAGGGCGAGGACATCCGCGTGCATGTCATGGCCTTCGACCAGGCTCTGGCGGCGATGCAAGCCGGATGTTTCGACAACGCGGCGAGCATCATCGCCCTGCAGTGGCTGGCGCTGAACCGCGAACAGCTGCGTCAGGCCTGGCGTTGAGTCGCGCCGCCGAGCGTTACCGGGTCGACCTGGCCGCCCTGCAGGCCGCCTGCGCCGCCAACTATGCACGTCTGATGCGCCTGCTGCCGGGCATGCGCGAACAGGCCGAGCGCCGCGAGGTGGCGCTCGGTGCGGGCGAGGCGGTGCTGGTGCTGCAGGTCAGCGCCGCCGGCCCCTACACCAGCAGCGTCGAGCTTCACGAGCGGCGCGCGCTCGACTGGCTGCCGGCGCCGCGCCTGCTGGTGCGCGTCTACCACGATGCGCGGCTGGCCGAGGTGGTCGGCGCCGATCACTGCCGCCGCCTGCAGGCGCGCTATGCCTACCCCAACGCGGCGATGCACCAGCCGGACGAGAAGACCCAGCTCAACCTGTTTCTCGGCGAGTGGCTGGCGCACTATCAGAGTGTCGGGTATCTGGCGGAAGCGACGCCAGGGTGGTCGCCGGCGGCCTGATAGTGTGATGTATTTGGCGTTCCAGGCGTCGAGTGCGTGCCACCATTGCCCTGCGAATTTCTTCCCGACAGCCTTGCTGGAGATGGCCCTTGCCCAGTTTCGCCGCCCACGCCCCCCTGACCCTGGTGCAACTGTCCGACAGTCACCTATTCGCCGAGGCCGGGCGCACCCTGCTCGGCCTGGATACCGCCGACAGCCTGCAGCGGGTGGTGGCGCTGGCGCGCGCGCAGCAGCCGCGCATCGACCTGTTGCTGGCCAGCGGCGACCTGTCCCAGGACGGCTCGCCGGCCTCCTATGCGCGCTTCGCCGCGCTGAGCGCGGTGCTGGATGCGCCGGCGCGCTGGTATCCCGGCAACCACGACGAGGCCGCCGTGCTGCAGGCGGCCTGCGCCGGCAGCGCGCGGTGCGAGGCGGTGACCGACCTGGGCAACTGGCGACTGATCCTGCTCGACTCCAGCGTGCCGGGGCAGGTCGCCGGCCATCTCGACGCGGCGCAGCTGGCGCTGCTGGAGCGGGCCCTGGACGAGGCCGGCGAGCGCCCGGTGCTGCTGTCCTTCCACCATCATCCGCTGCCGGTCGGCTGCGCCTGGCTCGACCCCATCGGCCTGGACAATGCCGAGGCGCTGTTCGCCATCACCGACCGCTATCCGAACCTGCGCGCACTGCTCTGGGGGCATGTGCATCAGGAACTGGATCGCTGGCGGCACGGCGTGCGTCTGCTGGCCTCGCCGTCCACCTGCGTGCAGTTTGCCCCCGGCAGCGCCGAGTTCGCCATCGGTCGCGAGCTGCCCGGCTACCGCTGGCTGCGCCTGCACGCCGACGGCAGTCTGGAAACCGGCGTCGAGCGTCTCGCGGCGCTGGACTGGACGCCGGACCTCGACGACGGTTATTGAGCCGCGCGCGGCGCTTTGCGGTCCCCCCGCGCGGCCCGATCGGGTAGGGTAGAAGGCGCGTAGCGCCGGGCCGGCGCGGGCGGCGAGTCAAGGAGCGGGGGAATGACGCAAGCGGACACTCTTCGGGCACAACTGGCCTGGGCCGGCGAGCGGGACGGCGCGGCGCTGCTGCGTCTGTCCGGACACTGGATCCTGGCGGCGGACAAGCCCGAGCTGTTGGCGGTGTGGCGCAGCCGGGCCGAGCGGCCGACGCGCCTGCGTCTGCAGGTCGAGGCCCTGCAGGCCTGGGACAGCAGCCTGCTGGCCCTGCTGCGCCGCCTGCAGCGGCTGGCCGCCGACGAGCAGTGCGCGCTGGAACTGCACGGCCTGCCGGATGGCGTGGCGCGGCTGCTGGCGATGGCGGCCGCTCCCGCGGCCCGCGCGGAGGAGCCACCGGCCCGCCCCGGCGCGGTGTCGCGGCTCGGCCTGACGGTCCTGCAGGTCCATGGCGCGCTGGTCAGTGCCTGTACCTTCTGCGGCGAGGTGGTGCTGGCGCTCGGCCGCCTGCTGCGGGGCCGCGCGCGGATGCGCGGCAGCGACTTCTGGGCGGCGCTGGCGCAGTGCGGTCCCGGCGCGCTGCCGATCGTCGCGCTGATCGCCACCCTGGTCGGCCTGATCCTCGCCTTCGTCGGCGCCGCCCAGCTGCAGGCGTTCGGCGCCCAGCTGTACATCGCCAACATGGTAGCCATCGGCATGACCCGCGAGATGGGCGCGCTGATGACCGCGGTGATCATGGCCGGGCGCACCGGCGCGGCCTACGCCGCGGAGCTGGGCAGCATGCAGGCCAACGAGGAGATCGACGCGCTGAAGACCTTCGGCTTCCCGCCGCTGGAGTTCCTGGTGCTGCCGCGCCTGCTGGCGCTGCTGGTGAGCATGCCGATCCTCTGCGTGTTCGCCGACGCCCTGGGCATTCTCGGCGGTTTCGTCATCGGTGCCGGGCTGTTCGACATCTCCGCGCCGCTGTACCTCAAGCAGAGCCTGGAGATGCTCGGCCTCACCGACTTCCTGCTCGGCATCTTCAAGAGCCTGGTGTTCGCCGTGCTGATCGGCCTGATCGGCTGCCACTACGGGCTGGCCTGTGGGCGTAACGCCCAGGCGGTCGGCCAGGCCACCACCCGCGCGGTGGTCAGCATCATCGTCGCGCTGGTGGTCAGCGATGCGCTGATCACCCTGATCTGCACCCAGCTGGGGATCTGAACATGGACGAGGCGCTGCTGCGCGTGGAGAACCTCAGCGCCGGCTACGGGCGCAAGGTGATCCAGCGCGACCTGAACTTCGCCATCCGCCGCGGCGAGGTGTTCGTGGTGATGGGCGGCAGCGGCTGCGGCAAGAGCACCCTGCTGCGCCACCTGATCGGCCTGCAGGCGCCACTGGCCGGGCGGGTGCTGTTTCGCGGCGAGGACTTCTGGGCCAACGACGAGGATCGCCGCGCCAGCCTGCAGCGGCACTTCGGCGTGCTCTACCAGAACGGCGCGCTGTGGAGCGGCATGACCCTGGCGGAGAACATCGCCCTGCCGCTGGCCGCCTACCACCCGCAGCTGAGTCGCGCCGAACGGGCCGAACTGGCCGCCCTCAAGCTGGCCCTGGTCGGCCTGCCCGGCTGCGACGGGCTGTACCCGGCCGAGCTGTCCGGCGGCATGCGCAAGCGCGCCGGGCTGGCCCGCGCGCTGGCTCTGGATCCGGAAATCCTGTTCTTCGACGAGCCCTCGGCCGGCCTCGATCCGCTCAGCTGCCAGGCGCTCGACGAACTGATCCTCGAACTGCGCGACAGCCTGGGCGCCAGCATCGTGCTGGTCACCCACGAGCTGCCGAGCATCTACCGGGTGGCCGACACCTGCCTGTTCCTCGACAACCGCACGCGCACCCAGATCGCCCTCGGCCCGCTGCGGCAACTGCTCGACGCCGGCCCGCCGGAGGTGCAGCGTTTCCTGCGCCGTGGCGAGCCGGCCCCCAAGGAGTGCTGAGATGAGCGAAACCCGCAAACCCTTCTGGATCGGCGCCTTCCTGCTCGGCGGCGTCGCCCTGCTGGCCGGCGCCCTGCTGCTGCTCGGCCGCGACAACTGGTTCAGCCAGCCCAGCGACTATGTCGTCTACTTCACCGGTGCGCTGGACGGCCTCGACGTCGGCGCCGACGTCACCTATCGCGGGGTCAAGGTCGGCACCGTGCGCGAGATCCGCCTGGGCTACGACCGCGAACTCAAGGACGTGGTGATTCCGGTGGTGTTGCGCCTCGACCCGGCGGTCGGCCGCGACGGCGGCAGCTTCGACCAGGTGGTCGAGCGGCTGGTGGAGCGTCGCGGCCTGCGCGCCCAGCTGCAGACCCAGAGTCTGCTGACCGGCAAGTCGATCGTCGCCCTCGACCTGTTCCCCGGCCAGCCGGGCTATGTGCGCGAGAGCAGCGAGATCGACCTGCCGGCGATCCCCAGCGTGCCCTCGCGGGTCGACCAGGCCGCCGACGTGCTGCGCGAGCTGCTCGGCAGCCTGCGCGAGATGCCGCTGCGCGAGATGCTGACCTCGGCCAACAACACCCTGCAGGCGCTGGAGCGGCTCAGCGCCTCGCCCGAACTGCAGGCCGGGCTGAGCAGCCTGGGGCAGACCCTGCACAATCTTGAGGGGCTGACTCAACAACTGCAGCGACAACTCCCGCCAATGCTGGATAATGCGCGCCAGGGCAGCGAGGAGCTGCGCGCGGCACTCGGCGATATCCGCCAGGCAGTGCAGGGCGCGCAGCACACGCTGGAGCAGATGGAGGGGCTGGCCGGCGATGCGCGGCGCACCCTGGGGCCGGAATCCGAACTCCAGTTCCAGATGCTCAAGTCCCTCGGGGAGCTGGAGCGGGCTGGTAAGGCCCTGCAGCGCACGGCGGAAAGCCTCGAACAGCACCCCGAATCGCTCATCTTTGGCAAGAAACGGTGAAATGCCCATGGGTTTTCCGCGCTTGAGCGCCTTTCTCTCGACTGTCTCGCTCGCCGGGCTGCTGGCCCTGAGCGGCTGCGTCGCCAGCCCGCCGGCGCACTTCTACCAGCTGCAGCAGGGCAACCCGGCGCTGCCCGAGGACAATCGCGGCGTCGCCGTGCTGCTCGGCCCGCTGCAGGTGGCCGACTACCTCAAGCGCGAGTCGGTGGTGCAGCGCCAGCTCGACGGCAACCTGAGCGTGAGCCGCGAGGCGCGTTGGGCCGGTAGCCTGGAAGACGACATCGCCCGCCTGCTGCTGCGCCAGTTGGCCGCGCGGCTGGACAGCAGCCGGCTGGCCCTCTACCCGGACCGGATCGGCTTCAAGCCCGAGGTGCAGGTGCTGCTGAACATCGACCGCCTCGACTCCGGCCCCCAGCAGGCGGCGGTGCTGGAGGGGCAGTGGCGCCTGCTCGACGCCCAGGGGCAGATGCGCGGCAGCCGCGTGGTGCGCCTGGAGCGCCCGCACACCGGCTCGATGGTCAACCAGCTGCGGGTGCAGAGCGAGCTGCTGCAGGAACTCGCCGGACTGATCGCCGAGGCGGTCAAGGCCATGCCGGTCAGCGCCGCCGCGCCGGCCGCGACGCCTGCCCGTCCGCGACCGCAGCCGCGGCGCAGCGCGCCGCCGAGCGCCGAGCCGCGCATCCCGGTGGTGTCCCCGGCGGCGGGCGCGGGCGAGGTGTATCGCTTCTGAGCCGGCAGGCGCGGGGTGCTCGCTTCACGCGCTGGTGTCCGCACCATGCAAAACGCCGTTTCCTTGATCGGGAAACGGCGTTTGCGTGTCTGCGTCCGACCGGCGCCTGCTGCACCGGGACGTTCAGCGCGGGCGCAGCATCTGTCCCAGGTGTTGCTCCAGACGTGCCGGCAGGGGCTCCTGCAGGCGTTCGACGCAGCTGGCGCCGCTCGGCGCGGCGATGGCGCGGATGCGTGCCTGGCTGCGCACCTGCGGGTCGAGGCTGAGATCGCGGTCGAGCAGCAGCAGGTTGCGGCTGTGGCCGCCCAGCTCGATGGCGCTGCGGCAGACGGGCTGTTGCAGCAGCTGTGCCGGGTCGAGGCCGTGCAGGTCGTCGCCGTGGCTGAGGCCGAGCTGCAGGTGCAGGGTCAGGCCGCTGTCGGCGATCTCCACCTGCAGGGCGTGGCCGAGCGCGCGCAGCAGCTCGCCGCAGCACAGCGCGCGGGTCAGGTAGGGC
>RRZU013137903.1_pt1 | contig 13622 bp, 11 predicted proteins | sample 2165561 | NCBI WGS metagenome assembly RRZU01 (sample SAMN10456909, study PRJNA506462) | wastewater metagenome | isolation source: wastewater sludge | place: USA: Moscow, Idaho
AAGACCCGCGCCTCGGCGATGGGCTGGGTGCTCGACGGCGTCGAGATCGTCAACCCGACCGACCCCGAGCTGGTCGAGCGGTTCGCCGCGGAATACGCCCGGGTGCGCGCCCACAAGGGCGTCACCGTCGAGCAGGCCCGCGAGAAGATGAAGGACCTGAGCTACTTCGGCACCATGATGGTGCACCTCGGCATGGCCGACGGCATGGTGTCGGGCGCGATCAACACCACGGCGAACACGATCCGGCCCAGCCTCGAGTTCATCAAGACCAAGCCGGGCGTCAAGGTGGTGTCGGGCTCGTTCCTGATGTGCATGCCGGACCGGGTGCATGTGTACGCCGACTGCGCCGTCAACCCCGACCCGAGCGCCGAGCAGCTGGCCGACACCGCGATCAGTTCGGCCGAAACCGCCCTCGCCTTCGGCATCGAACCCCGGGTGGCCATGTTGTCGTACTCGACCGGCACCTCGGGTTCGGGTGCGGACGTCGACAAGGTTCGGCAGGCCACCGACCTGGTGCGCGAGCGCCGTCCGGACCTGGCTTTGGAGGGGCCGATCCAGTTCGACGCCGCAGTCGACCCGGCGGTCGCGAAGACCAAGCTGCCCGAGTCGGCGGTGGCCGGCCAGGCGACGGTATTCATCTTTCCCGACCTGAACACGGGCAACAACACCTACAAGGCGGTGCAGCGGTCGTCCGGCGCGGTGGCGATCGGCCCGATCCTGCAGGGCCTGAAGAAGGCGGTCAACGACCTGTCGCGGGGCGCCCTGGTCGACGACATCGTCAACACCGTGGTGATCACCGCCATCCAGGCCCAGGCCGACGCCGGCTGAGCAACGTCCACCTTCATCCAACCCACGCCCTAGGAGCGCCCGCATGAGCACGCCCATCCTGCTGTTGAACGCCGGATCGTCCTCGATCAAGTACCAGGTCATCGACGCCGACAACGAGGACGTGCTGGCGTCCGGCATCATCCAGCGGATCGGTGACGAATCCGGCACCATCGACCACCGGGTCGACGGCCAGACCCACCACCAGACCCGTGGCTTTCCCAATCACGGGCGGGCGCTGACCGTGCTGGTGCAGATGTTCGACGAGTTCGGGCCCAAGCTGGCCAGCGTCAAGGCGGTCGGGCATCGGATCGTGCACGGCGGCTCGCTGTTCAACTCGACCACGGTGATCAACGACGAGGTGATCGAGCATCTGCGTGAGGTGTCGCCGTTGGCACCCCTGCACAACCCGCCGGGCATCGCCGGCATCGAGGCGGCCATGCGCAGCCTGCCGGACGTTCCGCACGTCGCGATCTTCGATACCGCCTTCTTCAGCACGCTTCCCGCCGAGGCGTACACCTACGCGATTCCCCACGAACTGGCCGCTGAGCACGGCATTCGTAAGTACGGCTTTCACGGCACGTCGCACAGCTTCGTCAGCCGCAAGGTCGCCGAGGTGCTCGACAAGCCCTACGACTCGTTCAACCAGATCGTCTGCCACCTCGGCAACGGGGCCTCGATCTCGGCGATCGCGAACGGGGTCGCGGTCGAGGCGTCCATGGGTCTCACCCCGTTGGCCGGCCTGGTGATGGGCACCCGCTCCGGCGACGTCGACCCCGGCCTGCACGCCTTTCTGGCCCGCCAGGTGGGCATGAGCATCGACGAGATCGACAACACCCTGAACAAGAAGTCGGGCATGCTCGGCCTCTCGGGGGTCACCGACTTTCGTGACATCAACGACCTGATCGCCGAGGGTGACGCGGGCGCCGTTCTGGCGCTCGACGTGTACGTGCACCGGCTGCTCAGCTACATCGGCTCGTACATCGCGATTCTTGGCGGCGTCGAGGCGATCACCTTCACCGCCGGGGTCGGCGAGAACAACCCCACGGTACGGGCCGCGATCGCCACGCGGCTCGCCTTCCTGGGGGTCAGGCTGGACGAGGCCGCGAACGAGGCCCGCTCGAAGGAGCCGCGCGCGATCTCGACGCCGGAGTCGTCCATCGCGATCCTCGTCGTGCCGACGAACGAAGAGCTCGCCATGGCGCGAGAGACGAAGGCTGCGATCAGCTGACGGATCTGCGGGGCACGGGGTGCGGGCACCAGGGACGGACAGGCTGATCCGTCGCCGGTCGAGCCTGTCCACACCCTGGTGAGCAGCGGTTTTGACATCGTTCGACCGATGGAGGGCGCGTTGGTCCGCGCTTGCTACAGCGCCTCGGACGGATGCAGCGCACGCAGCCCGGGCACCAGCGCGAAGTCGGAGTCAAGGGTGACGATGGCATCGAAGCCCACCTCGAGGGCGGTGGCCGCGTGCACCGCGTCTCGTCCGCGCAGCGGTGTGGCTTCGACGAGCTGGATCGCCCGCAGCAGCACGGCGCCGGTCAGGTCGTGCAGGTGCAGCACCCCCACCAGTGCGCGGCTCTGCGCGATCGCCGACTCGCGATCGCTGACCCGAAGCCCATGAAAGAGGTACTCCTGGATCGCCTCCGTCGAGGCATGCAGCGGCGTCTGCGATGCCGCAGCCGCGGTCAGGAACGCGCGACACGGTGGACGCTGCGCATGCTCGCCGCCGGCGGCGAGCAGCAACACCGAGGTGTCGACGAACCAGCCGCGGATCAACGGACGACGCCCGCGCTCAGGTCGTCGTCGAGGCTGCTCTTGATCGTCGCCCAGTCGAGACCCGCACCGGCGGGCTGCTCGGTGAGATCGAGGAATGCCTGCAGGCCGGCGCTGCGCTCGTCGGTACCCGAGAACCGATAGTCGATCGCTTCACGAATGACCGCAGCGACGCTACGTCCGCTACGCGTCGCCTCGCTGTGGACAAGACGGAACCGATCGGCATCGAGCAGCAGTTGAAGACGCTTCTCCATGACCGACATGCACATACATTAGCATGTGTAGATCGATCAGCCGCCGGTGCCGGCGATCACCGCACGCACGCCCAGATGGTCGGTGCCGGGCACCTCGAAGGTCGAGAATGCGGTGGCGGTGAGCCGGCCGTCGACCAGCACGTGGTCGATGCCGATCATCGGCGGAATGCGGCGGTTGGCGGGCCAGGTGCGCACGAAACCCACGCCGGCCAGGTTGGCGGCGCTGCGCCAGCCGTCGTCGTAGAGGGCGCGCATGGTGAGGTGGTCGTCGACGGCGTTGAAGTCGCCCGCCACCACGGTCGCGACCGACCGATCGCGGGCGGCCAGCCAGTCGCGCAGGTCGGCGGCTTCCTTCACCCAGAGGCCCGCCGGACAGTACGGGTTGCAGGGGTGCACCCCGACCACGCGCAACGGCCCCACCTGCGGGGTCTCGACGACCACCGAGCGCTGGTGGAACGATCTGTCGGGCAGCACCTGCGTGGTGCCCAGCGGGTAGCGGGAGAGGATCACCGTGCCGCCGTCCAGGTCACGGTCTCCCGGCGCCTGATACGGCAGTGCCCGGTGCAGGCTCGGGGGCAGCGACAGCACCCATTCGCGGGCGGCCTCGACGAAGACCACCACGTCGGCGCCATCCACCGCCCGCGCCACCGCGTCGGGGTCTGCCGTCCGGGCCACGTTGAGGCTGATCACGGTGAGTGACGCCGTCACGACCGGGCGGCGGTCCGCGATGAACGCCGGCGCCTGCCAGGCGACGGTGGCGACCAGGCCCGCGGCGCTCACCAGGCTGAGCACGCTGAGCGTGAGGCGGCCCGAGCTGTGGTGCCGCCAGGCCCGCAAAGCCGCGATGCCGAGCAGCAGCAGCGCCGGCAGCCAGAAGACCAGCCCGTAGGGAATGAAGGACGCGGCCTTGGCCCACCGTTCGGCGCTGGGCGGCATGACGCGCAGCGCGGTCGCGAAACCGGCCGGTAGTGCGGCCAGCGTTCCGAGGGTCGCCAGTGCCACCTGCCCGCGCGGGCTGCGGCGCACCGGCCCGCGTCGAGGCCTCGGCCCTGCAGTGGTATCGGACGCAGCGGTCACGGCGTCCAGCCTGCCGGATGCGAACAAGTGGTGCACACCCGGTCCGCGCCGCGGTCGATCCAGCGGCGCAGCTGTGCAGTCGGGAGTCGGACTGTCGGCAGCCGGACTGACGGGAGTCGGACTGACGGCAGCCGGACTGACGGGAGTCTGACTGACGGGAGTCTGACTTTCGGGAGTCGGACTGACGGGAGTCTCCCTTTCGGGAGTCGGACTGTCGGCAGCCGGACTGACGGGAGTCGGACGGCAGCCGGACTGACGGCAGCTGGGCCATCGGGAGTCGGTACGGTCGACAAGTCGGACGGTCGACACCCGAGCCACTGGGGGTGGTCGATGCCTACGCGGACGCCCGGCGGCACGCGCCCCCTACACCAGCACGAACGACGACCCGTCGCGGGCGCTCAGCTGCCGTACGGCCGCGAGGCCGCGTCCGTTGAGCACCGCGGCATCGCTGATCACGTGCAAGGTGGACGCCACGGCCGCACTGGGCAGGTGCGGCTCACGGCCGACCGCGAGCGCCAGATCGGAGGTATGCACCACCAGCTCGACGGTGCGCGTCTGCAGATAGTCCCCCAGCCGGATCGCACCGAACCGGGTGCGAATCACCACATCGTCGGACGTCGCCGCGAGCGCCACGCGCAGCCGCTCGATCATGGTTTCGATCACCTCACCCGGCTCGTCGCCGAGTTCATGGCCCGCCTCGACTCCGCGGGCTGCGACCGCATCGTGGATCGAGCGATCGGCGCGAAAACCCGCCGCCAGGTACTCCGCCGCCGATCTGAGTTCGGCGCTGGCCGCCGGATCGTTCAGATAATCGAGCACAGTGGTCACGGCTCGGGCGGTGTGCCCGACCAGGGATCGCACGTCCCACACGCCCAGAGCCGGCAGGTCCCAGGCGTCGTGTGGAATCTCGCTGACCAGCGCGACGAACGCTTCGGCAGCATCCAGCATCGTCTCGACGGTGTCCATGCCTGACCGTAGCGCCGCGGACGCGTCGTGCGCAGCAGATCGCGCACACCTCGTCCGGCATGAAGGTGTGCGGGCGAGGCGCCCAGTAGCGTGTCGCCATGCCCACCGCACTCATCACCGGCGGCACCTCCGGTATCGGCGCCGCCTTCGCCCGTGCACTCGCCGACCAAGGCCACGATCTGGTGTTGGTCGCCCGCAACACCGAGCGCCTCGCCACGTGCGCCGCCGAACTGACCCAGCGCTACGGCGTCGGCGTCGAAACGCTGAGTGCCGACCTGGCGCTCGCCGATGACGTGCAGCGGGTCGCCGACCGGGTCGCGAGCGCGGAGCGTCCGATCGATGTTCTGGTCAACAACGCCGGTTACGGGTTGCACGTGAAACTGCTCGACGACCGGCCGGACGAGCATCGTCGCGCGATCGACGTGATGTGCGTGGCGGTGCTGTTGCTCGGCGGCGCCGCCGGCCGGGCCATGAAGGCGCGCGGCCACGGGCTGATCATCAACGTGGCGTCGCTCGCGGCCTACATCAGCCAGGGCGCGTACTCGCCGGTCAAGGCCTACGTGCTGGCCTACTCCGAAGGCCTCGCCAACGAACTGCACGGCACCGGGGTCACGGTGACCGCGGTCAACCCCGGCTGGGTGAAGACCGAGTTTCACCAACGAGCCGGTATCAAGACCTCGTCCATACCGGATTTCATCTGGGTCGATGCCGACAGGGTCGCCCGCGAAACTTTGGCCGATGCCCACAAGGGCCGGGCCATTTCGGTGCCCACCAAGCGCTGGAAGCTACAAAAGCTGTTCGCCCGTCACGCACCGCGCGGCGCTGTTCGGTGGGCCTCACGTATGTTGAGCAGCAGCCGACAGTGAACCCGCCGGCACCATGCCCCGCGCATGGCACTAGGGTGTGCTGCGCGACTCAAGTGCGGATCGACCAGCGGAAGGCGAACGGTGTCTGACGACAACACCAACCGTTATTCAGCCGCGCCGGGCGTGGCCGCTCGCTTCGTCTCGCAAAAGCGGGTGATGAAGCCCTACATCTGGTCGATTCTGCACGTGCACGAGCACGGCCGGCGCAATCTGGACGGCCTGAAGCCCCCCTTCATCGCCGTCGCCAACCATTCCAGCCACCTGGACGCTCCGCTGGTGATGGGCTCGCTCCCCCGGCGCCTGAGCCGCAACCTGGCCGCCGGAGCGGCGGCCGACTACTTCTTCGACAACTGGTACACCGCCGCCGCCACCCGGCTGTTCTTCAACGCCTTTCCGGTCGATCGCAAGGGCCTGCGCAACCGCAAGGGGCTGGCCGGTGTGCTGCTCAGCGAGGGTGTGCCGCTGCTGCTGTTCCCCGAAGGCACCCGGTCGCGCACCGGCGCGATGAAGAACTTCACCCCGGGGCACGCCGCCCTCTCGATCAGCCGCAACGTGCCGGTGCTGCCGATCGCGCTGGTCGGCGCCTACGCCGCCATGCCCTACGGCGCCACCGTGCCGGTCGGCGGGCGTCCGAACGTGCACGTGGTGTTCGGACGTCCGCTCAAGGCCGCTCCCGGCGAGATCGCGCACCAGTTCGCCGAGCGCATCTACCGTTATGTGGTCGAGTTGCACGACAGCACGGCCCGGGCCTACGGCATGCCCACCCAGGCCGATTTTCACCGGGCGGTGGCGTTGCGCAAGGCGGCCACCGAACAGGCCCAGTTGGCGGACGCGGAGGCGGCCCGCGGTGCCGAGCCGCCCACCGATCCGGACGCCCAGCCGCGCTCCGACGGGGCTCCCGAGACCGCAGAGGGCTGATCCGGGTCGCCTCAGCCCAGTTGCTGGTGCGACACGAAGCGGAACCGGTCGCCGCGGAACCGTCCGATCGACCATTCCACACTGCGTCCCTCTGCGTCCCAGCTGGTGCGGTTGATCAGCAACAGAGGCAGCCCGGTGTCCACCTGCAGCAGTCCGGCGGTGACCGGGTCGGCCAGCGCGGTCTCGACGGTGTCTTCAGCGGTGGCCAGATCAATCCCGTAGGCCTCGTGCAGGGTGCGGTACAACGACGAGTGGGCCGCGAGTTGCTGGGCCAGATCGGGCAGCGGGCCGGGCAGCAGGGCGACCTCGTGGGCGATCGGCTCGTCGGCGGCCGTGCGGAGCCGCTCCACCCGGTGCACCGGGGCGCCGACGTCGATCTGCAACCGCGCGGCCGCCTCGGGCGAGGCCGGCTCCTCTGAGATGCCGAGCACCACACTGCCCGGACGCCAGCCCTCGGCCTGCAGGTCCTGGCTGAACGAGGTCAGCGGACGCACCACCATCAGTTTGGGCTGTGCGACGAACGTGCCGCTGCCCTGCGTGCGCACCAGCCGTCCTTCCACGACGAGTTCGGCGATCGCCTGCCGCACGGTGGTGCGTGACGTGCCGAAGCGCGCCGCCAGCTCACGCTCGGTCGGCACCGGCGATCCGGGGGCGAGATCGGCGATCAGCGCCAGAATCTCGTGCTTCACCCAGTAGTACTTGGGCACCCGCACGGCGCTCGGCTCGCGTTCTCGGACGGTCATGGCACCACCTTACAAGATTGGTCTGGACCAAAGCTTGACGAGGGTCATTGGTCTATGCCAATCTTTTCGCATTGGTCTATACCAATCACTGACAGTCCGTTCCCCACCCAAGGAGTGACATGAGCACCGCCGCCACCGCGACTTCGGCGAAGAAGTCCGGCCCGCGCATTCCCGGTTTCGCGCAACTGCAGCGGCTCGGCAAGAGCCTGATGCTGCCCATCGCCCTGCTGCCAGCCGCCGGCATTCTGCTGCGGCTGGGCCAGCCCGACCTGCTGGGCCAGATCAAGACCCCGATCATCGGGCCGTTCTTCGAGGCCATGAGCGCCGCGGGCGGCGCGATCTTCGGCCACCTGCCGCTGCTGTTCGCGATCGGCGTGGCGATCGGCTTCGCCAAGAAGGCGGACGGCTCGACCGCCCTGTCGGCCGCCGCCGGCTACCTGGTGCTGGAGGCCGTGTTCACCACCATGTCGCCAGTGGTGCTGGAGGGCGTCACCGATCAGGCCGGCGAACAGGCCATGATCAACTACAGCGTCTTCGGCGGCATTCTGATCGGCCTGATCACCGCCTGGCTGTTCGACCGCTACCACAACATTCAACTGCCCTCATATCTGGGCTTCTTCGGGGGACGGCGCTTCGTACCCATCGTCACCTCGCTGACCAGCCTGTTCCTCGGCTTCGGGCTCAGCTACTTCTACCCGATCTTCAACACCGGCCTGACTGCGGTCGGCACCTTCATCGGCGCCACCGGCGTGGTCGGCGCGTTCGTCTACGGGTTCATCAACCGCATGCTGATTCCGATCGGCCTGCACCACATCGTCAACACCTACGTCTGGTTCATCGACGGCGACTACGCCACCGGCGCCGGCAAGGTCGTCACTGGTGAGTTGACCCGCTTCGCCGCCGGCGACCCGACCGCGGGGCTGCTGACCTCGGGCTTCTACCCGATCCTGATGTTCGGCCTGCCGGCCGCCGCGCTGGCGATGATCCACGTCGCCAAGCCCAAGCAGAAGAAGGTCGCCCTGGGCATTCTGTCGGCCGCCGGCCTGACCGCGTTCCTGACCGGCGTCACCGAGCCGCTCGAGTTCGCCTTCATGTTCGGCGCGTTCCCGCTGTACGTGATCCACGCAGTGCTGACCGGCCTGTCGCTGGCGATCGCCTACGCCCTCGACATTCACCTCGGCTTCTCGTTCTCGGCCGGCCTGATCGACCTGCTGCTCTACGGCACCGCCCCGGCGGCCCACAACGTGCCGCTGCTGCTCGTCATGGGCGTGGTGTTCTTCGCGATCTACTACTTCATGTTCCGGTTCGCGATCACCAAGTGGAACATGCGCACCCCCGGTCGTGAGGACGACGCCGACTTCGAGGCCGAGCAGGCCGCCAACCTGACCGACGCGTCAGCACAGGGCGGGCCGAACGCCGGCAGCGCCAAGGCCGAAGCCCTGATCGCCGCCTTCGGTGGCCGCGAGAACCTGGTCAACGTGGACGCCTGCATCACCCGGTTGCGCATGGAGGTCGCGGACAAGTCCAAGGTCGACCAGGCCAAGCTCAAGGCGCTCGGCGCGGCCGGCGTGATGGAGGTCGGCAACAACGTGCAGGCCATCTTCGGAACCCAGGCCGACGCGCTGAAGAGCGACATCAACAACGCGATCGCGGCCAGCCCGACGGCCCCGCTCGAGGTAGCCGCCGCCGTCGACGAGGTGGCGGACGCCGCCCCCGCAGGCGGTTCTGCGGTCGCCACCGCGGTCGCGACGAGGGTCGTCGCGCCGGTCGCCGGACGTCCGGTCGCGCTGAAGAACGTGCCCGATGCCACCTTCGCCCAGGGCATCGTCGGCTACGGCCTGGCCATCGACCCGCCTCGCGAGGTGGTGGAGGCGGTCGCCCCGATCAGCGGCACCGTGGTCAAGATCTGGCCGCACGCCTACGTGATCCAGAACGACGACAACACCGGGGTGCTGGTGCACCTGGGCCTGGACACCGTGCAACTCGACGGCAAGGGCTTCACCACCCACGTCGCCGACGGTGACCGGGTCGAGGCCGGCCAGTCGATGATCACCTACGATGTGCCCGCCGTCGAGGCGGCCGGTCGCAACCCGATCATTCCGGTCGTCGTGATGGACAAGAAGGCGGATGCGGTCAGCTTCACCGACGCCGTGATCGACGAGCACGTGAACGCCCTGCAGGAGCTGTTCAGCGTGCGCTGACCAGGCCTGCTAGCGCCCATGCGGCTGGCCCGGGCCCATGTCCCCCGAGCCCGGGCCGGCCGCCCTCCCCCACCATCCCTCCCTCGGCTCATCAACAGTCTTTCGCTGGTCGAGCGTCGAGACCCCGGGCGACCGGGCGTTTCGACGGTTCACCACCGAGCGTGCAATCGATCAGCGCTTGCTTCGCCCTCGCTACCGTTCCTTCTCACACCATTAGGAGTACCAGTCATGGAAATCGTCATCTGCCCCGACGCCGAGCAGGCCGGCCGGCTCGGCGCCGACGTCATCGTCAAGCTGCTCAGCCGCAAGCCGGCCGCTGTGCTCGGCCTGGCCACCGGCTCGTCCCCGCTGGCCATCTACGACGAGCTGGCCCGGCGCCACGAGGCCGGCGAGGTGTCGTTCGCCAAGGCCCGCGGGTTCAGCCTCGATGAGTACGTCGGGCTGGCCGCGGATCACCCGGAGACCTACCACAACGTGATCCGGCGCGACTTCGTGCACCGCGTCGACTTCGACGACAGCGCCGTCCGCGGCCCGGACGGCCTGGCCGCCGACATTCCCGCGTTCTGCGCCGAGTACGAGGCGGCGATGGCCGCGGCCGGCGGGGTCGACCTACAGATCCTCGGCATCGGCACCGACGGCCACATCGGCTTCAACGAGCCGGGCTCGTCGTTGGCATCGCGCACCCGCATCAAGACGCTGACCAAGCAGACCCGGGTCGACAACGCCCGGTTCTTCGACGGTGACCTCGACCGGGTGCCGACACACTGCATCACCCAGGGCCTGGGCACCATCATGGCGGCCCGGCAGATTCTGCTGGTGGCCAGCGGCACCGGCAAGGCCGAGGCCGTGCACCACATGGCCGAGGGCTCGGTGAGCGCCATGTGGCCGGGCACGATCCTGCAGCACCACCCGCACGTCACCGTGCTGCTGGACGAGGCTGCTGCCGGCCGGCTGCAGCTGGCCGGCTACTACCGCGAGACCTACGCCGCCAAGCCGGCGTGGCAGGGTCTGTGAGCGAGCGACCGGACGGGAGCACGACGATGCTGATCACGGCTGATCGGGTATTGACCGGCACCGAGGTGCTGAGCCCGGGCTGGATCGAGGTGACGGACGGGGTGATCGCCGGTATCGGCGGCGGCGTCCCGGACGGTGGCGTCGACACGGCGCTGGGTGCCGTCACCGTGGTGCCCGGTTTCGTCGATATGCACACCCACGGCGGCGGTTCGGGAGCCTTTCCGGAGGCCACCGACCAGAGCTCACGCGCGGCCGTCGATCTGCACCGCCGGCACGGCACCACCACGCTGATCGCGTCGCTGGTGTCGGCGCATCCGGCCGAACTGCTGCGGCAGGCGAGCGTGCTGGGCGAACAGGTGCAGGCCGGATTGATCGCCGGCATTCACCTGGAGGGGCCGTGGTTGTCGTCGCTGCGCTGTGGCGCCCACGAGCCGTCCGCGCTGCGCTCACCCGAGCTGAGCGAGATCGACCGGGTGTTCGCGGCCGCGAAGGGCGGGGTGCGCATGGTCACCATCGCTCCCGAGTTGGACGGTGCACTGCCCGCGATCCGGCGCATGGTCGAGTGGGGGGCGGTGGCCGCGGTCGGGCACACCGATGCCAGCTACGAGCAGGCCCGGGCGGCGGTCGCGGCGGGTGCGACGGTGGCGACGCACCTGTGCAACGCGATGCGTCCGATCCATCACCGCGAGCCCGGACCGGTGGTGGCGTTGATGGAGGATCCCCGGGTGACGGTTGAACTGATCGTCGACGGGGTGCACCTGCACCCGGCGCTGTACCGGTCGGTCACCCACGACGCGGGGCCCGACCGGGTCGCGCTGATCACCGACGCGATGGCCGCGGCGGGCATGCCCGACGGTTCCTACACCCTGGGCGCCCTCGACGTCGACGTGACCAACGGCATCGCACACGTGGCAGGCACGGGCACCATCGCCGGCAGCACCGCCACCATGGACCGGGTGTTCCGCAACGCCGTGCTGGCCAGTGACCGGCCGCGCGACGAGGCGCTGGCGCTGGCCGTGCGGCAGACCTCGCTCAACCCGGCCCGGGCGATCGGCCTGCCGGAGGCCGGGCTGGTGGCGGGAACGTCCGCCGACCTGGTGGTGCTGAACGACGACCTGCGCGTGCAGGGAGTGCTGCACCGTGGCACCTGGGCGCCCGGGGTCTGAGGGGCGTGGGGAGGGCCGAACGCCCCCCGAACTATCACCCGCCTGCGAAGCTTCGCAGGCGGGTGATACGTAGGCGGGGGTTCGGCGCCCTCAGCTGAGCGCCGTCAGCTCCGTCAGCCGGACGGTTCGGCGCCGCAGCACCGCCGCCGCGCTCGCCCCCAGCGCGATGATCGCCCAGCCCAACAGGGTGAACACCGCGGCCGGGGCGCCCGTGGAGCCGGTCATCAGGGCGCGCAGGCCGTCCAGTGCGGGACTCACCGGCGAGAGCGGACGCAGCGTGTCGAACACCGCCGGCGCGGCACTGGTCACCGCGCCCACCGTGGTGAGCACCGCGAAGGCGATGGCGATCAGTCGTCCGGCGTTGCCGAACCAGGCCGCCAAGGCGTGGTTGACCAGCACGAACGCCACCCCGGCCAGCACCAGGAACCCGGCCAGCGCGACCGCTCTGGGCAGGGCCAGCCCGAGTACCGCGGTGCCGATCGCGGTCAGCACGATCGCCTGCGCGGCCGCGACGATGACACCGGGCAGCACGGCGCGGGTGATCAGGGTGGCGGAGCCCGCCGTCGAGAGCGCGAGCCGTCCATCGAGCGGCTTGATCACCGCGAACGTGGCCAAAGCCCCGAGCCACAGCGCCAACGCGAGCAGCAGGCTGACCCACGAGACGGTGGGAGTGACCACCCCGTCGATGTGCGAGGTGTCGACGGGTGCAGCGACCACCTTCGCCAGGTTCTCGCGGTCGGCCTTGCTGAAGCTCGGCACCTTGTCGGCGCCCTTCGCCAGGCCGTCGGCCAGCTTGTGGGCGCCGTCCGCCAGGGTCTGCGACCCGTCGGCTGCCTTGCTGAGACCGGTGGCCAGTTCGCTGGCACCCTTCGCCGCCGCGACCACACCGCCGGTGTACTGCTCAACGCCGGAGGTCAGTTGGGGCAGTCCATCGGCCAACTTCGTGGCTCCGCCTGCGACTTGGCCGATGCCCGCGCTGAGTTTGCCCAGGCCGGTGCTCAGCGACGACGTGCCGTCGACGAGCGTCTGGCCACCCTTCCTGAACTCGGCGAGCTTCTTGGCCTGAGCGGCCGCCTCTTCAGCGGACGGGAGTTGCTCATTCAAACCCTTGCTGAGCGCGGCGAGGCCCTGCTGGACGCCCGGTGCCTGGCCATTCTCGCCGGTGGTGAGAAACCCGACTGCGGCACTGGTGCCGGTGCCCACACCGCGCCAGTAGGCCGCGCAGAGCTGTGCGTAGTCGGCGTCATCCTTGTCGAAGGGGCACTGGGTTCGAGGGTCGATGGTCGCGAGCTGCTGAGGATTGCCAGAGATGGCGGTCAAAGTGCCTTTCACCGTCGTCAAACCACCCGACAACTTCGACAGGCTCTCGGCCAGCGTCGCAGTGCCCGAGCCGGCCGCCACAAGCTGGTCTGCCAACTGATTGGCGCCGCCCACATACTGCTTCACTCCGCCGGCCAGTTCCTTGCCCTGATCGGGCAGGTCCGCGGTCTGCTTCTTCATCTGCTGCAGCCCCGTGGCCAGCGCGCCGGCCCCGGTTTCCACCTGTCGCACGCCAGTCACCAGCGCGGGCGACCCGTCCGACAGCTTGCCCATGCCCGTGCTCAGCTGCCCGGCCCCGTCCGATGCCTTGACAATGCCGTCACTGAGCTCGTCCGTGCCGTCGGCGAGCTTGCCTGCGGCGTCCGCAACCGTCTGGAACTGCTTGCCGGTGTCGTTGAAGCCGATGTAGATCTGGTCGAGGTAGGCCTTGGTCAGCGTCGCGTTCAGCGTGCTGGACGCCTGCGTGGCCAGCACATTGCCCAGCCACGCATCCGCG
>RRZU010512622.1_pt1 | contig 13621 bp, 13 predicted proteins | sample 2165561 | NCBI WGS metagenome assembly RRZU01 (sample SAMN10456909, study PRJNA506462) | wastewater metagenome | isolation source: wastewater sludge | place: USA: Moscow, Idaho
CAGGCGGCGTTAAGGTTCGTAGCATCGCACAAAGAGATTACGATCGCACTAAACGGATTTTCCAGGAAAGAGCATATTGATGATGCTGTAAAAGCGGTAGAGAATCTTGTGGAAAAACCCGCAGCTGAGATTGTGAAGGACTATGAACAAAAAGGTGTTGGAGCAAATGATCTTTGCACCGGATGCGGTTATTGCAAGGGTTGTCCAAAAGATATTCCAATTCCAAAGTTCATGGACGCTTATAATCAGAAGATACTGAGTGGAGAAGCCGGCAGTATTATGGAGAGAATTAAATACCATTGGAATATTGATGAAAAACTGGCAGCAGAATGCATCGCATGTAAAAAGTGTGAGAAGCAGTGTACACAGCATCTGCCTATTATAGAAAGACTGGCAGAGATCAGTTCATTACCAGCATAGTAAAATTCATAAAAGCTACACATCTTCATCACAAAAGAGTAACAATTGAAAGATATCATAACAAAAAAGACATGGAGGAGAATTGAAGATCTTGCGGTGGATGATATTCTATCCATTGCGTATGACGAAGATGGTACTGTAATATCTGTACAGGTAATGAATCAGGCAGAGGAGACAGAAACAGAGTCCTAAATCAGTATTTTAAAAATCAATTCTTATGATAATATCGGAAAAGATGTATGCAGTCAGATGCACACATCTTTTTTTGAACTCTTTTTGAAGTCAGATTGTAAAAATTAAAGTTTGTTGTTATACTTAAAAACAGATGAAAAGGAGTCACGAATGAGTCATTATTTTAGCAGAACACAGCTCCTGCTTGGAGAAGCAGCAATGGAGCGTTTATATAAGGCAAGAGTCGCAGTATTTGGAATTGGTGGAGTTGGAGGGCATGCGGCAGAAGCACTTGCAAGATCAGGAATCGGGACCATTGACCTCATCGATAAAGACGTTGTGGCAATGACAAATATCAACAGACAACTGGTAGCAACAACAAAAACAATTGGACAATACAAGACAGATGTCATGAAAGAGAGAATCTTATCGATCAACCCAGACGCGGTGGTAAATTGTCATACGGTCTTTTTTCTTCCTGAGACAGCAGATCAGTTTGATTTTCAACAGTACGATTATATTATTGATGCAGTAGATACTGTAACAGCAAAAATCGAACTTGTGATGCAGGCTGAAAAAGCAGGATGTCCTATGATCAGCAGCATGGGTGCGGGCAATAAATTACATCCTGAGTTGTTTGAGATTGCAGATATTTATAAAACATCAGTATGTCCGCTTGCAAAAGTGATGCGAAAAGAGTTAAGAGCAAGAGGAATCAAAAATCTGAAAGTCGTATATTCCAAAGAAATCCCAATTGTACCATTTGAATCAGATGAAGACTCGGGGAAAAGACAGACACCGGGAAGTACTTCTTTTGTGCCTTCTGTTGCAGGTCTGATCATGGCAGGAGCGGTAATCAGAGATTTGGTCGAAGGATATTAAGAGTGGAAGAAGAATTGTTCACTCCCCTTAATTTGTACGCGTGTCAAAGCACACAGATGGGAGCTAAGTATGAAATGGAAATATACAGTTTTGATATGTTTAGTAGCAGCTGTTTTATCTGGGATCACAGGCTGTTCAAATACTACTGCGACCAATATTAACGCAGGAATGGATGCAATTGACATCATGGATTACGAAACTGCACTTGCAAGCTTTGAAAAAGCAATTGTAACGGGTGAAGACCGAGAAGAGGCTTATCGTGGTCAGGGACTAGCATTAATGGGACTCACACAGTATGAAGAAGCACAGAAAGCGCTGTTAGAAGCCTTGAACGCTCACATTGGAGGACCGGATGAACTGGCATTTGACATCAATTATTATCTGGCGGCATCCTACTATAAGACAGGAGATCTGAATCAGGCAACAGATGTCTATACAGCTATTCTTGCATTGCAGCCGAAGGAAATACAGGCATATTATCTTAGAGGCTGTGCAGAACTGGAAAGCGATCAATATGAAAAAGCTGTTTCTGATTTTGAATCAGCAATGCAGTTGGCGCCACAGGATTATGACCTGTTTATCGACATTTTTTTAAATCTTGATAAAAATGGATATACGGACGCTGGAACAGCATATCTGCAGAAACTGTTGGATGAAAATAATGAAAAGATGAATCTGTATGATCAGGGAAGGATCTGTTATTATCTGAAGGATTATGAGAATGCAAGAAATCATCTTGAAGAAGCACGTCTGGATTCAAATGATGCAGATATTATCATAATGCTTGGTAAAACATACGAAGCGCTTGGTGACAATAATTACGCGGCTACTATTTATGCCGGATATTTAAAAGAGGTCGAACATGCTGACATCTGGAACAGACTTGGATTATGTCGAATGGAACTGGGTGACTATCAGGCAGCACTTGAAGCCTTTCAGTCTGGAATGAAACTGAATGATTCCCAGATGATGCAAACGTTGTATTATAATGAAATTGTTTCATACGAATATCTGCAGCAGTATAACCAGGCAATTGTAAGTATGGAAGCATATCTGGAGAAATATCCGGATGATGCCAAGGCACTGAGAGAGTATGAATTTCTAAAAACCAGATAAATATCGAACCACTATATATAATGCGTGAAGTATTTAACACACACTATATATGGTGGTTTTTTTATTGACTTGAAAATAGACGGGTGCTATAATGATTTTACGTGGATCCGAATAGTTGGGGTGGCGAATCTGGGGGAAACTGGGAGGAAGTTTTATCATGTTTATAGTGATCAAAAGAGATGGGAAGGATGCGGATTTTAATCTAACCAAGATTAATGATGCAATTATGAAGGCCTTCAACGCAACAGAAGTACAGTATAACAATGATATTATTGATTTATTGGCGCTGCGTGTTACAGCTGATTTTCAGAAGAAAATGAATGAGGGCCGTATTCATGTGGAATCCATTCAGGACAGCGTTGAACGAGTGCTTGAGCAGGCAGGGTACACAGATGCTGCAAAAGCTTATATTTTATACAGAAAACAGAGAGAAAAGCTCCGTACCATGAAATCTACGATCCTTGATTATAAGGACGTTGTCAACAGCTATGTAAAAGTTGAAGACTGGCGCGTCAAGGAAAATTCTACAGTGACCTATTCAGTCGGAGGGCTTATTTTAAGTAATTCAGGTGCGGTAACTGCGAATTACTGGCTATCAGAAATCTACGATGATGAAATTGCACAGGCACACAGAGATGGAGATGTACATATCCATGACCTTTCCATGCTGACCGGTTATTGTGCAGGATGGTCATTAAAACAGCTGATTCTTGAGGGACTCGGAGGTATTTCGGGAAAGATTACATCAGCGCCTGCGAAGCATTTATCAGTGCTTTGCAACCAGATGGTCAATTTTCTTGGTATCATGCAGAACGAATGGGCGGGAGCACAGGCGTTTTCATCATTTGACACTTATCTGGCACCATTTGTCAAAGCAGATCATCTGAACTATGAAGAAGTAAAAAAATGTATTGAAGCATTTATATATGGTGTGAACACACCGAGCAGATGGGGAACACAGGCACCATTTTCCAATATTACGCTTGACTGGACTGTTCCGGAAGATCTTGCAGAACTGCCGGCTATCGTTGGCGGCGAAGAAATGGATTTTAAATATAAGGACTGTAAGGAAGAAATGGATATGGTCAACAAGGCATTCATTGAGACTATGATCCAGGGAGATGCAAATGGAAGAGGATTTCAGTACCCGATTCCGACCTATTCCATTACCAGAGACTTTGACTGGTCAGACACCGAGAACAACAGACTTCTTTTTGAAATGACATCAAAATATGGAACTCCATATTTTTCAAATTATATCAACTCTGACATGGAACCGAGTGATGTCAGAAGTATGTGCTGCAGACTGCGCCTGGATCTGCGCGAGCTGAGGAAAAAAACAGGAGGGTTTTTTGGTTCGGGAGAGAGTACTGGAAGCGTTGGTGTTGTTACGATCAACATGCCTAGAATCGCTTACCTTTCGGCGACCAGGGATGACTTTTATAAACGGTTGAATCGTCTGATGGATGTTTCAGCAAGATCTTTGAAGATTAAAAGAGATGTCATTTCAAAATTATTGGAAGAAGGGCTTTATCCTTATACAAAACGATATCTTGGAAGTTTTGATAATCATTTTTCAACGATAGGAATTATTGGCATGAATGAGGTGGGGTTAAATGCGAACTGGCTCCGTGCTGATATGACTGATAAAAAAACCCAGGATTTTACAAAAGAAGTTCTCGAACATATGAGAAATCGTTTGTCTGATTACCAGGAACAGTATGGAAACCTATTCAACCTGGAGGCGACACCGGCTGAAAGTACAACATACCGTCTTGCAAAACACGACAAGAAGAAATGGCCATCTATTAAAACAGCAGGGAAACAGGGAGATACACCATACTACACGAACTCATCTCATTTACCGGTGGATTTTACGGAAGATGTTTTTGACGCACTGGATATTCAGGACGAACTTCAGAATCTGTACACTTCAGGTACAGTATTCCATGCATTTCTTGGAGAAAAGCTTCCCGACTGGAAAGCGGCGGCAGAACTGGTTCGAAAGATCGCAGAAAATTACAAACTTCCTTATTACACGATGTCTCCCACCTATTCGATCTGCAAAGAACATGGATATCTTGCAGGTGAACAGGAAAGATGCCCACATTGTAATGCAGTAACGGAAGTCTACAGCAGAATCACAGGTTATTACAGACCGGTACAGAACTGGAATGATGGAAAGTTACAGGAATATGCGAACAGAACAGAGTATCAGGTAGATGGTTCTTCACTGAAAAGACCGGTCTCGAGTGTAGTGACACTGTCCAGTCAGGAAGAAGTGCAAAGTGTCAAAGTAGATATTCCCGAGAATATCAAGTACCTTTTCACTACAAAGACATGTCCGAACTGTAAACTTGCTAAAGAGTATCTGAAAGAAGAAAAATATGTATTGATCGATGCAGAAGAAAATATGGAGCTGGCTTCCCGCTATCATGTGATGCAGGCACCAACACTTGTTGTAGTGAATGGAGAGAGCCATCAGAAATATGTAAATGCTTCTAATATAAAGAAATACGCAGAGCGTTTTGAATATGTTTAAAAAAGTCCGGTATGCTTTATGGCATACCGGATTTTACATGTAAATTCTTATATATTAGAATCCGTACTTGAAAGAAAAGGCTAAATATGTAATAATTTTATGAGATATGAGCATTTATAACATGCTTTGCATAAATGGATGTTTATCGTATAAACCTGTAGTCTTGCTGCAGGATGGGAGGTCATTATGATTAATAAACTTGTAGAAAAAATCCGTAAGACAAATGCACCGATCGTTGTTGGTCTGGATCCAATGCTTGATTTCATACCAGAGAATATTAAGAACTTTGTGTTTGAAGAATTGGGAGAGACACCTGAAGGAGCAGCGGAGGCTATCTGGCAGTATAATAAAGGGATCATTGACGCTGTATATGATCTGATTCCGGCTGTAAAACCACAAATTGCAATGTATGAACAGTTTGGGGTACCGGGAATGAGAGCGTTCCAAAAAACAGTAGAATATTGCAGAGAAAAAGACCTGATCGTGATTGGAGATATTAAGCGTGGAGATATTGGATCAACATCTGCCGCTTATGCTACAGGACATCTTGGCAAGGTTAAAATAGGGAAAAAAGAGTATTATGGTTTTCATGAAGATTTTGCTACAGTGAACCCATACCTTGGTTCTGACGGTATCAAACCTTTCATGGATGTCTGTAGAGAAGAAAAAACGGGTCTTTTTATTTTGGTCAAAACATCAAATCCCAGCAGTGGTGAATTTCAGGACAGAATGATTGACGGAAGACCATTATATGAACATGTAGGTGAAAAAGTAGCAGAGTGGGGCAATGAGCTGATGGGTGATGAATACAGCTATATCGGTGCAGTTGTTGGTGCGACTTATCCTGAGATGGGAAAGACTCTACGTAAGATCATGCCAAAAACTTTTATCCTGGTTCCAGGTTATGGTGCGCAGGGTGGAAAAGGAAAAGATCTGGTACACTTTTTTAATGAAGATGGTCTGGGTGCGATCGTAAACTCTTCAAGAGGTATTATTGCCGCATATCAGAGCAAAGAATATGAATCATACGGTGAATATAACTATGCTGATGCCTCCAGAAAAGCGGTAGAGGATATGATACTGGATATCAGCCAGGCACTGGAACAAAAATAGAAAAATCAAACAGGGAGACTAAGATGGAACAGTATAAAGAGCAGTTTATAGAATTTATGGTGGATTGTAATGTTCTGAAATTCGGAGATTTTGTAACTAAGAGCGGAAGAAAGACACCATTTTTTGTGAATACAGGATTTTATCGTACTGGTGGTCAGTTAAAAAAACTGGGTGAGTATTATGCCAGAGCGATCAATGATAAATTTGGACTTGACTTCGATGTTCTGTTTGGACCTGCCTATAAAGGAATTCCATTGACTGTCGCGACAACAATGGCGATTTCCGACCTTTATGAAAAAGACATCAGATACTGCTCGAACCGTAAAGAAGTAAAAGATCACGGAGATACAGGTATTTTACTGGGAAGTCCCATCCAGAATGGCGATAAAGTGCTACTGATCGAAGATGTTACAACAGCGGGGACGTCCATTGGTGAAACACTCCCTATCATTAATGCGCAGGGAAGCGTATCAGTCTGCGGACTTGTGGTAAGTGTGGACAGAATGGAAAGAGGTCAGGGAGAAAAAAGTGCCCTGAATGAAATAAAAGAAACTTATGGCTTTGAAACAACTGCAATTGTAACAATGCAGGAAGTGATCGAACATCTCTATAACAGACCTTATCAGAGTAAAATATATATTGATGATGCGATAAAAGAAGCAATTGATCATTACTATGAACAGTATGGTGCAAAATAGAAAGTGGAGGATCCAGTCATGGAAGAAAAAATATATAAAACAATGAACGGAGCCGGAGCTGTTGCCATCGTAATTGGTATTACAGCAATTGTAGTAGGTGTTGTCAGTGGGATATTACTTTTGATCAGCGGCGCCAAATTACTGGCAAGAAAATCACATATTATGTTTTAATATGATCGAGTATGGAAAAACAGAGGTATGGACATGCTAAAAAAATCAGGATATATTTTCACGAATAAAAGCCATCCTGAAAAAGCAGTGATGTCATCTGCATTAGGATTACTGTCACTGATCGCAATTTTTGCAGCGATTTATTTTTCATTTCGCAATGATGGAGAGACAGCTTATCAGTACGGTACGGTGGTATTGCTGTCCTTTCTTTTTTCAGTTACAGGCATGGTGCTTGGCGTGTTATCAAAATTCGAGAAGGATAAATTTTATCTATTTTCATATTTAGGGATTGCGCTTAATTTTATTTCACTTGCCGTCATTAGCTTTATTTTATATGCAGGAGCGTATGGATTATGATAGAAGAACGTTTTTTACTCAGTCTTGAGAGAATCAAATCAATAAAAGAAGAACAGGTCATTGTGCAGCCTTATGCTGCATATTTTAAAAAGATTGCTGAATGGATCGAGCTGACAGCGTTGGAGTATGCATCAGTTGAGACCGGACGGATCCACCAGATGGATCTTGAATCATTAAGCATCAGGAACAGGGAGCTGTACCAGGATATTCTGGGAGATCATTATGAGAAGAGTTACACAAATCCGGCATTTTGTGCTTCAGTATTTGGCGATGAAATCGGACCATTTTTTTCATTCCTGTCCGCTGAAATGCGTTCCTTGACAGAATATGCATATGAACAGCAAAAAGAAGAGATGACCATCAGGATGGAATTATTTCTGGAAATTTATCACGCATTTTATTTTGCATGTGAACAGGGAGAAGCGCTTCCGGATCAACAACAGATCAGAGAAATCTGCTACTGGTTCATCAGTGATTATTCCGAGATCGAAACGGAAAAAAGAATTCGCTGCCAGCTTGACCCGGATGAAGATTTTGCTTACAGGATCATTATGGAGTCAGATCTGAACGATGTCCGTTATCTGTATTATTTTGGAGAATATATTACGGATAGCGAGTTACGAACAGCAAAGAAGCTGAATGCCATGTCAGAAGCTGAAATTTCAAAAATGGCAGACACTTATACAGAAGGATTCAGAATCGGATTCATTAATGGCAATAAAGACATTACAAAGAAAAAAGTAGTGAATATCCGTTATTGTCTTGGTTTTGAAAGAGTAATCAAAAAAGCAATTGAGAACTTTGAAAAGATGGGTCTGAGACCAACGATCTATAGAGCCGGCGGATCTGTTTTTCATAGAAAAGGAACTCATAAGATAGGCTATTTTGGAGCGATCGCGAATAAACAGTATGAATTTGATCATAAAGAAGATGATGCCCTGTTTCTGGACAGACTGTTAATGAACAGAAAACTGGAAGTATTGAAGGCAGCTTTCGAAGTAAACAGGGAACTTGCCTCTGTACATGCAGGTCCGGCTGTTATGGAAGTATTTGGAGAGACACCATTTGTTCCAATCGTCAAAAAAGAAGCATGCAGTTACTCTAAAGAGCAACAGAAAATCGCTGTAGAATATGCCTCTAAAGCATCAACGATCACCAATGAATATATCAAAGGTGAGGAAAGAAGCTTTACGATCATAGCGTTTCCTGTTCCGGAAATTGGGGAGCAGTATGAAGAAATTTTTGAAGAGATCGTGAAGATCAATACGCTTGATTATAAACTTTATGAGAAAATTCAGCAGACGATCATAGATGCCCTTGATGGTGCCGAACATGTTATTATCAAAGGAAGCGGCAATAATAAAACAGATCTGAAAGTCGCACTTAGAAAATTGGCTGATCCTGAACATGAAACAGTCTTTGAGAACTGCGTTGCGGATGTGAATATTCCTGTCGGGGAAGTATTCACGTCACCTGTATTAAAGGGAACGAATGGAACTCTTTTTGTTTCCAGAGTATTTTTGAACGAACTGGAATACCGTGATCTCGAAATTACGTTTCGAGATGGCATGATCGAGACATACCACTGCTCGAATTTTGCTGAGGATGCAGAAAATAAAAAATATATCATGGACAATGTACTTTTTCATCATGAGACGCTTCCGCTTGGAGAATTTGCAATAGGGACCAATACAACAGCTTATGTAGTCGCCAGAAAGTATGGAATAGAAGACAAACTTCCAATATTAATAGCAGAAAAAATGGGACCTCACTTTGCGGTAGGCGATACCTGTTATTCGCATAGTGAAGATGTAAAGGTATTCAATCCAAATAAAAAGGAAATTATCGCAAGAGATAATGAAGTATCCATTTTAAGAAAAAGCGATCCTGCAAAAGCATATCTGAACTGTCATACAGATATCACGATTCCTTATGATGAACTCGAAAGTATCACGGCAGTCAGCCAGACAGGTGAGGAAACGCTAATTATTGCAGGTGGCAGGTTTGTTCTGCCGGGATGCGAAGCACTTAATGAACCTTTTGAAGAATAAAGCAGATTTTTATTGACGTGATTGAGCTATGTTTGTAAACTATATGTGCAGCAAAAACAGGCAGAGCCTGTTTGCGATAAGGAACAATATAATGAGTTTAGTTTGAGGAGGAAATTGAATGGCACAGGTTGGAATTGTAATGGGAAGTGATTCGGATATGCCGGTAATGGCGAAAGCAGCTGAAATTCTGGACAAATTTGGAATTGAGTATGAAATGAAAGTGATTTCTGCCCATAGAGCACCGGACGTATTTTTTGATTATGCTAAATCGGCTGAAGAAAAAGGATTTAAAGTGATCATCGCAGGAGCAGGTATGGCAGCGCATCTTCCGGGAATGTGTGCCGCAATTTTCCCTATGCCTGTAATCGGAATCCCAATGCACACAACATCTCTTGGAGGAAAAGATTCATTGTATTCCATCGTACAGATGCCTTCAGGTATTCCTGTAGCTACAGTTGCAATTAATGGTGGAGCTAATGCAGGAATTCTTGCAGCAAAAATCCTTGCAACTTCAGATACTGAATTACTTGCAAAATTAAAAGAATACTCTGAATCCATGAAAGAAAGTGTAATTGAAAAAGATCGCCTTCTTCAGGAAACAGGCTATAAAAAATATATGGAAATGAAATAGCAGTCAGTTTTATGAGGATTTTGGACCGGATAAAAAAACGTATCAGGGTCTGGACAGAGTATGCCCGAAGCATACAGATAGGAAGAAAAATGGATTATAAGAATGCAGGTGTAGATATTGAAGCCGGTTATAAAGCTGTTGAATTAATGAAGAAGCATGTTTCTCAGACCATGAGACCCGAGGTTCTTGGAGGACTTGGAGGATTTTCAGGTGCCTTTTCATTAGAAGCTTTTAAAAATATGGAAAAACCAACACTGGTATCAGGAACAGATGGCGTTGGAACTAAATTAAAACTGGCATTTTTAATGGATAAACATGATACGATCGGAATCGACTGTGTTGCAATGTGTGTAAACGATATTGCATGTGCAGGTGGCGAACCATTATTTTTTCTCGATTATGTTGCATGTGGTAAGAATGTTCCTGAAAAGATCGCAACGATCGTAAAGGGTGTAGCAGATGGATGTATCCAGTCAAATGCTGCATTGATCGGTGGAGAAACTGCAGAAATGCCTGGCTTTTATCCAGAAGATGAATATGATCTGGCAGGATTTGCAGTTGGTATTGTTGATGAGAAAAATCTGATCACTGGAAAAAATGTCAAAGCAGGAGATGTGCTGATCGGAATTGCCTCTTCAGGAGTACAGAGCAATGGATTTTCACTTGTCAGAAAAGTATTTGAAATGACAAAGGAAAGTCTTGATACGTTTTACCCTGAACTTGGAAGAACACTTGGTGAAGCTTTAATAGAACCAACCAAAATATATGTGAAAGCATTGCGCATGGTAAAAGAGGCAGGTGTTCTCATCAAAGCCTGCAGTCATATCACAGGCGGTGGATTTTTCGAAAATATTCCGAGAATGCTTCCAGAAGGAAAGAAGGCAGTCATTCAGAAAGACAGCTATGAAGTGCCTGCAATCTTCAAACTACTGCAAAAAACCGGTGGTATTGAAGAAAGCATGATGTATTCTACTTATAATATGGGAATTGGTATGATGATCGCAGTCGATCCGGCAGATACAGACAAAGCAATGAAAGCTTTGGCAGAAGCAGGCGAAACGGCATATATTCTTGGTACGATCGAAGACGGACAAAAGGAAGTTGAGTTATGTTAAGAGTCGTTGTGTGCGTATCGGGAGGAGGTACGAACCTCCAGGCAATCATAGATGGTATTCATAACGGACAAATCAGAAATACGGAAATCGTCAAGGTCATTTCCAATAATGCATCTGCTTATGGATTGGAACGCGCAAAGCAGAACGGAATCAGTACAGCCTGCGTTTCACCCAAAAGTTATCAGGAGCGCACTGAATTTTATAAAGCTTTTTTGGAAATCGTAGATGAGGCTGAACCTGATCTGATCGTACTTGCAGGATTTCTTGTTACGATTCCGGCAGAAATGATACAAAAGTATCCAAATAAAATCATTAATATTCACCCTTCCCTGATTCCATCTTTTTGCGGAGTAGGGTACTATGGACTGAAAGTACATGAAGCAGCTTTAAAAAGAGGCGTTCAGTATACAGGTGCAACTGTTCACATTGTAGATGAAGGAACTGATACCGGACCGATCCTTTTACAAAAACCGGTCGAAGTAAAGTCGGGTGATACACCAGAGCAGTTGCAGAAGAGAGTGATGGAACAGGCAGAATGGGTCATCCTTCCTCAGGCGATCAATATGATCGCAAATGGTGAACTGGATGATCGGATAAAAGGAGAGTAAGTTTGAAAATATTAATCGTAGGCGGCGGCGGGCGCGAACATGCGATCGCTGAAAGCGTGTCCAGAAGCTCAAAAGTGGAAAAGATTTATTGTGCACCTGGGAATGCAGGAATCGAAGAACTTGCCGAGTGTATCCCGATCACGGCGATGGAATTTGATAAATTATCAAATTTTGTTAAAGAGAATCAGATCGATCTTACAATTGTAGGAATGGATGATCCTCTTGTTGGTGGTATTGTGGATGTGTTTGAACAGGAAGGACTCAGGATTTTCGGACCAAGAAAAAATGCTGCCATTCTGGAAGGAAGCAAAGCTTTTTCAAAAGATCTGATGAAAAAATATAATATTCCGACTGCTGGGTATGTGAATTTTACTGATCCGGAAGCTGCGATCACTTATCTTAAAGATGCGACTTACCCGATCGTTTTAAAGGCGGATGGACTTGCACTTGGGAAAGGTGTTTTAATCTGTAACACATTTGAAGAAGCGCAGGAAGGTGTTGCTTCTATTATGCTTGAAAAACAGTTCGGTGATGCTGGAAATACGCTAGTTGTTGAGGAATTCATGCAGGGACGTGAAGTCTCAGTCCTATCGTTTGTTGATGGAAAAACAATTAAGATCATGACATCGGCACAGGATCATAAAAGAGCAAAAGACGGAGATCAGGGATTAAATACGGGTGGAATGGGCACATTTTCACCGAGTCCGTTCTATACACCTGAAGTTGACGCATTTTGCAAGGAGTATATTTATCAGAAGACTGTTGATGCAATGGCTATGGAAGGACGGGAATTCAAGGGTATTATATTCTTTGGTCTGATGCTGACGGAAACGGGTCCAAAAGTATTGGAGTACAATGCAAGATTTGGTGATCCTGAAACACAGGTGGTTCTTCCCAGAATGAAGAATGACATCGTAGATGTTGTGGAAGCCTGCATTGATGGCAATCTTGATAAAATCGATCTTGAGTTTGAAGATAACGCAGCGGTCTGTGTAGTTCTTGCGTCAATGGGATATCCGGAAGTATATGAAAAGGGGTTTGAGATCACCGGAATGGAAGCATTCCACGAACAGGAAGGCTATTATCTATTCCATGCGGGGACAAAACGTACTGAAAAAGGGATCGTCACCAATGGTGGGCGTGTACTTGGCGTGACAGCAAAAGGAAAAGATTTAAAAGAAGCCAGAAAAAATGCCTATCAGGCAACAGAGTGGGTTCAATTTGCGAATAAATATATGAGAAATGATATTGGAAAGGCAATTGATGAAGCAGAATAATAACGGATCATGAGAAATGGTCAGAATACTGACAGGATGTGATGGAATGAAGAATTTTGAGATCAATACGTACAACAGACCGGTGACCTGCAGCAAATGTGGTGGGCTTATGGTCTTTGCAGGTGTGGGGGAATACCGCTGCGAGGATTGCAAGTATGTTGATTATGACGACTATGGTAAAGTCAGATTGTACATCGAGCAGAACAGAGGCGCAACAGCAGCCCAGATTGAAAAGGAAATTGGCGTCAGCCAGAAATCCATCAGAAGTATGCTTCGCGAATCAAAGATAGAGATCACGGCTGAATCAAAGACATTTATGAAGTGTGAAGTTTGTGGAACTGATATCCGCTCCGGACGATTCTGCAACAAGTGTGAAACAGCTTTTCACAGGAAGTTAGAAGAAGAAGAACGGAAAAATCACATGGCAAGACTTGGAAAAGGATTTGGACTTGAACATGAAAAGCTTGGA
>RRZU010071434.1_pt1 | contig 13619 bp, 13 predicted proteins | sample 2165561 | NCBI WGS metagenome assembly RRZU01 (sample SAMN10456909, study PRJNA506462) | wastewater metagenome | isolation source: wastewater sludge | place: USA: Moscow, Idaho
CACCAGCACCAGGAAGAAGGTGCCGACGAACTCGCTGATGACGCGGCGCCACTCCTGACGGGGATCATTGAAGTCGGTGAGGCGGCGTTCGGCCTCCCATTCCAGGCCCGCCATGAAGCTGTGGGCTTGCTCTGAGGCACTTGCCAGCTGCGACGGCGTCGGGGAATCGGAAGAAGAGTCCGACGGGCCGTTGGCCGCGGAGGCCGGCGCTCCTTCGGGCGAGGGCTGGGTCATGCCCCTTGTTCTACCACCGGGGCTCACCCTCGGCGGTGCCCTTGGCTCAGCGTGTGGCGGCGTCTGCTCGCAGGTACTTCTTCAGCGTGCGGGCCAGCTTGTTGATGGCGCGCACATGCGCGGAATCGCCGTCGGTCTGCACGACGGCACGCCCGGCGGTGGTGATGATCGCGACCGCGTACCCATCGACGATGCCCATCTGGCGAGTCTCTGTGTACGGCTCCAACCAGCCGCCCTTGAAGTTCGACGCCCCGACCCTGCCCAGACCCCAACTGTGCTCGGGAATCGGATGCATCTGGTTGAGCACGTACCGGCTCGTGCGCTTGTTCACCACGTCACCGGCAGCCAGAGCGGCCATGAACCGGACCTGGTTGCGCAGCGTCCAACGCATCGAGCCCTCGCCGGAGTCGGGCGCGGTGGTCCGGTTGTCACCGATGGAACGAAGGATGGCCGTCATCGGGGCGCCCGAACCGCCAGGGATTGCGCCTCGGATCGCCAGCAACGCGTCCATATCCGAAGCGGTCAGAGCGCGTTTGATCAAATCGCGCTGAGAACTGTCGAGGTTGCGTGGATCGCCATCGGCGACGGTCTGGATGTAGGCGAGCACCACCAGGACCTTGGACGTGGACCAGGCATTGGCAGTGGGGACCTTGCCTCGGACCGTAACGTCCCGTGGGTCGTCCAGAGGGGCGAACGCGATGGCATTGCGGGTGTCGCCCTTGAGGCTCGGAAGCCTGACAGGTTGCGCTGCCGCTTCGACGGTGGGGGTGCTCGCGGGCCTCGACGTCATGCTCGGCGTCTGGAACGGGGTGGACGTGGGAGCCGGCACACTCGATGCCGGTTCCGCTGCCGGCTGCGCGGGGGCGGCACAGGCAGTCGCGACCACGCCGGTAGCGGCGGCCAGGATCACGAGGCGGGCAGGCCCACTGCGCGGCTGTCGGTCATTCATGTAGTGCCTCCGGTCGACTCGTGGCGGGAGGATCCCCCGCCGTCAGGGTGCCCAGCCGGGCCCGCGCCCAAACCGCGGCGGGCGTCGCGTTCACTCACTCAGCAGCCCCTGGACGATCTCGCGCTTGAGGATCTTGCCTGACGGGCCGAGCGGCAGACCATCGACGAACCGCACCGAGCGCGGGTACTTGTGTTTGCCCAGATGCTCCTGGGACCACGAGATCAGCTCGGACTCGGTCACCTCTTGATCCGCTCCGGTGACGACCACGGCGCAGATCTCCTCGCCGTAGGTGTCGTCCGGGAGCGCGACGACGGCCACCTGGGAGACCGCCGGGTGCCGGGCGAGCACCTCTTCGACCTCGCGGGGGTACACGTTGAAACCGCCACGGATGATCAGGTCCTTCTTCCGGTCGACGATGAACACGAATCCGTCGGCATCCTTGTAGCCCAAGTCACCACTGCGGAACCAGCCGTCGACCATGACGGCGTCGGTGGCCTCGGGGCGGTTCAGGTATCCCGTGAAGACGTTGTGCCCGCGGATCACGATTTCGCCCACCTCGCCGGCGCCCATGAACGCCAGCTCCCCTTCCAGGTCCGGCTGCGTGATCTCGACCTCGACGCCCCACACCGGGCGACCCACCGAACCAGGCTTGCGGCCGAACCACTGCTGGTTGAACGTCGCGACTGGGGATGTCTCCGACAATCCGTAGCCTTCGTAGATGTCGGCGCCGAAGGTGTCGTGGAAGCGATCGATGACGGCAACGGGCAACGACGCGCCGCCGCTCACGGCGAGACGGAACTGAGGGCGTCGGTCATCGGACTGAGCCAGCTCCAGGAGCGCCACGTACATGGTGGGGACTCCCGCGAACACGGTGACCCCCGCCCCCACGATGATGTCCATCGCCGTCTGAGGGTCGAATCGAGGCACCAACGCGATCGTCGCCCCGACTCGCAGTCCGGCGTTGAGCACGACGACCTGGCCGAACGAGTGGAACAGCGGCAATGCCCCCAGGATGACGTCGGCGGCGTCAAGTCGCACTGTGTCGAAAGCAGACATGGTTGCGTTCCACATGATGTTGTCGTGCGTCAGAACCGCCCCCTTCGGGGCTCCGGTGGTGCCTGACGTATACAGCACCACGGCCTCGTCCGACTGGTCGCGCATCACGATCTGGTCCAGCGGCAGCGCCGCTGCGGCGTTTCGGTCCAAGGACTCGACCTCGGCGCCCTCATGCAGGACCGACAGCACCGGGACACCGGCGATCTCAGCCCCCTTGGCACCTTCGCCCAGCAAGGGCCCGGCGCATACAAGAACGGTTGCCCCGCAGTCCTTGAGGACGTAGGCGATCTCGTCGGCCACCAACAACGAGTGCACGGGAACCACTGAGGCCCCGGCGGCAAGCGCTCCGTAGTAGGCCATCGGGAACTGGGGCACATTGGGGATCATCAAGGCCACCCGTTCGCCGGGCCGGACCCCCGCATCCTGCAGGGCGCGCCCATAACGCCGCGCCGCCGACCACAGGTCGCCGTACGAGATGGCCAGATCGCCCAGGACGACCGCCGGTTTGTCGCTGAACCGGTCGGCCGACTCGGCCAGGATCAGCGCCAGATTCGTGCTTGCCATGTTTACCCCTCCGCAGATGTGTGCCCCATCATGCCTGCTCCCCTCCGGCCCGTCCGCCTGCGCCCGGCGCTCTGACCCGGTTGCCGCAATCCGGGCTTCCACGTACATACGCCGGAATCGGAGCCGCAGTCCGCGCGGGACACTTTCACCATGGCCGAATGACCGAAGTGACGCAGGCTCCCGCACCGCCCGCCACTGGTGGCGGTGATCTGGCCCGGCAGATCGTGGTGGCAGGCCATCCCTGCCCTGATGCGTTCCCGGGCATCGACCCCCACCTGATCGACGAACCGGACGTAGTGTTCGGCCATGAACTCCGTTGCGGACGACGCCAGATCCGAACCACCGCTGCGCGGTGACGAGATCACTACGCTGTTGGCGTTCTTGGACTACCAGCGCGCGACGTTGGCAGGGAAGTGCGGGAATCTGGACTCCGCCGGCCTCAACACCGCGGTGGCCCCATCGACCATGACGCTCGGCGGACTGCTGAAGCACCTCGCCTGCGTCGAGGAATGGTGGTTCCACCAAGTGCTTCGTGGCGCCGCTGCCACGCCACCATGGGACACCGTGGACTGGGAGTCCGACCGGGACTGGGACTGGCATTCCGCGGCGCGGGATCATCCGGAGGCGCTGCGCTCGCTGTGGCACGACACGGTGATGCAGTCGCGGGCAGACGTGGCCCAAGCCCTGCGCGAGGCCGGGCTGAGCCAAGTGGCGCTGGGTGTGCCGGGTGACCGCGAGGCTCCGAGTCTGCGCTGGATCGTGTGCCACATGATCGAGGAGTACGCGCGCCACAATGGGCATGCCGACCTGATCCGGGAAGCCATCGACGGTCAGACCGGCGAATGATGAGACCTGAGATCCGCCCCTGGCCGCAAGATGCCGGCCCGCCCGGCTAAGGGGTCACCCTGGCCGATTGCCGGGGTGACCCTGTTGTCGCCGCACGCGTTGACCCCCGACCGTTGGCCTTGGAGGGATAACAATGCTTTTCATCTTCTGGCAGATCGTGGACGCACTGGCGTGGCTGGCCGGCGCCGTGATGCTCGGTGGCACCGCCTGGGCGGCCTGGTACTGGGTGACCGACAGCCGTTCCGGCCGTCCTGGTGGCCCATCGCCGCAGCCGCGGGTACCCGAATCCTCCTGGTACGACCGACTGGCCTGAGCGCCCGCCGCACCAGAACGCCGCGCCCTCACCGCACCCGCCGTCCGCTCACGCGTTGACCGACGTCGGCATCGCCTGAAGCGAGGCACTCAGCACCAGGCCGACCGCCTGGGTCACAGGGTCGGACCCGGCAACGACGTGCGGTACCCGCTGGCTCAGCTGCCGTACCCCCACCGTCGTGCCGGCTCCCGCGACCACGGTGGCCGCGACATCAGCCAGGGCGGCCAGAGCCGCAGACAACTGCACCGTGGACTCTGGCAGTGCCACCGATCCCCGCCACGACGCCTCGGGCCCGACTTCGGCGATGACGTCGCCGACCGAGCAGTATCCGTGGTGGATCGCATCGCAGATGGCGTCGGCCCAGCCGCTGACGACGCTGATCTCGGTCGCCGACAGGATGGCATCGGGCCCAGGCGGCAGGACATCCATCGAGCGGGCGGGCAGTGGCGGCGCAGCCGCCACGACTTGTTCGACACCGGCCAGTGTGAAATCGGTGACGTCGTCCACGGGCGGTCGGCCGTCGGCGGCGTGACGTACTGACCTGCCGACGATGGCCTTCAGAAGAACAGCCTGGGCACCGGGGTCCAGGGCGATCTCACGCATGCCCCTGCTGTCCTTCCACAAGGCCACCACCCGGCTCGGCGGGTGGCCCACGGGCCGGGACCGGTTCGCCATCCCCAATGCGGTCAGGGTCAAGACCGTCGATCCGGGGTCGTCCGCCAGGACGCTGGCGTAACGCGCCGTCCAACGTGAGGCCAGTTGCGGGCCGTCCAGAAGCAACGTCACCACCAAGGTCGGCCCCACCGAGCGCAGCAGTTGGGCCACACCGTCGAGCCGCGCCAGGTCTTCGCATACGACGGCCGCGACCGTCATGCCGCCTCCGACCTCGAGGAACTGCACGTTGCGCTGCGGGATCGCCATGGCCTCCCACCACCGCACGCCGGGGTGCAGGGCGCCCGCGATGTTGTAGGCCTCGATCTGACCGGCGTCCAGGAACCATCGATGGTGCTTGTTCTGGCGGTAATGACACCAGGTGTCCCCCACCAGCACACCCACGTGCAGGCAGTTGAGCGCGAACTCCTCGGATCCGTTCGGCTCCGGTCGGACGCCGGTCACCAGCATGGGCACCCCCCGTCGCGCGAGCAACGCCTCGATGGCGGCCACGCCCCCCTCGTCCAGACAGCCCTCGGGCAGGACGACGACATCGACCTGATCCACCTCCTCCGCTGCGGCGTCGATGAGTCGATCGACCAAGTCCAGATCCAGTGGTTCGCTGGGCCGGTACTCGAAGAACCCGAATGGCTCGCGTTGCGGTCGCCGGACCGACCCCGGGATGGGAACGAAGTCCGACTCGCGGATGCGCAGCGGCCATGGCAACAGCAACACATTGGCGTGGCGCGCCACCGGGGCGGCCCGGCCCCGTCGCAGCGGTACCCGATCCCAGTGCACGGCGATCTCGTCGGTGATCGAGCAGCCGTACCTCGACACCGACCGGTGGGTGATGCCTACCGATGTGGTCCGGCTCTTGGGCAGCCGCACCACGCGGTCGGTCGGCAGGCGGGCCATGCTCCCGCTTCTGCTCAGGAGCTCGCGCGCGCGGGCCCGGAAGATCACGCCCGGCCCGTCGCGCCGGGCGCCGCCGGCCACACCGGCGGACGCCTCATCTGCGATCGCGTGCAGAACCAGGACCGCCTGGCATGCCGACCATGGCCGCCCTGATGCCAGGTCCGCCAATGGCGTGTCCAACTGGCCCATGAGCACGTCCCAGTGGCTGCGCACCATCGGGGGGATCTCGGTGCTGCCGCGATCCATGGCGGACCGCCACTGCGTGGCTGCGGCTGCGGTGTCGGCCGCGAACTTGCGACTGCCTCCAGGTGGCCACTCAGCCCCCGCCGGCGGGGAGACGACGAAACGATAGACATGGGCCCGTTCCAACAGGACGCACGTCAGGGCCGCGACATCGGGGGCCCATGCCACCAGATCGTCGGTGACCTCGTCATCGCACAGCCATTCGCACAACTGCCGTACCGTCAGGCCCGAGATGACGCGCAGTGGCGACGGCCCGGTAGGGGCCCGGACATCTGCCATCGACTCAATGCCGCATCTTGAGGAACTCAGTGACGTCACTGGGGACCGTCGGTTCGACAGGGTCCACCTCGACCCCGGCGTCCTGCAGCGACTTGCGGATCCGCGGCGTCAGACGTCCCTTCTTGCGAGCCTGCTGCGCCTCTGCGCGCATATCCGGGTTCAGGCCGTCCCACCATTTGCGTAGTCGTTCGTCCCCAGCCACGATTCCTCCCCGAGTCGTCCTTGAGGCAGACTCTCGGACCTCAACTCGAGATGCGGAACGACTCTTGAGGGATCCTCACCTGCTTGTCGGACAATCCCTCCGCCAAAGCGGCAGGGATGTCCAGAATGCGGCCGGAGTCCTGGATCGAGCGCCATTCGTGGTCGGGCATGGCCTGTCGGGCGGGCGCCAGGAACCGGTCCAGGTGGCGTTGGTCGGGCGCGGCGCGCGGAATCCCGGCGATGTCACGCTGCCTGTCGGCAGCACCCAGCAGGCGCGCGGCGCGACGCCCGTCGCCGAGTGCGGCCCAGATGGCCGAGAACGACTCGATGACGTCGATGCTCAACTCCAGGTCACCGACAGCCACCACCTTTTCCGCGACATCGGACAACTCCTCGAAGGCGCGCTGCGGTCCGTCAGCATTGAGCAGAGCGCTGACCAAGTTGGATTGATTGATCGCCACCCCCCAGGGGTCGCCTTGCGCCTGGTCCGCCGCAACGGCACGCCGCGCTGCTTCGACAGCCGCAGGGTAATCCCCCACATCCATGAACATGTGGACCATGTTCGTCAGCGCGGTCGCCTCACGTCCCCGGTCGCCGATGCTGCGGGCGAGCTCGAGGCTACGTTCGATCAGCGCGCGCGCGGTGGCGATGTCACCCGACTCCCGTTTCGCGATTCCCAGGCTGTTGGACTCACGGGCCTCGCGACTGATGTCGCCCAGCCGGTGGGCCATCGCCAGGGCCTGTTCGAGCGCCTGGGTTCCGGCCGCCAGATCCAGCTGTTGGACCGCCAGGATTCCCTGTCCATGCAAGGCGTCCACCACGGTGCTGCTGTCGGCAGTAGCCTCGCCCGACAGCAGCGCCAGAGCCCGGTCGTGCCAGCTTCGACCTTCGACGATGTGCCCGAAGCGGTACCAGTACCGGTCCATGGGTTCGAGCAGGGCGAAACCTGTCTCGTGTCGTTCCCGGGTGGCCTCGGGGGACTCCTGCAGGCACCAGTCCAGTGCCGAGGCGATGTCCTGACCCACGACGTCCATCCGGTCCAGGGCGCTGACGGCGGTCGGACCATGCAGGAGCCCGCTGATCTGCTGCGCCACTTGCACGCACCACCGGGCGTGCGCCAACCGCGTCTGCTCATACTCGCCGGCCTCGCGCAGCTGGTCACGAGCGAACCGGCGCACCGTATCCAGCAGCCAGATCATGGGTTCCCCGTCCGGTCCCTCGACGATCTCCACCAGGCTCACGTCGATCAGATGCGCGACGACATCCAGCGGATCCTGATCTGGGGTGTTCGCCAGTTGGGCCACCGCTGCCAAGTCGAAGCGGCTGGAGAACACACCCAGGCGCCGAAAGACCTGTTGGTCCGACGGGTCCAACAGGTCGTAACTCCACGCGATGGTGGCACGAAGTGTTCGTTGCCGTTCGGGGCGACCGGCCAGGACTGCGCTGTCGGACAGCCGGTCGTCGATGCGGTTCAGCAGCGCCCGTGGGCTGAGCAGGCGCACCCGTGCTGCCGCGATCTCGATCGCCAGCGGCAGCCCGTCGAGCCGGCGACACAGCGCCACGACGTCGGCCACGTTGTCCGGCGTCAAGGCGAAGCCGGGTGCCACCATGCGGGCGCGGCGGACGAACAGGTCCACCGCCCCGACCTGGACCTCATCGAGGTGCGCCCGGGGCCGCACCGCGGGTACCGGTAATGCAGGGACGGGGAACTGCACCTCGTCCACCAGGTGCAGAGGCCGACGCGACGTTGCCAGCACCCGCACTCCGGGCGCCTGATCGAGCACCTGGCTCACGACGCCGTCAGCGTGATCGATCTGCTCCAGGTTGTCCAGCAGGAGCAACGCCACCCGGTCGCGCAGCAGGTTCACTGTGCGCACCTCTGCGGTCAGGTCGGCTGAGCCGGGGGCTTTGACGGCCTCGGCGACCCCGGACCACATCGAGTCCGGACCGTCGGCGGTGTGCAGATCGACGAAGAAGATCTCGGACTTGGTGCGGTGCTCCAGTTCCCGAGCGACCGCCACCGCCAAGCGCGTCTTCCCGGTGCCTCCAGGGCCCGTGAGCGTGACGAGTCGGGCGCCTTGCTCGGCGATGGCGGCGCACAGGGTCTCGACTTCCGTGTCACGACCCACCAACTCGCTGGCGTATGTGGGAAAGTTCGCTCGGCTGCCCAGACTGCGCAAGGGTCCGTGCTCATCGATGAGGCCGGGGGCGACGACGTCGAACAGCCGCTCAAGATCCGGCAGGTCCTTCAAACGGTGCCACCCCAGATCGCGCAGCTCGAAGTCCGCTTCCGCCGACCCCAGGAGGGTCCGGGTCGAATCGGACACGACGATCTGGCCGCCGCCTGCAGTGGCAGCGATCCGCGCTGCGCGGTGGATGTCGATTCCGATGTAGCCGTCCTCATGACGCTGGGGCTCGCCCGTGTGGATCCCGATACGGACCCGCAGGCTGACCCCATCGGGCCAGGGGTGCGACAGCAACTCCCGTTGTGCGGCGATGGCGGCACCCACGGCGTCGTGAGCCGACGTGAACACCACGAAGAAGCTGTCGCCCTCGGTGCCCATCTCGTGGCCGGCGAAATCGGCGATCGCGGATCGCATGATGCGCCGTTGCGTCGACAACGCCTCGCCCCACTGGTCGCCAAGGCGGTCCAACAGCGAGGTCGATCCTTCGATGTCGCTGAACAGCAGTGTCAGAGTCCCTGTCGGCAAGGGGCGCATGGGCCCAGTATTGACCGGATTGTGGGGAGCGCAGCAGCCCACACTCGCCCGTCACCCGGTTTCCGGTCGATGGGATCCGCATCGTTCCCTGTCAGCGGACGCCATGCCTACGCTGACGGTCATCACCGAGTGGATTGGGGGTCGCCGCGATGACTCGTTCTCGTCGAGCGCTGATCGGGATGGTGGCAGTACTGGCTGCCTGGCTGGGACTTGCGCCACCTGCGCAGGCAGCACCAGATCAGACCTTGAAAGGCCTGGTGTTGTCGGGGTCGTGTCCGGACCAGGGCAGCCTTTTGAAGAACATCGTGGCGACCCCGCGGACGCACTATCTGTGGGCACCACTGCGCCTGTGGGACAGCACGTTCACCCCCACCGGCAAGTGGCTGTTCCCCTCTGAGATCACGGTCACCGGCGAGGGACTCAAGACGCGCCACCTGACCCCCGGGGTCACGTACGTGCGGCCCGGCCCGGCACCACGACGTGCGGTGGCCACGTGCGTGTTCGACGGTGCGACCAAGGAGGATGGCCCCTTCCAGGTGGCCGTGACCGGGGTCATCCGGCCGTGATCAGGCCGCGTACAACGAGACCTCGGCGGCTTTGACGGCCAGGTGGACGCGGCCGCCCACAGAAAGGTCAAGAGCCGCGACCGAGGCCGGGGTGATGTCGGCGCTCACAGTGTCTACCCGCACACGGATCAGGTGCGCCTGAGGTTCCAACGCGGTGATCATCCCGCTCAACATGTTGCGAGGACTGCCCGTAGGAGGCGACCGGTGCACCGAGACCGCGCTGGGGCGGAACACCGCGAACGCGCTCTGCCCGGTGACCAGCCCCGGGTCCGCCTGCCCCTGAACCACCATTCCGGCCGGTGTGACCAGGGACTGCGGGCTCAACCCCGTTCCCTCGACCATGTTCCATCCGCAGATACCGGCGGTGAAGGCACTCTTGGGCCGTTGCATCACTGCCGCAGTTGTCCCCTGCTCAACGATGCGGCCGGCCGCCACCACAGCGATGCGGTCGGCCAGCAACACCGCATCCAGGATGTCGTGGGTCACGATGATCGAGGTGCGGCCGGTCAAGACCCGCCGTAAGGTCTGCCGCACCGAGGTCGCGACCTCGACATCCAGAGCGGCGAGAGGTTCGTCCAACAGAAGCAGTTCCGGCTGGGTCGCAAGCGCCCGGGCAAGTGCCACCCGCTGGGCCTGCCCGCCGGACAACTGGGCGGGCGTGCGGTCACTGAACTCGATGGCGTCAACCTCCTCGAGCCAGCGCTGCGCCTCCCGCCGGGCCTGGGTCTTGCTGCGCCCCTGGCTGCGCGGCCCGAATGCCACGTTGTCGGCGACCCCGAGGTGGGGAAACAGCAGCGGTTCCTGCGCCAGGAGCGCGATGTGGCGTTCATGGGCGGGGACGAAAACCTGATCGGCGCTGGAGAACAACGTGCGACCGGCGAGTTCGGCGTGGCCGGTGTCGGGACGCACCAGGCCCGCAAGGACTGCGAGCGCTGTGCTCTTACCCGCACCGTTGCGCCCCAGCAGCGCCAGCGTCTGACCTGACGGCAGTTCCAGCGCCACGTCGAGGTCCCGATCGACGACTTGTGCCGACATCGAAAGGCTCATGACGGGCTCACCGACCGGCGCGCCACACCGATGACCAGGACCGCCACCAGGATCAACAGCAGCGACAGTGCGACGGCAGCGTCGGGATCCGACTCCCGTTGCAGGTAGACCTCCAAAGGCAGCGTCCGCGTGGTGCCTTCGAGGCTGCCCGCGAACGTGATCGTGGCACCGAACTCCCCCAGGGCGCGCGCGAACGACAGCACCGCACCCGAGACCAGCGCGGGCAGCACCAGGGGTAGCGTGACGCGGCGCAGCACTGTTGTGGGGCTTGCGCCCAGTGTCGCCGCCACCGACTCGTAGCGTTGGCCGGCCGTACGGAGCGCCCCTTCGACGCTGAGCACCAGGAACGGCATGGCGACGAACGTCTGGGCCATGATGACCGCCGTCGTCGAGAAGGCGATCTGCACCCCGAGTACCTCGAGCGACTGTCCCAGAAGGCCGCGGCGGCCGAACGTGTACAGCAAGGCGATGCCTGCCACCACCGGCGGCAGCACGAGCGGCAGCAGGACCAGGGACCTCACCACGCCTTGGCCGCGGAACTGGGTGCGGGCCAGGACCAGCGCCATCGGAACGCCGAGGACCACACACAGCGCAGTGGCGATCAACGATGTCCGCAGGCTCAGAGCCAACGCCGTCAACGCCGACTGCGACGTCAGCAGCGACGGCAACTGGGTCCAATCGACCCGCGTGAGCATCGCTGCCAGCGGCAACACGATGAACAGCGACCCGAGCGCTGCCGGGATGAACAACCATCCCGGGGCATCCAGACGGGGAGCCGTGGCAGCCATGTTCAGGGCGAGCCGAATCCGGCGGAGGTGAGGACCTTGCGTCCCTGCCGGCCGAGGACGAGTTCTTGGAACTCCCGGGCCAGCGCTTCCTCGCGGCTGTCAGCGAGCACCCCGATCGGGTAGGTGTTGACCGCATTGTCCCGGGCGGGGATCGCGATTCCTGACACTGACCCGTCGGAACCCACCACGTCGGTCACGTACACGACGCCGGCATCGGCCTCACCGGCGGCGACCTTGTTCACGACATCGGTGGCCGCGGACTCCTCACTGACGGGCGAGAGGATGACGCCGGTGTGGGCCTCGACCCGCTCGGTGGCCGCTCCGCAGGGCACCGCGGGAGCGCAGACGACCACCTGGGCGCCGGGCTGCGCCAGATCGGCGAAGTCGGCGATCTGTGCGGGGTTGTCCGGGGGGACGGCGATCGTCATCGAGTTGGTGGCGAAGTCGGTCGGGGTTCCCGACACGAGGCCCGCCGAAACGGCTTTGTCCATGTTGGCGGCATCGGCTGAGGCGAAGACGTCGGCGGGGGCGCCTTGCTGGAGTTGCGCGACCAGGTCTGCGGAACCGGCGAAGTTGAACCGGACGATCACCCCGGGATGGCTCAATTCGAACTGTCGACCGATCTCGGTGAAACTCGCGGTCAAAGACGAGGCGGCGTACACGGTGAGTGGACGGGCGGGGGTTGCGGACGCCAGGGCTGCGGCGCCATCGGACCCGGAGCAACCGCCCAGCGTGACGGCGGCGACTGCCGCGAGCATGGCTACGCCAAGGTGCCCCCTCATGGGGTCACGGCCTTGGTCTCGACGATGACGTTGGTCGACTTGATGACGGCAACGGCGACCGAGCCCGGCTCGAGTCCAAGGTCGGACACCGCTTCTGAGCTCATCAGTGACACCACCCGGAAGGGGCCGCACTGCAACTCCACCTGCGCCATCACGGCGTCGGACCGGATGCGCGTGACCAGCCCCACGAACCTGTTGCGGGCGGAGCTCCCGACCCCGGACGGGTCCGGGACTGTGGCTGTCTGGGCACGCGCGTACATGGCGACGTCGTAGCCGTCGATGGTCATGCGGCCGCTGTCATCGACAGTGGCGGCGAGGGCCCCCGAGTCGACCAGACGGCGCACCGTGTCGTCGCTCACGCCCAGGAAGGCGGCAGCCTCGCGAATCCGCAACTGAGTCACGTCCGTCACTATACAACCGCACGTGCACCACTGCCTTGCCACTGGACCCGCACATGCGGAGTCATGGGTACTGGGTGGAGGTCAGCGCTCCTGCTCGAAGATCGCCGGCAAGAAGGAGGCAAGGTGGGCCATCTCCTGCCCGCAGTGGACCATCAGCGCCCGGGCCTCGGCTTCGGTGGGCCGGATGAGTGGTCGAGCCAGCGGGAGTGCGGCCTTCAACGGGAAACTGCGCGCGTCCGTGTAGGGCAGCCCGATCCAGAAGCGTGAGCGCATGACGCTTCCGGTTTCGGTGCTGGTGACCAGGTGCATCAGGTAGCCCGCGTCGACCGGAAGGTCCGCGAGTCCCACCCGCGCGCAGATGGCGGTGGCGTCGACGCCACCGGCCACCCGCGAGTCGCGCAACCCCAGTTCCTGCGGTGGCCGAAACGAGATCGCGAAGCGGCCGAGGGCGCTGCCCAGGTACTCGTCCACCAGTGACGTCCGGCCCACGTAGCGAGCGCGTCCGGTTGTCCCCGCCGGAGGTGGCTCGCGCCACTCGGCATGGACATGGGCTTTCGGGTGCCAGAGTTTGTAACGCTCCGGGCTGTCGCTGTGCCACCCGAACCACCAGTCGACCATCTCGGGCGTCACACCGGGCATCGGCGTGAGGAGGTTGATGTGGGCGGCACCGTCCGACGTGATTGTCCAGCCGTTCTGGATCGCGGCTCCTTCGATGTCACCCACGGCCTCAGCCATGGACGGCAGGAGCGGCTCGGCGACGGGGCTGTTCGCCACTGCCTGTAGGACGGCGGGCGAGAGGTCGGCCATCTCGGGGTTCCAGAAGCGGGCGTAGGGAAGCGTCGCGAGTTCCTCGGCGGACCAGCCCAATGATCGGCCCGGGCGCGGCTTGGCGGCTTTGAGATTCATCGTTGTCCGATCCAGTCGTGGAAGGTGCCGGCGGGGTCGTGGGTGCCCCTTAAGGCGGTGAGGCGTTCGAGGTGGGTGTCAGCCAGGACCCGCGCGGGTCGTCCGGGATCATCGGCCAGTTGGCTGCCGGTGCTCAGATGGTTCATCTCGGCCATCCG
>RRZU012721005.1_pt1 | contig 13616 bp, 11 predicted proteins | sample 2165561 | NCBI WGS metagenome assembly RRZU01 (sample SAMN10456909, study PRJNA506462) | wastewater metagenome | isolation source: wastewater sludge | place: USA: Moscow, Idaho
CTCACCATGTCTCAGCTGGTCGCCGCCCTCCTGTGCGGGCTCCTCGGCTTCGCGCTCGCTGTGCAGCTGACGGCCGACGAGCGGAGCTCGCTCGCAGGACTGCGACAGAACGAGCTGGTACGCATCCTTGACGAGGTCACGCGTCGCGGGGAGGACCTCGAGCAGCAGGCGCAGACGCTCCGTGGGCAGCTCGCCGAACTGCGCAGCAGCACGGACGACCGCGCGGCCGCCGTCGATCTGGCGCTCGCCCGGGCCGAGGTCCAGGGCATCCTGTCCGGTCGACTGCCCGCCGAAGGACCGGGCGTGATCGTGCGCATCGATGAAGGAGACGCGGCGCTGCCGGCGACCACGATGCTCTCCGTGCTTCAGGAGCTGCGGAACGCCGGCGCGGAGGTGATCGAGCTCAACGACGTCCGGATCGTCGCGTCGTCTGCGTTCACGGACACCCCGCAGGGCCTCATGCTCGACGGGACGCCGCTCTCCTCACCGTACGTGTGGCACGTGATCGGCTCCGCCGACACGCTGACGCCAGCGCTCGAGATCCCGGGCGGTGCGATGGCCTCCGTGCGGAACGCGGGCGGTAAGGGAACCGTCACGGCGCAGAAGGACATGCGCATCGACGCGGTTCGCGAGCCTTCAGCACAGCGTTTTGCGACACCCGTGGCTCCCGATCAGTGAGGATCCCCGCGCAGGTCGCAACATCATCGCTATGGCACTGCGGCGGATCATGCATAAAGTGGAGGTGCAGGTCGACCGATGTGTGAGTGGTCGCGCAGGTGCGCGACCAAGGCCGAGGAGGGTGCATGACTGACGGTACGCACGAACAGGTTCCCGGCGGCTCGGTCGAGCCCCCGTCGGGGATCGAGGCGACCGTCGTCTTCGGCGCCGTCCCTCGAGACTCGCCCCCGTCGGCGCAACCCGCCGACGCGACCGCGTTGCTGGGCACGGAGGACCAGGCCGCGATCGCCGCCCTCCCTGCTGAGTGCGCCCTCTTGATCGTCCAGCGCGGGCCCGGTGCTGGAGCGAGGTTTCTTCTCGACTCCGACCGCATCCTGGTCGGGCGTTCCGAGCGGTCGGACATCTTCCTCGACGACGTCACGGTCTCGCGCAAGCACGCGAGCTTCGTGCGGGCAGGCGGCGAGTTCTCGGTGCGCGACTCGGGTTCGCTGAACGGCACGTACGTCAACCGCGAGCGTGTGGACGCCGCCGTTCTCCGGTCGGGTGACGAGGTGCAGGTCGGCAAGTTCCGCATGGTCTTCTTCCCGAGCCGCCGCGCTGCGGGAAGCGGCCAGTGAGCCCGGCGTCCCCGCAGGCCTCGTCCGCGGAGGAGGGTGCTGCCGCGCGCCTCCCTCAGCTCGTCGAGACGTGGCCCGCTGGCGTGTCGACACGGGCGTCGATGCGCATCTCCGACGTGCTGGCGGCGCTGCGGCCGGAGTTCCCGGCGCTGACGAGCTCCAAGCTGCGTTTTCTCGAGGACCAGGGGCTCGTCGAGCCTGTGCGCACCCCGGCTGGGTACCGGCAGTATTCGCCCGCGCACGTCGAGCGGCTGCGCTTCGTCCTCGGGCAGCAGCGGGACCACTATCTGCCGCTCAAGGTGATCAAGGATCGTCTCGCGGAGATGGATGCCGGACTCTATGATCCTGCGCCCGTGGTTCCGCACCTGGCGACGACCTACGGTGAGCGCGCAGACCTCCGTCCTGCCGACAGGCTGACGGCTGCGACCCTCGCGACCGAAGCGGGCGTCGAGGTGCGGGTCGTCGAGGAGCTGCTGGAGGCGGGGATCATCCGCTCCGACGCTCGCGGCCGGTTCGACTCGTGGGCGCAGCAGATCGTCGTCCACGCCGCGGCGTTGCACCAGCACGGGATCGGGGCTCGCCACCTGCGTACCCTCCGATCGTCCGCGGACCGGCAGCTGGCGCTTGCTGAGCAGGTGGTCGCTCCTGTGCGGTCGCAGGGCACGCCTGCTGCGCGCGCGAGGGCGGACGCCACGGCGGTCGAGCTGGGGGAGTCCTTCATCCAGCTCCACGCGGCCCTGGTGCGACAGGCGCTGTCCCACCAGGACTAGGGTTTTCGAGCGGGAAGCTGCACCGATAGCGAGGAACTCTCAACCTCAACTTGAACGTGAGACACGTCTCGCGACACGCCGAAAGCACTCGACGGCATGGTCGTTGACGCTGTCAGGGGTGGCCCGTAGCGTAGCCACCAGAGACAGGGCCATGACGGCCGTGCAGTTCAAACAGGAGGCTGGCGTGAGCACCACGAGCGAGACCGGCGATCAGCCGGCGGCGCGGGCGGCAGCCGCCTCACAGGGACTGCTGTTCGGCGATGATCTCACGGAGCAGGACTCGGCAACTGGTTACCGCGGGCCTACGGCGTGCCGCGCCGCGGGGATCACCTACCGGCAGCTCGACTACTGGGCACGCACCGGGCTGGTCGAGCCGACCGTGCGCCCCGCGAACGGCTCCGGAACGCACCGTCTCTACAGCTTCCGCGACATCCTCGTCCTGAAGGTGGTCAAGCGGCTCCTGGACACGGGGGTCTCGCTCCAGCAGATCCGTACCGCGGTCTCGCACCTGCGTGAGCGTGGCGTCGACGACCTCGCCCAGATCACGCTCATGAGCGACGGGGCGAGCGTGTACGAGTGCACGAGCGCCGACGAGGTGATCGACCTGGTCCAGGGTGGCCAGGGAGTGTTCGGCATCGCGGTCGGCCGTGTGTGGCGCGAGGTCGAGGGGTCTCTCGCCGAGCTGCCGACCGAACGTCTGGGCGACGAGGAGTCGGCCAGCACCCCGACGGACGAGCTCGCTGCTCGCCGTCGTGCCCGCACCGCTGGATGATCTAGCCGGAGGCCATCATGGCCGAGAACACCGATCCCGCAGACGTCGCTGCAGCCGAGCTGGCCGCGCACCCGGAGTTCGCCGAGGTGCCCGTGATCGAGGCCGACGAGACCGTCCCGCCACGCCCCGAGGAAGAGATCGCGGACGTAGTGCGCTCTGCTCCTGACCACCGCGAAACGTTCAAGCACCCCGGGGCCCACGGCGGCTGAGCGCGCCGAGCCGAGAGGTTCCGCGTGGCCCGGTCTGTTGACGAGCGGCGTCAGTCCGGGCGAGTGGCAGCGACCTCGAACCGCGGGCCACGCGTGTCACATGAGGGGACGCAGGGGAGCCAGCACTCTCTCACTGATGCGCGCGATGCGACCGCGGTTCTCCCACTCCTCGGCCGTGAGCTCGCGGCAGTTGCTGAGGTCGGTCTCGAAGACCTGTTCCATCTGCTTGGCGAGCCCCTCGTCGTAGATCTCCATGTTGATCTCGTAGTTGCCCGAGAGGCTCAGACGGTCGATGTTCGCCGTACCGATCGTGGTCCACACGCCATCGATCGTCGCGGTCTTCGCGTGCACCATCGCATCCTGGAAGAGCCAGATCGTCACTCCGCCGGCGAGCAGGCTCGAGTACAGGCCTCGCGACAGCCAGTCCGTCACGACATGGTTCGAGTTGTCCGGGACGATCACCCGGACGTCGACGCCTCGCCGGGCCGCTGCGAGCAGGGCGTCGAGGATCTCGTGGTCGGGGATGAAGTAGGCCTGCGTGATGTAGATGTGGCTCTGCGCCCGGTCGATCGCCTGCAGGTAGATCCCGCGGATCGGGAACAGGAGGTGACCTGGCGCGTTGCGAGCCGGCCGGATGTGCGGCTCCCAGTGGTCAGAGCCCGGGTCGGGCAGGACCGGGAGGTGCGGGCGGCGTGTGCTGTTCCAGAAGTCGACGAAGGCGTTGCGCAGGTCCCACACAGCGGGTCCTTCGAGCCCGAGGTGAGTGTCGCGCCAGTCGGTCGCGTACAGCGAGCCGATGTTGTACCCACCGACGTAGCCGATCTCGTCGTCGACCACGAGGATCTTGCGGTGGTCGCGACCGGAGTGGCGCACGTTGAGCGTCAGGAGACCCGGCCGGAACGCGGGGTAGCGAAGGACGTGGATGCGCTCCGGGAACCGGAGGAACTCACGCGGGACGACGAGGTTCGCGAAGCCGTCGAAGATCACGTAGACGCTGACGCCGCGGTCCGCGGCCTCGATCAGCGCCTCCTTGAACTCAGCGCCTATCGCGTCGCCCTTCCAGATGTAGGACTCGAGCATGATCGTGTGCTGGGCGCCGCGGATCGCGGCCAGCATCGACGCGTAGAGATCCTCGCCGTACGTGAAGAGGCGCGTACGCGTCCCGGCGACCTCGCCGTCGAGCGGCGGTAGGTGCGGGAAGCTCACCTCCGCCGCGTCGCGGCGGTACTTCTTGATCGCGTCGGTCACGATGAGCGACGCAGCGACGGCGAACGGCGCAGCGACGGTCAGCGCGCCAGCGCGAACCACAGCGCGGGGGAGTCGGGGTCTCGGCACGCTGCCAACCTATATCCGCGTCTCTGCGGCAGCGAGCCAAACCCGCGTTCCCGGGGCAGCGGAGACGTGCATCCGCGCCAGGGGTGCGTGGCCTGGATGGCAGCGGGAGTGGCGAACTGCGGCAAAGGGCACATTTCTGCATGCCCGGCCCCCGACGGAGCCCGGTGCCGTCCGGGCTCGACTCAAGGGGCGGCCAACATGTGCGCCAGCATCAGGTTTTCGGAGAGCGATGGTCACGCGTACCTTGCGCGCAACCTCAACTGGATGAATGGATTCGTGGAGGGCCGCTGAAGAGCACGGGTGGGACCGCCACGCACCGGCCCGAGGGTGAGGGTGAGGTGACATAATGTACCATATCGGCAACCAGGGAAGGGGCGGTCCCGGACCAGGATCCCGCCCATGTGCAGCATCGAGGTCGTCGACCGTGGTTCTCCCATAGCCGCTGAGATCCTGCGCTCCGACATGCACGACGTCGCGTCTCGTTACTACGGGCGCCCCGCAACACCCGCCGAGGTCGACCAGTCGCTCCTGGACGAGCCTCACGACGACCTGACCGGCCCGACCGGAGTCTTCCTCCTGGCCTTCCAGGACGACACGCCCGTCGCGTGCGCTGGCGCGCGGCTCATGGGCGACACAGCTGAGCTGGCGTAGGTCTTCACAACCCCGGCCGCACGCGGATCTGGCCTGGCGTGGCAGCTGATCGCGCGACTCGAACAGATGTTCGCAGAGAGCCATCGTGACCGTCCGCCTGGACACGCACAGCCATCTCGTCGAGGCGTGCGCGCTGTACGAGGCGCTCGGGTTCCGCCGGGTCGAACCGTTCACGACGAGCCCTACTCGGACCGCTGGTACGCCAAGCCCGTCCCTCGCTGTGCAATCGCCACACACGCTCGCCGGGTCGGCGCGGCCCAGGCGTCCCGGCGTCGCCAGAGTGTCAGGACGAGCACAGCACGACGAGACTCACACTCCGACGTACTCCGCGAGGTGCTTGCCGGTGAGCGTCGACCGGTCCGCGACGAGCTCTGCTGGCGTTCCCTCGAACACGACGCGTCCACCTTCGTGGCCTGCAGCTGGCCCCAGATCGATGATCCAGTCCGCGTGCGCCATGACGGCCTGGTGGTGCTCGATGACGATGACGGACTTCCCGGCGTCGACGAGCCGGTCGAGAAGTCCGAGAAGGCGCTCGACGTCGGCGAGGTGCAGACCGGTCGTCGGCTCGTCGAGGACGTAGATGCCGGCCGCCTCTCCCATGTGCGTCGCGAGCTTGAGCCGCTGGCGCTCCCCACCGGACAGCGTCGTGAGAGGTTGACCCAGGCTGACATAACCGAGCCCCACGTCGACGAGGCGCTCAAGAATCTTGTGCGCCGCCGGGACCCGCGCCTCACCCTCGGCGAAGAAGGCCACCGCCCTCTCGACAGGCAGCGCGAGCACCTCGGAGATATCGAGACCGCCGAGCCGGTACTCGAGCACTGCTGGCTGGAACCGCTTGCCCTCGCACGCGTCGCACGTGCTCGAGATGCCCGCCATCATGCCGAGGTCCGTGTAGATCACGCCCGCACCGTTGCAGGCCGGGCAGGCACCCTCGGAGTTGGCGCTGAACAGTGCAGGCTTGACGCCGTTCGCCTTGGCGAACGCCTTGCGGATCGGCTCGAGCAGCCCGGTGTAGGTCGCGGGGTTGCTGCGGCGCGAGCCCTTGATCGCGCCCTGGTCCACCGTCACGGCGCCCGCGTCACGGGGCATCGAGCTGTGCACGAGCGAGCTCTTGCCCGACCCGGCCACACCGGTGACGACCGTGAGCACCCCGAGCGGGACGACGACGTCGACGTCCGCCAGGTTGTTGGCCGTGGCACCACGGATCGCGAGGTGGTCCCTCGGGGTCCGTACCGTGTCCTTCAGGCGCGCCCGGTCGTCGAGGTGCTGCCCGGTGAGAGTGCCGCTCCCCCGCAGTCCTTCGACCGTGCCCTCGAAGCAGATCTCCCCGCCCGCGGTCCCCGCGCCGGGACCGAGGTCGACGACGTGGTCCGCCATCATGATGACCTCGGGCTTGTGCTCGACGACCAGCACCGTGTTGCCCTTGTCCCGCAGCCGCATCAGGAGGTGGTTCATGCGCGCGATGTCGTGCGGGTGCAGGCCGATGCTCGGCTCGTCGAACACGTAGGTGACGTCCGTCAGCGCGGAGCCGAGGTGCCGGATGAGCTTGGTGCGCTGAGCCTCGCCGCCCGACAACGACCCGGACGGCCGGTCGAGCGACAGATACCCGAGTCCGATCTCCACGAAGTGCTCGAGGGTGCCGTGCAGCGCCGTGAGCAACGGCCGGGCGGAAGGCTCGTCGAGCGCCGCGACCCACTCGGCGAGGTCGCTGATCTGCATCGCGCAGAGGTCGGCGATGTTCTTGCCGGAGATCCGGGAGGACCGGGCCTCCGGGCTGACGCGCGTCCCCTCGCACTCGGGGCACACGGTGAACGTCACCGCACGGTCCACGAAGGCGCGGACGTGCGGCTGCATCGCTTCACGGTCCTTGGAGAGGAACGACTTCTGGATCTTCGGGATGAGCCCCTCGAAGGTGACGTTGATCCCGTCGACCTTGATCTTGGTCGGTTCCTTGTAGAGCAGGTCGTGCAGCTCCCGCTTCGTGAAGTCTCGGATCGGCTTGTCCGGGTCGAAGAACCCCGAACCTCGGTAGATGCGCCCGTACCAGCCGTCCATCGTGTAGCCCGGGATCGTGAGGGCGCCGTCGCTGAGCGAGAGGTTCTCGTCGTACAGGGCCGTCAGGTCGAAGTCGTTGACCTTCCCCATGCCCTCGCACCGCGGGCACATGCCGCCGAGCTGGTTGAACGTCGCCTTCTCGGCCTTCGTGCGGCCGCCGCGCTCGACGGTGATCGCGCCGCTCGCGTGCACCGACGGCACGTTGAACGAGTACGCGTTCGGCGGGCCGATGTGCGGGTCCCCCAGCCGGCTGAAGAGGATGCGCAGCAGCACGTTGACGTCCGTCACCGTGCCGACGGTCGAGCGCGGGTTCGCCCCCAGCCGTTCCTGGTCGACGATGATCGCCGTCGTCAGGCCCTCGAGGACGTCGACCTCCGGCCGGCCCACGGTGGGCATGAACCCCTGCAGGAACGCGCTGTACGTCTCGTTGATCATGCGCTGCGACTCCGCAGCGATCGTCGAGAAGACGAGCGAGCTCTTCCCAGACCCGGACACACCCGTGAACACCGTCAGGCGCCGCTTCGGGATCTCGAGACTGACGTCCTTGAGGTTGTTCTCCCGCGCGCCGCGCACACGGATCACGTCGTGCGCGTCCGCGGCGTGAGCGACCGCTGCACCCGGCTGAGACCTGTCCACCATGTCTCCCATGTTCGATCGGTCCGCGACGACGACGCCGCAAGGCCATCATGCCTGGCCCGTACGACACCCGTGTGGTCAGGCCCACGCGCCGCAGGGGCCCGGGACACGTGCAGGACCACCTCTCCCCCGTGTAGCCTTCCGGATGGCGCCAAACCATTTGCACGGCAGGATGGTTCTCAGACAGGCCGCTCGCTACCGCGGGCCGGCAACTGCAGTTCACCAGACCTTCACCGCCGACCTCGCGATCGACGGAACAAAGCAGCGCCCGACGAACGTTCTAACTGCAGACCCTGCACACGCAACGGCTGCACACAGCCCTCTGGAGGACACCATGGCCGACCGGTCATTGCGCGGAATGAGCATCGGCTCCAAGAGCATGGAGACCGACGAGGGAGTCGACTTCGCGCCTCGGTTCCAGGCGCACTACGACTGCCCCAACGGGCACACGATCATCCTCCCCTTCTCGACCGAGGCCGAGGTCCCCGTGGAGTGGGAGTGCCGCTGCGGCGAGCTCGCCCTGCTGCGCGACGCCGACCGCCCCGAACCCAAGGCGACCAAGCCCGTCCGCACGCACTGGGACATGCTGCTCGAGCGCCGCACGATCAAGGAGCTCGAGGAGCTTCTCGACGAGCGCCTCGACCTCCTGAGGGCCGGAAAGCTCCGCCGTAGCGCCTGACGTACGCACACGACGAGGGTCGGTTCCCGCGAGGAACCGACCCTCGTCGTCATCTCTGGACCCGTCACGCACGCCCGTCGAGGTCGTGCTGGTCAACGCCGGGAGAACACCCGCGTCACCTGACGTCCGCGGCGCTGCAGGCCCCACAGAGTCACCTTGCCGAGCGCCTCGACGATGATCGACCGGCTCATCTTCGACACGCCCGCCTCACGCTCGACGAAGGTGATCGGGACCTCGCCCACCGCTCCCCCGGCGTCGATCACGCGCATGGTCATGTCCACCTGGAAGCAGTATCCGTGCGACGCGACCGAGCTCAGCTCGAGCCGGCCCAGCATCGGGGCGCGGAACGCCCGGAAGCCGCCCGTCGCGTCACCCACGCCGAGGCCGAGCATCACTCGCGTGTACACGTTGGCGCCGCGCGAGAGGATCTCGCGGTGCACGGGCCAGTTGACGACCTTCCCGCCAGGCACCCAGCGAGCCCCGATCACGAGGTCGACGCGCGGCTCACCCTCAAGCCGCGCGAGCAGCGCCGGCAGCTCCTCCGGCCGGTGGGAGCCGTCCGCATCCATCTCGCACACGACGTCGTACCCGCGCTCGAGCGCCCAGCGGAACCCGGCGATGTAGGCGGAGCCGAGGCCCTGCTTCCCGGAGCGGTGCATGACGTGCACGGCCGGGTCCTCCGCGGCGATCCGCTCGGCGAGGTCACCGGTCCCGTCCGGGCTGCCGTCGTCGACCACGAGGACGTCCGCGTCGGGGACGGCGAGACGCAACCGCTCGAGCGTCCCGGGAAGCGTGAGCGACTCGTCGTAGGTCGGCACCATGACCACCGTGCCCCGGCCCGCGGTCCCCTGACCACCGTCCGTCATGACTTCCTCCTGCCCTTGCGCGCGCTCACCGCGACGATCATCCCCGCCACCGTAGTGGCTGAGGCCACGGCGACGGCGACCCACGCAGGCACGGCACCCGCGCGTGTCGCTGGTGTCAGCGTGCTGCGCAACGGGACCGAGGCGACGAGCTGAGCAGGTTCGAACAACCGCGTGCGCTGCTGCACGCGGCCGGTCGCGTCGATCACGCCGCTCACGCCGACCGTCGAGATCTGGATCGTCGACCGCCCGGACTCGATCGCGCGCATCCGCGACATCGCGAGCTGCTGCGTGGACTCGGCGCTGTAGCCGAAGTTCGAGTTGTTCGTCTGGACGAGGAGTACCTCCGCGCCGCCCGCGACGGCGTCACGCACGACGTCGTCGTACGCGACCTCGAAGCAGATCACGGAGCCGAGGACGACCGTCCGTCCGAGGCGCGGCGACTCGAGCGGCAACGTGCCGATCTCCTTGCCCGGGAGCATGTCCGTCGTGACGAGGTCCGTCATGTCGGAGAACCGGCTGAAGAAGGAGCGCATCGGGATGTACTCGGCGAACGGGGCCGGGCGCTGCTTCGCGTAGAGATCGACGATGCCCACTCCCGGCTGCCACAGCAGGCTCTGGTTGTAGCGACCGTTCTCGACGTACTGCTGCGACCCTACGAGCAGCGGTGCGGCGACGTCACGGGCGGCCTGGTCGATCACATCCCGTGCCTGCTGGTCCTTGCGGGGGTCGACGTCGGACGCGTTCTCCGGCCAGACGACGAGGTCGAGCTCCCCGGGCTCGACCGAGTCGAGCAGCGCACGGGTCCCGTCCGCGTGGAAGCCGAGCACCTGGTAGCGCGTCGCGAACGCGCGCAGCCCGGGCTCAGCCACGTTGCCCTGGACGGCGCCCACGGAGAGGCGCCCGCCCTCGGGCTGCGTGGTGAGAGGCACGAACAACCCGCCCGCGACGAGCACGAACGCGACGATGACGGCAGCGCCCGCACGCCCGAGGCGCAGCCGCACCAGGCTCAGGACGGCGACCGCGACGAGGGCTCCGACGAGCGCGACGAGGAACGACACGAGGACGGTCCCGCCGAGCCAGGCGTACCGCCCGAGCGGCGAGTCGGCCTGGGAGAACGCGATGCGGCCCCACGGGAAGCCGCCGAAGGGCCACGAGCTGCGCAGCACCTCGCCTGCGGTCAGCGCGAACGCGAACGTGATCGCGCTGAGGGCCCCGCGTCGTGCGATCCCGGGGATCCGTGCCGCCCAGGCGAAGGCGGCGCACGAGACGCCGACGAGCAGGCCCTCGGCGGTCGCGAGCGCGAACCAGGGCAGGTCGCCTGCCGCGAAGCCTGCCCACGACAGGTGCGGGACGAAGAACGCGACGCCCCAGACGCTCCCGATCGCGAAGGCGGCACGCGCCCGGTGGCCGCGCAGCGCGATGAACAGCAGACCGAGGGCGGCGTACGCGAGGGGCCAGACGCCGCGGTCCGGGAAGGCCACGTCGAGGCCGAACCCACCGACGACCGCCAGCGGGAGGGCGAGCAGCAAGGGCGTCGGGCGAGGTAGCACGAGCGAAGCCTACGCGATCAGGCTGTGCTGACCGCGCTGCTCAGGGCCGTGCCCATGGATGCGGGAGCAGCCCCGAGTCAGCCGAGCGCGTCGTAGATGACGACGCCGTCGCGCAGCGTCTGCAGGCATGTCGGAGCGGGCTCGTCAGGACCCAGCGCCGGCAGGAGCGGCGTCCCCGAGCGGGCGTCGGTGCTCCACGCCGCGATCGTCGTGTGCGGCCCCTGGACGCCGAGGTGCTCGGCGCGCCACAGCGCGAGATGGGCGGGAGCCCCGACCCGGATCTCGCCCGCCCCCGTGTGGTCGAGCCCCGCGAGCCGCCAACCACCGCGCGTGTGCGCGCGGAACGCCGCGCGGGCCGAGATCCGCTGGTCGGCGGCGTTGAGGAAGAGCGACGCGGCGACGGCGCCCCACGGGTCGAAGGGTGTCACGGGCGTGTCCGAGCCGAGCGCGAGCGGCACCCCTGCACCCGCAAGGTCGGCGAGCGGGTTCATCGCCTCGGCGCGCAGCTTCCCGAGCCGCTTCTCGTAGAGGCCGCCTGGGCCGCCCCAGACGGCGTCGAACGCCGGCTGGACGGAGAGGCGGACACCCATGAGGACGATCGCTGCGAGGGCGCTCGCGTCGATCATCTCGGCATGCTCGAGCCGGTGGCCGGCGCCGCGGATCGCCGCGAGCCCCTCGAGGTCCGCGGCGGCCTGAAACCCGAGCACGACCTCGCTCATGGCGCGGTTGCCGATGACGTGGAAGCCCGCCTGGACCCCGGCGCGTGTCGCAGCGAGGACGTGGTTGCACACCTGCTCCGCCGTCAGCTCGAGGACGCCCGTGCGCAGGGGGTCGGCGGGGTCCTTGAGGTCGACGTACGGGCTCGTGAGCGCCGCCGTGTGCGAGCCGACCGAACCGTCGACGGGCATGTCGCCGCCCACCCCGGTCAGCCCGGGAACGGCGGTGAGGAGCTCGTGCACGTCGTCGGTCGTCTCGCACAGCTCGCCGCGGTAGCCGACGACGAGCGGGAGCCCGGAGTCTGCCGTGCGCGTGCGTGCGATGAGGTCCGCAAGGCCTGCGCGCGTGTCTGTCGACGGGAGCGAGTGCTCGTGGACGGACACGATGCCGCGGCTCGCGGCCAGCTGGAGCGCACGATCGGTCAGCTCGCGGTGGCGGGCGTCGGCGTCGGCGCGCAGCTCAGCCATGACGGACTCGTGGGCGTCGCCCGTGAGCCAGCCCTCGTCGTCCCAGCCTGCGCGGCGGTCGAGACCGAGGCGCTCGCACACTGCCGTCGACGCGAGGCTCGAGTGCAGGTCGGGACGCACGAGCACGACAGGCGCGCCCTCCGCTGCGCCGTCGAGGGCGCTACGCGTTGCGCGGACCGCGTCTGGCCACGCAGAGGTGTCGCACCCCCACCCGACGAGCGGCCCACGCGACTGCGCCTCGCCGCGACGCAGGTCGCGCACCCGGTTCGCGACGGCGGCGAAAGCCGACGTGGCGGTCGCGACGTCCGCCTCAAGCGAGAGGTCGAGCCCTTCGAGGGCCATGCCGGTCGAGAGCAGGTGCACGTGCGCGTCGACGAACGCCGGCGTCACGAGCGCGCCGTCGAGGTCGACGACCGTCTCGGCGCGCGACACGAACGAGCTCGCGGAGTCCTCGGCGCCGAGCCACGCCACGACACCGTCCTCGACGAGGAGAGCTTCAGCGAACGGGTCCGCGGGCGAGTGGATCACGCCGTTGCGGTAGAGGATGGAGGCCACGAACGTTCACGATAGGCCACGGCAGACGTCCACGGAGCGGTCTCGCCCGCCCCGTGACCCGCCTCACCCGCCGTGTCTGCCCCTACGGCCCTGCCGGCACGCTCGTGTCACACGGACGTGTATGCGACGACGCCGCGCCGCAACAGCCCGACCGCCTCGTGCGCGGCGAGCGCCGTCTCCTGGTCGGGGGCGGCGACCGAGATCTGGTCGAGGACGTCGATCACCTGCTTGCACCAGCGCACGAAGTCGCCGGCAGCAAGCTCTGTGCCCCGCAGGACGGACTCGAGCGATCGTCCCTGGGCCCAGCGGTAGACAGGCGCGACGAGGGTCGTGTCGACGACCGGCGTGGGCTCGACCCGGTGCGCGACCTCGACGTCCTCGAGCCGCGACCACTCGCGCACCGTGCCCTCGACGGCCCGCCCCAGGCGCCCTTCCGGACCTCCCGGGAGGTGCGGCTCCTCACCGCCGTCGTCCCGGCGCGCCTCGTACACGACCGTCGAGACGACCGCCGCGAGCCCGGCTGCATCGAGCCCCGACCACACGCCCGACCGCAAGCACTGCGCGAGGAGGAGGTCGTTCTCCGCGTACAGGCGCTTGAGCGCCTTGCCGTGGCCCGTGACCGTCGTGCGCAAGCGCGCCTCGGCGTCGTCGTGGTCGACGTCGTCGGTGTCGCGCGCAGGCCGCACCCGCAGGTACCCCAGGTCGACGAGCACGTCGCAGACCCGGTCGAACTCGCGTGCGATCGTGCCCGTGCGCCCTTCGATCCGGCGCAGGAGCGCGCGATGCTCCTTGTCGAGCCGCGTCCACCTCTCCGCCCAGCGTGCGTGAGCCTCACGGTCAGGGCACGCGTGGCACGGATGCTGGCGCAGGTCACGGCGCAGGCCCTCGAGCTCGGCGTCGTCGGCCGCGCTCGCCCGGCCCTTGCCGCGAGGCCGCGACGGCACGTCCTCAGCCTCCGCGAGGGCCGCACGCATGCGTGCGACGACGTCACGACGCTCCCGCGGGACGCGCGTGTTGAGCTGCTTCGGCAGCCGTACGCGCGTGACCTGCTCGACGGCC
>RRZU011077219.1_pt1 | contig 13615 bp, 10 predicted proteins | sample 2165561 | NCBI WGS metagenome assembly RRZU01 (sample SAMN10456909, study PRJNA506462) | wastewater metagenome | isolation source: wastewater sludge | place: USA: Moscow, Idaho
AACCCATCCGCCTTCGGCACCTTCTCCTAAAATTAGAAGAAGGCTACGGAACTTAGTACTTAAAGAGTTCCCTCTCCTATTTTTAGGAGAGGGTTAGGGTGAGGTAGATTTTGTATTCTCTTAACTTAATGACATTGGGCTTCCCCCTCTTTATTATTTTATTTGACATTCCAAATTAAGGACTCCAATAAGGGAGAAAAGTAAAATAAAGGAAATTCGCTTATTGGGGAAATTCAAAAGGAATGAGTCTTCAGTATATGGGGTTTAATGGGAATTTTTATATATAAGTAAACTACATAATCAGGAACAAATCATTTATCTAGTAACAATTATACTAATCAAAAATCACATTTTTAGCCAAGATATTCCTAGTGAAAAAGAGAAATAAAAAATGACTGATTTTTTAAGAAAACGGGACAAATACGTCCTGTTTTTCTCTTATTTAAGTATAAATTTGTTATCAGATTTAATTTGTTTTATTAAATTTGAAATACTTCCTTTGGTCTCAAATTTTAATCTATTTTTACCTTGACGTCTATAATTCTTAATGAAGCTTTCTGTGGTGCCACTATAATTCATTTTCTTAAGTAATAAATCTAATATATCTCTCGTACATATTAAACCTTTGCAATCTAAAATTTGTATGTAAGAGGCAATTTTATTGGCCTTTACATTTTCTTTGTACCAGTTTTTGTATAAGAATTCTGCAATTTCCTCTTCAACTTTAGAGAAGTAGGTAATTATTTTATCTAAATCAGAGTTGTAGCTTATTATGTGATTTTTAATTATTTGGTTATATTTGGAATTTCTTCTAATGTTTAAAATTCGATTTTCAATTCTACTTTTACCAAATCGATTTTTCTTATCAGTATGATCGTATACTGATGTTTCAAGGTTTTTACCGTATTTTACTTTATAGTTAATGGTATCAAAATCTCGTTCTGTTGAAAATATATTTGAAATAGAACCTGTTCTGACATAAGTTAGTGATGCCTGAAAAAAATAAAACAATTGCTTATTTTCATTTATGTTTTTTTCAAAATCGAAGGCAACATCAAACCTATTAAGATTTAGTTTTATTTTGAACTCCTTATTAATGGCTAAAATGATTTCATTGAATTCTCTTAGTGGCCTTGTTTTATTAGGATCTAACCTAAGAACTAATCTAATTTCCCCAGAGTTTAATAGTCTAATTTTACTTTCAACAAAAAAAGGTGAGTATTTTTTAATTAATCTTTCGATGTCGTCAGGTTTTAATTTTTTAGCATCGTCTGCTGTTATTTTAAGTTCTATAGTATCAATCATGATAAGTTCCTCCATTTAATTAATTTTTTCAAAAAAAATAGGATATAGCATATCCCAGAAATTATTATATCAAATTTTTTTTAAAAAAATAAAAATCGAGAATCTTTGGATGAATTTGTATTAAGTTTCAATAATTTAATTTGTGACGCAAAAATATTATGAGGGGGCTGTCCCCTTTTTGGTTAGTTTCTGTTTTGAAATTTTTTCTAATTTTTTTTTCTATAATTGGTTTACTAAGAAAGTAATCTAGAAAAGGAGAGGATTTAAAATGAATATTAATAAGAATGATTTTATCGATTTTTTGAAAAATAATGATGTAGCGACAATTTTAGGAAGAGAGGAATATTATAATGATTTTATAGCTAAATCAATGAAGTTAATAATTGAAGTTTATGAGGAAGATAGGCAAGGAAATAAAAAGAGTTTTGAAGAGGTGCTTAAACTTATTAAATCATATAGAAGGATTGTTAGTATACTAAACTTTGAGAATCAATTAAGTAATATAAATCCAAATACTTATGAAGAAATACTAGGAGAGATTTCATATTGGGAATCTTATGAAGGTATCGGGAAAAAGTATTATCGTATAAATAAAGAAAGATTAGAAAAATTGAAACTTGATTTAAACAATGAGATTAATCCCCCAGAAGAAGTTATTAAGAGAAGATTAAGAGTCAAAGAACTTGAGAAAGCTCAAGAACGTCAAAAAGCAAACTCAGTTTATGATGATTTGAAAATATCAATAACATCAAAAGACATAGAAAAATATTTGTCTGAGATGAATTTTTTAAGTGATGATAAAGTATCTTCAAATAAAATTAAGTACCCAGCACTAGTATTTTTTTATAAAGAGGGAGACCTTATTGAAATAAGAAGGGAAAGCGTAGATTTGGGTAAAAAATTAGACGGAAACATAGATTTTGATGAGATTAAAGTTATGGAAATTCCTAAGAAAAAAATCAATGAACTATTTTATGAAGCTTTAATTAAGTTTAGACCTAAAAATCCATTGAAGAGCTTGGCCTTATATCAAGCTCCAAATTACAAAACTTTTAACGAGGTTAAGAGAAAGTATTTTGGGAAACTAACACCTAAAAAAATAATGAAAATAATCGAAACACATGATGTGCCTATATATTATTTTGATAATGGATTAGTGTTAATTCATAGAGATGAATTAGCTAAAGCAATTAGTGAGAATAAATATTTATGATATTTCATTATTAGGAGAAATAAAATAAAGAAAATAATTTTGCCAAGAGTAATTTTAGAGGGGGCTGTCCCCTCTAAAATACCTGGTGTGTGATATATTCAGGATTGATTATGAGAAAATAGAATTCTTTCTCATAAAATTAAGCTGTAAAAACCATATAGGAATATATTAAAGATAAGTATTACAAAACTTCAAATTAAGAAAAAAAGGTTATTACTTGCAACCATTGTGCCTTTGAACTGTGAGCAAAAGAATAAGGGAAAAAATTAAATAAAAAAATAAAGGAAATCAAAACCTCTTAAAGAATAATAGAGAAGAATAAAGAAATGAAAAGAAAATTAAGAGATTTTTCATGAACATCTCCTTTTGAAATGAGACTCCCCCAAGGTCTCATTTTTTTTATTTACCTAGAATGATGATAACCAGGTGAGAAAGTATTGGTCTACTATTAACTGGATGAGATTGCAATATAAAACAAAAGTCTAGACAATAAGAGGGAAATGAAGTAAATGTAGTAGATATATGGGTATAATCTTATGGAATTGTAGTATATGAACGCTATATACAGTGGTATAAGCGTTAAAATTATCTGCCATCTACTTGATAAATAAAATAAAGATTTTTAGTGATAGAATCTGATAGGGGACGGCCCCCTATATAAATCTCCTCTGTTATTCATACCCTCAAATAAGTCCTCCTAACCACCCTCCCATACTTATCCTTTTCTTTTTCACTATCAATAACCTCTTCAATAACCTTGTACCCAAATTTACTTCTAATCTCTGCTTTTAGATTAGCGACCTTGGCTTTTTTCTCCATGTCATAATCTTCTCCCAAGGCAATTTGCTTTACATTTGACTTTCTAAACTCCCCAAGAGAAACTCCTATAGCTCTAATATCTTCATTCTTTTCACATCTACCCCATAATTCCATAATAATCTCTAAAACTTCCATAGGCTCGTTTGTGCCCTCTGGGAAGCTCTTTGTTCGGGTAATGTTTTGAAAATCGGCATAACGGATTTTAAGACAAATAAAAGTGGCATATTCCTTCCTCTTTTGGGTCTTATAACACACTATTTTTATAAGGTCTATTATTGTATTTTTAATAAAAGCCCAATCCTTGGTATTCTTTTCAAGAGTGCAACTTCGACCAATACTCTTTTCTGTATATTCTGTTATAACTTCCCTTTCATCATAACCCCAAGCTACAGCATGAAGCCATTCTGAACCAACCCTCTTAAATTCTCTTCTGAGTATAAAAATATCTGCATTTTGTAAGTCCCTAATTGTATGAATACCAATATTATTAAGCCTTAATTGTATTTTATCTCCTATACCTGATATCTTTTCCACAGGCTTTTCACACATAACCTCAAGCCATTTTTCCCTGGTGTCCATATTAAAATAACCACTAGGTTTTATCATACCTGCTGCAAGTTTAGCAGACATTTTGCTATACCCTACTCCAACAGAACAAGTAAGACCAGTTTTTTCAAAAACTTTTACCTGTAATTCAAGAGCCATTTTATCAGCCCCACCAAATAAATGCTCTGTAAAAGTTACATCTATATAGCCTTCATCTAAAGCTACATATTCTATTTTGTCTGAATATTCCTCACAAACTAAGTGTATCTTATGGCTAATCTCCCCATAGTAAGACATTCTAGGATAAATAAAAATAGTATTCCTACAAAGCCTCTGTGCATCCCCTGAACTCATCCCTGCATGAATCCCAAAAGCCCTAGCCTCATAATTGCAAGTAGCAACAATCCCACCACGCTCGTCAGGTCTCCCACCAACGGCAACAGGCAAACCCTTTAGTCTAGGATTATCCCTTTCCTCCACCTGTGCATAAAAATAGTTCATATCATAAACTATAATTTTTCTTTTCATAATATCCCTCATTCTTCAATAAAATAGACACGGACTTCTAGGACTAGTCCTTGTTATCCGTGTCCATCAGTGAAATCCGTGTCAAAAATTTTTATCTTTTCTTTGTGCGCCTTTGCGGTCTCTGTGACTCTGTGTTGAAAATTCTTGATTTTTCCTACTACCCTCTAACTGCTAACTTATCTCTCTTCTCTGCTCTCAAATTCACTACATCATAGCTACCCATCATGTCTTTTACAATTTTCAAATCTCCCGTCACTAACCACATATCCCACTCCTTTTCGGTAGCGAATATTACAGGCATTCTTAACTTTGTATTATGAATCTCTGCCACAAGCTTGTTAGCTTCTGTAGTGATTATTGCAAAACTTCTATAAATCTTCCCACTTTCTTTGTCTACCCATTCATCATAAACCCCTGCAAGACAAAAGATTTTTCTTAAAAAAATACTCATTTCATATAGCTCTGTGCTTTTGTCCTCAAGGTGCTTGTACTCATAAAACCCAGTAACAGGAATAAGACAACGCCTAGTTGTCATACTTCCTCGAAAACTAGGCTTTTGAAAAATTGTCTCTTGCCTGGCATTTATGTTAAATTTTCTAATTTCCATAGCTTCAGTCCTAGTCTTAACCCAATGCGGAACCAAACCCCACTTAGCTTTTAAGATCCCCTCACGAGTCACGATAGGAAGTATAGGATAAGTATCACCAAGAATAAATATCTTTCTTTCATAGAAATCAATACGTCTATCATAATCCTTGAACCACTCCTCTAACTCACTCATGTCAATATTCAAATTTATAAACCTACACATAAAACCACCTCAAATCACTACTACTCATTAAAACTATTCTTTCCTTTAATTCCTCATTCCTAACTACTAATTCCTAATTATATTTAAATTATACTTCTTTTTTCCAAAAAATAAAAGATTTTTTCAAAAATGAATGGAAAATAAAAAATAATTACTTTAACTATTTTTTTTCTATAAATTGTGGTAATAATTAATAAGAGTTTTTTTAGGAGGGGAAAATGAAAGAGAAAATCAAAAATAAAAGTTCCATAATCAGAATAATAATGTCAAACTATGATGACAAAGGCTTGAAAGAATTCAAAGTTTTATATAATAAGCAAGGTGGAGTAGATACTTTTACTTGCAAAACTGATATTGTTGATGGAACTATTATTTTTTTAGAAATTGAAAAACATTTAAGAGATTTTGGAGACGATTTTTCGTGGGATATTTCAAGTGATGGTAAATCAGTTGAGATTACAAAACTTATAAATGGAAAAGAAACAAGAAAGTACAAAGTAAGTATTAAAAATTCAAGTACAAAAGATAAAAAGAATTTAGTTGAATTAGAGGTCGAGGACTTAAAAGAAAGTGCAATAGATAGAAGGAGGACTAAAAGTAGTACAAAAAGAGTTTTGCTTTCTAAAGATGTAATGGAAAGATATGCAGAAATTGCTTTTAGTAAAAAAGAACGTTGGGAAGAGATAGATTCTCAAAAAATTTATAAAGTCAAAAGATTTTTAGATTATCGTTCTAATATGCTTATATATTTTCAGTTTATTAATGATTTTTTGACTAAAGGGATACCTGATGAATTAGATAAAAATGGAGAAATAAAACAGTTGGAACTTTGGAAACTTATAGATGATGATGAAACTATATCTGATAAAAACTTAAATCAAGTCTCCAAGAATTTATATACTTATATTTCTCAAGAAATTAAAGATAGTCAAACTAGAGCTGAAAATAACAGAGAAAAAAATAAAGAAAAAGAGCATTTTAAAGAATTTTATGCATTTAATGATATTTCTGAAGAAAGCATAAGAGAGGACGTTAAAAAATTCATATATTTATACGCTAATTTAAGACATAATTTAATGCATTATAATTACTCTTTTTTTGAAAATCTTTTTGAGGGTAAAGATCTTGTTATTGAAAAAACTAAAAGTCTGTTGAGTTCTACTTTAGATTTAAATATTTTTAAGGAACTTTCAAACATAGTAGAGTTGAGAGAAGAGAATAAAACAAACTATCTTGATGATGAAACAACTATAAGAGTTCTTGGAAAAGAAAAAAAAGCAAAAACTTTGCATAAAATTTATAGTATTCTTTGTAGTAGAAAAAATGGTTTTAACAAGTTTATTAACTCATTTTTTTCTACAGATGGTATAGAGGAAGAGTTTTTAAAATCAGAGATAAAAAAAGATTTTTTAGAAAGGTTAAATTGGGTTGAAAAGTCATTAATTGAAAAAATAAACAATCCACCAAGTGATACAAAGTTAAAATATAAAAATGACAAAACTATAGAAAATATGACCAAAGAAAAGGAGGAAAAATTAGAGTTAATCTCTCTTTTGAATCCACAAGTTAGCGATTATAAGACCGAGAATTTTACTCCATATTATTGGGACATACATCAGAGCCCTTCATACAAGAAACTATATAATGATAGAAAAGTTTTAGTTTCGGAACTTTCAAAACTAATAGCCATTGGTATAAATAGTGATACCAAGAAAAGAATAACTGATTTAAATGCTGAACTTTTAAAGATTAAGATAAAAATGGAAAAAATTACTAAGCTTAACTCAAAAATAAGACTTCAATATAAGTTACAAATGGCATTTGGTTTCATTTATGCCAATTATTCAAAAGTATACAAAGAAAAAAGAGTACTTAATATAAATGGATTTGTGCAAAACTTTGACCCGACAAAACTAAATAAAGAGAAAGAATTAGAATCAAGGTTAATTTATTTAAAAGCTCCTTATAATATATTTGAAGACAATAAGTCTTTAGATTTCAATATGAAAATTGTAGAAAACATTCCAGTTTCAGAAAAATCAATCTTTAGAATAAAACCAGAGAATAATCTTTCCAAGTTTTATATTCTATCTTATTTACTTCTACCTGTAGAACTTAGGGGAGATTTTTTAGGATATGTTAAACATCATTACTATGGGATAAAAAATGTAGATTTTGAAGAAATACCTGATATTAAAGAAGATAAGCCTAATGAAAATTCTGATAGCTTTTTCCATAATTTGAGACTTTTTGAAAAAAATAGTAAAAAATTTGAATTAATAAAATATAGATTAGTGGAATTTGGTAATTTGAAAGACCATCTTCCAAGAATTTATGAAAAATTTGGAATCAAACCAGATGTTTTAGAATATATCGAAAATTCAGGGAATAAGGATTCCAAACTTTTTGATAGAAACATACTGTTGCCTATTATGAAGTATTATCAACATATTTTTAAACTTCTTAATGATATTGAGGTTCATGCTTTGTTAAGATTTTCGGAGAAAGATTCTATATCTCTTGATGAAAGCATAAAAGAATGTAGTAAGGGGAAATTCCTAAATTTTGGAAAGCTTCTGTTTTTATCTAGATATGGATTAGAAGCGAAAAAAGATAATAAGTTTAAAGATATTTTTAATCGAGAGAATGGATTATCAATAACAAAAGATGATGCTAAAACTGAAAGAAAGAAATATTTTGAAATATTTGAAACAAGAAACAAAATAGCTCACTTAAACTACAAACAGCTTTTCCATGACTTATTATTTGATAGTAATATCAATATAAACAAGGAATTAGAAGGAATTATTCAAGAAACTAAAACTATCGGGCTTAATGCTCAAACTTTAGGTTACAACTTCTTAAATGACTTTTATATGAGAAAAGAGATGTTTATAAGTAATCAGAAAAAGTCCTCAATGACTCTAATAAATAACCCTTTATCTAAAGATAAAGATACCAAAGAAATAGGACTCTTAAAATTATATGGTTTATCAAAGTCTCAACCTAAAGATTTAATTTTAGCTAAATATAAAGAACTTATGAATTTAATTGAAAAAACAGAGGATTCTATTCTTAAGAAAAAAGATTTTTTACCTGTGAAAGAAGTTTCTATTACAGTTAAAAAATCCACGCCAAATAAAAAAGGAATAATGGTTGAACTTCCAGAAATACTTCAAATAAAGGATTTAAATGAAATGGATTTACTTGCTTATGCTTCAAATATTAGAGGTAAACTTCATAAAGATTCTTCCGACCTTTTTGGAATCTATAAAAAATTAACTATAAAAGAGTTGAAAAAGAAACTTATAAATCTTTTTATAAAAGGAGAAAAAAGGTATCTCAACCTAGAACTTGTAAACAAGACTGGTTATATGGCAATATATGAATCTACAGGTTTATATCCTAAATCTTATGAAATATTAAATCACGAAATCTCTTTTAGTGAAATTAGTATGAAAAATTGGTATGAACATGATTTTAAACCTATATTCCAAATTGATGGAAGTCTACCAAATAATACAGATTATAAAAATGGTGTGTTTATTTACACAAGTCCCTACGAATTTAGAGATAAAGAGCTTATGAAAAAACAGAGAACTGTACACAAAAGAGATATAGAAAAAACATTTTATAATGAAAACGATATGGATTACACAGGTATCTACAATCAAAAAATAAAAGCTCTCTATTGATTTAATAATAAACTTATTATATAATTTACTAGACACCTTAAGAAATCCTATAATAGATATTTGAAAAATGCGTTGTAGCGTTTACGCTCATATCTTAATTATGGGAGGTATGGAGATGAAAAAGATATTCTTGTCTTGGGATTTTCTACAACTATTGGTTGCAATATCACAATTAGTGGTAATGCTAATCGACTAGGCATCTTACAGGTGTCTTTTTTCTGTTTACTGTTAGTAGTGTAAAAACACCTATACATCGACAGCCTTTGAAATCATTGATAATACTAAAAATTTTATTTTTAAATGGAATTGTATAGAAAAATTTCATTTAAATTCTGTCTTCGACAGAAACAAGTCTTAGAATTAAATATTATTAAATGTTTAAAACACAAAGATGACTATACCAGCAATGGCTGGATTAAAACTTATTTAATAAAAATTGATCTATTTCTTAAAACTATGCATGACTATACCAGCAATGGCTGGATTAAAACGTAATTAAATTATATTGAGCTACTGCAGGAACTACTATGACTATACCAGCAATGGCTGGATTAAAACTGAATCCAAGTTTTATACTTCATTCCAACTTCTTTAGATGACTATACCAGCAATGGCTGGATTAAAACTTCCTGTATTACCTGCTATAAGAATCAAATCGCCTTATGACTATACCAGCAATGGCTGGATTAAAACTGGTCTAATCCCTTTTTATAGACGCGACAAAATTCATGACTATACCAGCAATGGCTGGATTAAAACTCTGGGTACTCAAAATTATTTAGTTAGGAGGAAATAATGACTATACCAGCAATGGCTGGATTAAAACATAGCCTCTGTTAGCGTTATTATATTTCCAACTACACATGACTATACCAGCAATGGCTGGATTAAAACGTGGGTGATTCTTTTTCTTCAAAAAATAGTTTTACCTAATGACTATACCAGCAATGGCTGGATTATAGGTTAGGGATGGATGTTTATAATCTTTCGTCAAAAAAAATTCAGAAGCAAAAAATCCCTGGGACCTTATTCGTTCGGTACTAGGGTGTTTTTTGCAACTTGATTTTCTGAGAAATCTATTTTGCCATAAATACTGTATCTGTATCTTAATAAATTTGTTTATATTTTAATCATATATATCCGAAAATCCTTCAACTCCCACTTCTAAAATTATATTTGCTAATTCATCACCATCTATTAGTCTTATAACTTTATCATTATCGTTAGCAGTTTTTTTAGCTTCATCAGAAAAAACACCCGAAGTTATTGCCCAATAAGAAGTTGAATAACTGGTATCAATATCCTTTTCTCCATTATAAGCTTCAAGTTGTTTTACAGCCCACTTACTAGATTCACCTTTATGAAATTTAGCTTGAATATAAATAATGTGCTTTATATTTTCAAACATAGCTATAACATCTACATCAGCATATTGTTCCTCAGCTCTTGTTTTATTGTTTTTACTAGGTATATCAACTTGAGATGCTCCTAGTTTCCTCATTAATTTTTTGATGAAATTTTCAAATTTATTTGGTTCTAAAGTTTTCAAAATAGTATTTTTTACTATTTCTCTTAAATTTTCTTTCAAAATTTCATCAATTTTTATAACTTTATTGCTAATAAAGGCTTCCTTACTTTTTTCAATGTCTTTTTTTAAATCATTTATATCTAGAAGTCCATTAATAGCTTTGAGCCTTGCAGTTAATCTACTTTCGGCAAATTTTTCTCTACTAATGTAGCTATTTCCGCTTTTATCTTTTATTTTTTCAACTTTGTAAACAAATCCTATATCTGGATTTTTACTGTTATCACTTATATATTTCTCTTTTATTGAGTGAAATGATTTTATATCTTCTATAATTTTTACAATATGGAAACTTTTTGTGTCAGGAATAATTATTGTATCTCCAATTTTAAATTGAAAGAACTTATTAAGTTTTTTGTGACTAGTTATTTGTTTTCTGTTACAATCCCAACCACATTCATTAATCATTTTTTCAATTAATTTATCTTTATCAATAGATTTATTATATTTCTCAATGTAATTCCATTGAGAGTTTTTATCAAAATCTCTATAACCAATAAAAATATAGTTATCTTCAAATAGTTTTATTGCTGTTTCTCTTTCGTGATTCATCATTCTTAATAAATAATAGTTACTCATAGTTTCCTCCTAATTTTTGTAAAATTTTTTCAATAGTAATTTAAGTATACAATTCGTAAAGATAATTTTCAATTTTTAAACAAACTTCTTTTTAAAATGCATTTCTTAAAATAAATAGTTTAAATTTATTAGGTTTGATTTTTGTATTAAAAGTGATACCAAAAGTATCATAAGTCGAGAAGTTTTCACAATATAGATCAGCACAACCTTTTTTAACTTTGCAATTATAATTTCTTAATTGTATTGATTTCTATGTCTTATTTCATAGTAACTTATTTTTCTGAAAAATTTGATAGATTTCTATACATCAATATTTAAATTGCTTTTCGCAGACAATCGATAAAATTTTAGTATTTACTTTATTATGACCATAAGTTATCCTATATATTATGCATAAAGGAGAGTTCTATGTTTAAAATTGATAACGTCTATTCTTCTGTTTGGTTTGGCACAGCTTTATTATCTTATGAAAAATATCTTTCTCTAACTGAAACTAAATATTATGTTGTTAATCTGAAAGACTTTTATTTTTCACAAGTGGATATTTTAAAAGTTGCAAAACAGATTTCGACTAACGAGGTTCAAAACGCAAGAATATCACAATGGTGTAATGGCAGTCATAGGAACTCTACATATAACTACTTAGTGAGCAGAAAACAAGATAGTAAAAGAAGGTTGTCTATAAAAGGAGAGTTTGGTTTTTTTAAAGAATCTCCCAGAGAGAATTATGATCATCTCAATTTCTTTCTAATAATTAATCAAAGAAGTCTTAATATATCTTATCAAGAGCTAATAGCGTGGGTTGACGAAATATATTACAAATTTCCTTTAATTTCAGATGATTCGGATATCTATGTAAGGGATAAATTTCAGCGAATTACAAACAACAAGAAGGAAAATTTCTTCATTTCAAAAACCAACGATGATATAAATGAGAAATTTAATTTAACAGAAGAATTAACTGGAACCGACCAAATCTATGACTCTATTCTTAATTTTCTTGTTGAAATTCAGGAGAACAGAGTTGAAATATATAATGAGTTTAGTCTGCAACATGAATTGGGTATTTTTCTTAGACACAGATTAACTTCTGACTTAAAAATACAATTTGAAAGAAACGTTTATTATTTTTTCAATACTAAAGATGGATTTACAAAACGAGAAATTGATTTATGCCTGTTTAATGAGGAGTTCTCAAAACTATTTTGTATAGAACTCAAATTTCCTCGAAATGGTCAATATCCTGAGCAAATGTTTAGTATTTGTAAAGACATCAAATTTTTGGAAGAATTAAAGAATAGAGGATTCTCCAATTGCTATTCATTAACCATTGTAGAAGACAGCAATTTTTATAATTCAAGTAAAAATGATGAGGAAAAAATATACAGATATTTTAGAAATGGATTTTTATTAAGTGGAGAAATAATTAAACCGACAGGAGAGAAGAAGGAATCTTTATTAATTGAGGGAACCTATACTTTAAAATGGAAAAATTTGAATGATTATAAATTCTTATTAATTAAAATTTAGAGAATAATGATGATAAAATTTTTGTATTTTTTAAAAACAAATAAGTACACAGACCCAAATGCTTTTGTTGCTATAGAAAAGATAGAAGTATATTGTCATTTAAATTAAATGGTTGGTTAAAATATAAGATATATTTAAGAGATAGCAAAAAATTAGATATTAATAATTTTGTTAATGTTTGATTATATAGTTGTGGAACCTTAATTTTGAATACTTGCACTATGTTTTTTATGGTAAAGTAGAATTTTCTGAAAATAAAATTGCAAAATCTCTGTTTTGAGTTACCCATAATTTATTTGAAATAAAAATAGGGGGCTGTCCCCTATTTTAAATTTTAAAAACATATTACGACCTATAATTTATTAAATGATAAGATTTTTTATATAACTCTTCAAAGTATTCCTAGAAATCCCATGCTTCTTCATTAAATCAACCTGCTTAATCCCTTTTTTAATACCATTTTCAATGAAATCTTTAATATCAGCTTCTAGTTCCCTTGTAAGCTTCTCTTTTGTTCCAGGTCTTCTACCAGGTTTCTTAGTACTAGCTTCCATACCTTGCTTGATTCTTTTTACAATGATTTCTCTTTCTTGTTCTACTCTGTCTAGTTCTACAATAAGAAGAAGTTTTATTGTTCCCTCAAGAGCTGTCTTAGTAACTAGATTTTGTCCTTCAGCAATTTTAGTAAGATTCTTTATATAGCTTGTACTTACAGTTGGGTTATCTATAAAAATTAGATTAACTCCTTTATTCATAAGCTCCATATATTTTTTGTACCCGATTTCTGCTTCTCTGGTAAAACGGGAAATTTCTTTAAAGACTATTGTATCTCCTTCTCTAACTATTTTTTCAAGTCTTTTCCATTCGGGTCTGTCAAAAGTCGACCCGGTTATGTCATCTTTTAATTGTAGAGTATATTCTATGTTATTAGTTTTTGCATAATTTTCTAAACCTTTTATCTGTCTTGCAAAACTCTGTTTGTCACTTGCTTCTTTGGTACTAAT
>RRZU011262583.1_pt1 | contig 13615 bp, 10 predicted proteins | sample 2165561 | NCBI WGS metagenome assembly RRZU01 (sample SAMN10456909, study PRJNA506462) | wastewater metagenome | isolation source: wastewater sludge | place: USA: Moscow, Idaho
ATCAAGATTTTTAAAGAAAGTGCCAATCTTTTCTTGTTCGGGAAGGGATGGGATTAGAATTTTAAATTTTGTCAACATTGGTAATCTTAATGAATCTACGGTTGCTTTTACAGTATATTTCATTGCATGTCTTTTAAAGTTGGATATCATATAATATAATAAATATTGAGAATTAATATTTTTAAAATCACTTATTTTATAAACTCTTTGATGAAAATCAAACTTTCCATTTATATAATGAAAAATTTCACCTAACCTACCTTCCCCTGGTATTAATATTGCTTCTCCATCATATGAATATGAATTAATTGTTTTTACTTCATCAGATCTAATAAAAAATGGATATTGACCATTTTCAACCGCATCTTTAACATCTTTTCTACCTGTTTTTATATCTGCTACTTCCCCTAATTTCTTCTCTTCCCATTCTCCACTAAATCCTTTAAATCTTAACTCTGGAACTTTCTTGTCTTTCTTTGGGAACAATTTTTGTAACATTGACTTTTTATATTCTCTATAGTTTTCAAGTTTATCTTCTTGTAGTTCTATTATATTATCTAATTTAGAAAATAAATCCCCTATTTTTTCTTGTTCTTTTAGTGATGGGTAAATTAATTTTACTTTCTCTATATCTGAATTATGCAAATGTACAATTGATTTTCCTTGTGCTTTTTTACTTAATTCTTTTTGTTGTCTACCATGTGAAATATCTAAAGCTAAAAATACTGGTTGTATCTTTTCTTTTAATTTAATAATATTTAAATCTCCACCTAAAATAATATCATCATCATTTACTACAGATGCCCTTGCTATATCTATTGATGTTTCACCTGATGATGGAATTATAACATCTCCTTTTTTACTTTTTACTGAATTATCATCATATTCTACAAATGTATCTACATTATCTATAATAGTTTCATATTCAGTATATAATCTTCCATAAAGAATTATAGGAAAACCTTCTTCCTTCAAATCTGACTTTGTATAACCTTTACCTTTAAAAAATTCTGCAACTTCCCCCAACTTTTTCTCTTCCCATTCTTCACTAAATCCTTTAAATCTTATATCAGGTATCATTTTTTTATTCTTCATTAAACTCACCTTTTAATGCCTTTATAAAATCTTTTAGTTCACTATCTATGTTATCATTTGTTCCTTCTAGTTCATCTAGCATATTGTATAATTCTAACTTAGATTTTTCTAATTCAATATTGTTTTTTATTAATTTTTTAGATATATCTTCAAGTGGTATTTCTGGTTCTTCTTCAAAAGTATCTACATAGCGAGGTATATTTAAATTGTATTCATTTTCTTTTATTTCATCATAGTTTGCTAGATAGGCATATTTATCTATATCTTTTCTATCAATATATGCTTTAAGTATTTTATCTAAATGCTCATCTGTCATAGTATTTTGATTTTTTTCTTTTTCAAAATCCTTTGATGCATCTATAAATAATATATCTCTTTCACTATAATCTTTTTTAAGTATAATAACTGTAGTTGGGATTGATGTATTGAAAAATATATTTGCCGGCAGTCCAATAACTGCATATATAGAACCATCTTTTAATAACTTTTCTCTAATCTTTCCTTCTGCTCCACCTCTAAATAGTACTCCATGGGGAAGAACTATTGCCATAACTCCATTATTTTTTAAATGATAAAATCCATGTAATAAAAAAGCAAAGTCTGCTTTTGATTTTGGAGGCAATACTCCATATTGTGAAAATCTTGTATCTTGTAAAAATCCAGATGCCGCAGACCATTTTGCAGAATAAGGTGGATTCATAAGCACTGCATCAAACATAGTTGGTTCATCTTTTGGCCAATCTTCATCTAATGTATCACCATTACTTAAATATTGATTTGCCGCTGGTACATTGTGAAGTATCATATTCATTCTAGCTAGATTATAAGTTGAAGTATTTAATTCTTGTCCATAATATGAAATCGTTCCAGGTTCATTTGAATATTTTTGGGCATTTAAAAGTAGTGAACCTGAACCCATTGTTGGGTCATATACTGTAAAACCCATTTGATTTTCTTTTCCTATAAGTACAATCTGTGTCATTAAGTGTGCTACAGGTTGTGGAGTATAAAATTCGCCAGCTTTTTTCCCAGAGTCTGATGCAAATTGTCCTATTAAATATTCGTAAGCATCTCCCAGTATATCTCCTGCATGTCCTATATCTAATGTATTTAACTCTTTCATAACTTCCTTTATTACTTTATTTTGTTTCTGTGGAGTTGAACCAAGTTTTTTTGAATAAAGATCTATATCTTCAAATAGATTTTCAAATAATTCACTTGATTGTTCTATATTTCTAAATCCTTGAGCCAAGTCTTCTAATTCAAAATCACTATTATTTATTTTATTTACAAGTGCAGTAAAAGTTAATTCTGGTTCTATATAATATGAAAATTGATCTTTTAGCGATTCTATTAAATCATCATGTAAATCACCATCACTAAATGCCTTCTCATATATGTTTTGCATTTCATCTAAATTATCTGTTTCTTCTTCTAACATATCTACAGCATAGATTAACATTTTATCTGATAGATATTTATAAAAAACTAAACCCAATAGATATGATTTATATTCATTTGCATCCATTTTTGAACGCAATATATCTGCTGAGTTCCATAGTGCTTGATATAATTCCTTAGTACTACCATTATTTTTTGTCATTTTACTCTCCTTTTTCTTTATCTAAAATTGAAAGATTTATTATATATTTGTCTTATTAAGTAATATAAATAGTCTAAATCAAATTTATTTTTAACTCTATATTCAATATCACCTGTTGCTAAATGTCCTATATCCTTTACATCTCTTGCAATATTTTTATAGTCTTCTATATCCTCCAATTTATCATTTAAATATATAACAAGTTCTTCTTTATAGAAAATAACTGATGTAATATTTCTATCTAAATATTTAAAATTAACATAATGCTTGTTAAAACTTATTTCAATATTATTATCCAATTCATTCATAAAGTTTACTATTTCATAGTATAATTCTAATATTTCTCCTTCTGCAAATTGATAACTATTTATTGTATAGTTTTCTTCATTTTGTATTTCTAAATTATTAATATATTCTTTAGACATTTGTGGATATTCCCATAGTAAAATAGCTTCTTCACCAAGTTTATCCGCTCTTTCCTTTATATTTTCTATATCCCAACTACTATATTCTGCTATCATTTTATTTAATCTTAATGGACTATCTTTAAATCCATTCTCCATATTTAATTTATTTTCAAAATTATCATTGCTATATTCTGAATTATATTTTGTAAGTGTCAGATTTCCTATATTATTTAGATATTCTTCATGATTCTTTTTCCAATTAGCGCCTAAGATTTCTTTCCAATTAGAATTCAATGTCTGTGGCATTATATGCTCTATAGTATAATTATCTAAATCAACTATTTCTTTACTATTTTTATTTTCTAATCTTGTAAGCAAGAATTTTATCCTTTGGAAATTATAGATATCCCTTGTCTTTAGTGACTCCAAAAATTCATTGTCATGTGGAAATCTTCTATACCCTTTTAAATTCAACAAATAATATAAAAAACTATCTTTATAATTTTCAATATCTATCTGTTTTTTTAATGTAGCAAAAGTTTTATTCAACGAATTTGTAGGTATTTTTACAACTGCTCTTCTAAGTATATATGTTTCTATTGCTTTTAATATATCTATTGTATCTTCTTCATTAACTATTTCATTATTATAATCATCTAACAACTCCATAACAAATGGATATACTACATTTGCTTTTAAATCATTTATATTTTTTAGTATTTTATTTATTCTTATATTATTTGTGCTGTTATCAGCTATAGTTATAAATATTTTACTAAAATATAAAAAATCTTTTACAATGTTTTCTAAATTTTTAGTTTGTAGTTCTGATTTAAAATATATTTTAAATTCATCATATATTTTATCATAATTAGGTATTTTACCATTGTTTTTAATAGTCAAATAATCTCTAGAAAACCGATCAAAACTACCATTATTTGTACTTTTAAAATTATTTTCTATCTCTAACCAATATTCCCTATAGATATAATTTTGATAATCTATATCTAAATCCATCAACACAAAGTTTCTTATTAAATCACTTTGTGATAAATCTAAGCCTGTAGAGTTTAAACTTTCAAAGATTAATTGTGGATTGTCTTTGTCCTGTTCTAAACTTACATCTATAATTAACAATTTTGATAGTCCTCTGTAAATAATATTTAAATCATCAATTTGTGATAAATCATAGTAAAATTTTTTATAATTATTAAATAATTTATTTTCACTATTATATTTAAGAAAATTATCATTATTCCATTTTCTATCTACTAAAGATTTATAAATTTCATTATCATCTATTGTCAATTTCAATTTATAATATTCATCATCTTCTTCATTTACATTTACCAAAAAATAATTATTTAATTTCTTTATTGGTATATCAATCTCTATATCATTATCATTTATATAATCTCTTAAAGCTATAAGCAATAGACTAATTGTTGTCATTCTCTGTTGCCCATCTATTATATTTAATTTTTGTACACCTGCAGCTTGATAGATTCCTTTAGTTATATATACTATAGCTCCAGTAAAATGACCTATAATTTCATTATTTTCTCCAGCTTTTCTTATATCATTAAATAATTTTTGACATTCTCTAAATGTCCAACTGTATTTTCTCTGATAAATAGGAACAACAAATTGATTTGATGTATTTAAAAATTTTAAAAAATTCTGTTCTACAGCTTTCATCCTCTACATCCTTTCAAGATATTTATTTTAAGTAATTATCAAATATACACAATAACTTAATTATAGCATAAAATAGCTAATCTAAAGAATACACAATCGTATAAAAATAAAATAATATTCAATATTTATTTTATTAATGAAAAAAATATCCATATATGTTATCCTTGTTATAATAATAACTAACTAAGGAGTTTTTTATGAATATTATAGATAGAATAAATATCGCTATTAAAAGATTGGATAGAGATTTTTTTATATATACTTTTAAAGTAGTACTTGGTACTATTGTTGCCTCTCTTTTCATGAGATATATAATGGAAAAAATAAATTTTACTGATTTTCCTATGATACCTTTTTTTGCTTGTATTGGTGTATTAGTAGGTATGGAGCCACATCCAGTAAAAGCAATATCAAATGTTATTATAAGAAATATAGGAACTATTGTTGCAGGTTTAATTGGAGGTATTATTGCCAGCTTTACTGAAAATATTATATTTATTTCTCTTGGGTTTATCCCATTTTTAATAATATTAGCATTGGTTGATAGAAAAGAATCTATAGTTCCTGGTGGTATTTTCTACTTTGCAATTTCATATTTAACCACATTAGATAATGCTTGGATGTATGCATTAAATAGGACAATAGGTACTATTTTAGGAACTATTATTGGTCTAATAATTAATTTTTACATATTTCCACCTAAAGTGGATAATTGAGCATAAAGAGAATAGATTAAGACTATCCTTTTTATGCTTTTCTAAGATATTATCTTTAAATTTTCTATATTTATTTCATTTCCCATTTTAGAATCTGTTAAAACTTCTACCTTATAATCTTCAGATTTAATAAGTCTTATCCTTTGCCTAGTATTTAATACTATCTCTAAATTGTTATCTTCTCTATTTGTTTTATCAAATATATCTTCCATTAAATCCAATTCTGCATCTTTAAAATTTCCATATATATTTATTTCTTTTATTCCATTTATATTATTTTTAATTGTATTTGGCTCCATTCTCTTTCTCATATACTCTCTAGTGCTTTCATCTTTTAATTGTTGGAAACCAAGTTGAAATGGAACTTCACTAAAAAACGGAAGATAAGCATTTTTCCAAGGCATTTTTTTAGATATTAAATTAAAAAATAGTCTAATTTTTAACCATTCAGGTTTTGTTATTTCAATCTTTTTATCTTGCAATTTACTATATAGTTTATCAATATCCTCGACCTCTATTATTAAACAAATTAAACCTCTATGTCCACGATTATACATATCCGTCCATTCTTTAATCCAACCTCCACCATCTTCTTTTAAAATATTTACCATCTCAAAATATTCTTCACCTATCCAAATATTAGAAACTTTAAATCCACCTGTTCCCTTACCTTTTTGTGGTTCATATAATAATCCATTATTTCTAATTTTAGTTATTATTGAATTATCATTTTGGTATTTTTCATCAATGTTTAAAACTATATGATCAATTTTCATTATCTTCCTCCAAATATTTTATTATTTCTTCAACTAAATTTAATTGAATATCAATTGTGTCTTTCATATTCTCCACTACTAAATATTGGATTTTATCTAAATCTGTATGTTCCTCTTTTGTTTCTATACCTTCTTTTATTGATAATTTTGCTTCTAACAGCTTTTCTTTTCTGTTATTTAACATATTTATTTTATCCATTATATTAAATGAATTAATTCCAGATAATGCAATAAAAAAATCATAGGAGAATTGAATCTTTTCTGATTCAATTGCTTCTTTAATCCATTCTTCTCTTTTCAATTTTCCAGTTTCCGTTATTTTATATATTGTCTTTTTCCTTTTTCCAACTGATTGAATACTTTCTATATCTATATGCCCTTGTTTATATAGTGAATTTACTGCATTTTGAATTGAACCTATCAATATATTTGCCCAACGCATTGCATCGAATTCTTTTAGTGAAGATTTAATATCATAAACAGACATTTCTTTGATTTCTAAAAGATTTAAAACTAATAATTTTATCATTTCTATACTCCTTATAGTCAAATTTGATTATAATTTATTATAGTTAAATTTGACTATCTTGTCAATATTTTTTCACAAAAAAAAGATGGATTAAATCCATCTTTAATATTATTAATATGTCGCGATTGGTCCATTTGGGGTATTTACTATATCTATTTTAGTTTCAAATATATCTGTTAATATATCCGAATCCATTATCTTATCAATTGTACCAAATGCTGCTACCTTTCCATCTTTCATCGCACATATTCTATCCGAATACTTTGCAGCAAAGTTTATATCATGCATTACAGTAAGAATTGTTCTACCAAATTTAGTTGCTGCTTGTTTTAAATGCTCCATCATTTGTACAGAACGAGCTACATCTAGATTATTTAAAGGCTCATCTAATAGTACATATTCAGTTTCTTGACATAGTACCATCGCCACATATGCCCTTTGTCTTTGTCCACCAGAAAGTTCATCTAAATATCTATTCTCTAATTCTTCAAGACCTAAAAAATCAATATACTTTGATATAATTTCTTCATCTTCATTTGTAAGTCTTCCCTTTGAATATGGAAATCTACCAAATCCAACTAATTGTCTTACAGTAAGTCTTGTTACAAAATGATTTTCCTGTCTTAGTATTGTCAATATCTTAGCTAAATCTTCTGATTTTGATTTTGACACATCCATATTGGCTACTTTTATCTGCCCTTCATCCATATTTAACAATCTACCTATCATTAATAATGTTGTTGATTTTCCAGCCCCATTTGGCCCTATTAATGAAGTAATACCTGCTTTTGGTATTTTAATATCTATAGGGCCTATATTTACTTCTTCACTATAATTTTTTCTTGCATTATTTATTTCTATCATAGACTTCCCTTCCTTAACATAACAATTAAAAACATTATCCCACCAAACATCTCTATTATTATAGAGACTACACCTTGTGCATTAAATATATGATACATAAAGAAATATGCTCCAGTTATAACTAAAAATCCTATAGCAAGTGCCATTGGAAATAAATACCTATGATCATAGGTAGGAGCTGCTTGATAGGTCATAGTTGCAACTAAGAAACCGTAAAAAGTTAATGGTCCAACTAATGCTGTTGAGATTGACATTAGTACAGAAACTAATACTAAAGTATATATAACTCCACCTTTATGATTTATTCCCAGTGATGTACTTGTATCACTACCTAGAGATATTACATTTAATTTTTTTGAATATAACAATAATAAAATGGCTACTATTATAACAATTGGTATAGCTATTGGAAAATACTCTGCATCTGCATTATTTACTGAACCAAATAATCTTGCTTGAAGTATATCAAATTCTGATGGTGCCAATAATTTTCTCATAAAAGTTGATACTGATTTTAAACCAGTCCCCATAATAACACCTATTAATAACATAAGTTGTAAATTCCCATACTTCCCAGATAATAACCATCCATAAAGTATTAAACACATCAAGACCATAACTATTACTTGAAATAAGAATGATCCAATACCTTTAGAATTTACAAATACTGTTATACCACCTAGAAACATTGTTGCTGTATGTATTGTAGAATATAATGCTTCAAATCCCAATAGTGAAGGTGTGATGATTTTATTATTTGTACTAGATTGAAATGCTAATGTTGATAAGCTTTGACAAACAGCTGCTATTAACATTGAAACCAATGCCACAACTCTTCTTTTAACAACTGGTTTAAATGAAGGTGAATTTACTGAAACAGGATTATTATAGACTAAAAGTCCATAGGAAAAAATCAATCCTAGAGTTATTAGTAAAATCAATAAAAACCAATATCTTCTTTCTTCTTTTTTTGTACGAAAAGCTTTAGCCGTTCTCTTTTCGTTTTTTATCCTAAAATCTAACTTAATATTTTCTTTATTTCTTAACATTGATTTATTCATTTTAACCTCCGTTGTTTCAATAACATAACAATAAATACAATTGCTCCTAATGTTCCTAGTATCAATGAAACTGGAACTTCAAAAGGCATTATAATTGTTCTAGAAATAATATCGCAAAATGTAATAATTCCCATACCTATCACGCATACCCAAGGTAAATTATTTCTTAAATTATCTCCTCTATACATAGATACAATATTGGGCACTATTAAACCTAAGAATGGAAGATTTCCTATTACTGCTGCTACGATTCCCACAATTAGTGAAATAATTCCAGTACCTAATAGAACTATTTTATTATAATTCTGCCCTAAACTTGTTGCTATATCTTCTCCTAAGCCTGCCAAAGTCAATCTATCTGCATATTTAAAAATTATAATTGTTGCTATCACAATTAACCACAAATATTCATATCTACCTTTTTGTACAGGTGCAAAGGAGCCAACAAACCAAGTTTCTATATTCTGTGTCATATTAAATACTAATCCAATAAAAGTTGAGACTGCTGAAACAACCGCTCCTAACATCATACCTAAAATAGGAACTATTAATGATGATCTAAGTTTTACTCTTCTTAAAAGTAAAAAGAAAATCATAGTCCCAATGAAAGAAAATATAATAGCTCCTGTCATTCTCAAAACTAATGATGGTGCCGGAAATAACAAATATACAAAAATAAGCCCTAAACCGGCCCACTCAATGGTGCCTGATGTTGTTGGCTCTACTAATTTATTCTGTGTAATTAATTGAGTTACTAGTCCTGAAATTGACATGGCTGCTCCTGTTAACATTAGAGAAATGGTTCTAGGTACACGAGTTATAAAGAACATTTCTAATCCATCTTCTTGTCCCCGAATATCATAAACTCCTGTAAATAAGGATATGATTCCTAGTATAACTACAATTGTTACTGCAATTATAAAAGATTTTGTCCATAATTTATTTTGTTTAATTTTTGAGGGCTGAATAGCCTCAGCCCCAATTGTTTTTTTCATTATTTAATTCTAACTCCTTTAACTTACTTTCCTAAAGAATTTGCTATATTTTGAAATAATTCTATATATGTTTGTATTGATTCATTAGTGTAAGTATCATTTGGTGCATATAGTACTTGTCCAGACTTTATTGCATTAGTATTTTGTAATGCTGGTGAATTTTCTATAACATCTTTAGCTGGTACTGCATCTTCACTTGAAGATACTGCTGCATCACGATCTAATACAAATATCCAATCTGGATTACTTTCTGCTATAGCTTCAACTGATATATCATCACCTTTATGGTCTGATGATGAACCATCAATTTCTAATGCTGATTTCCAATTAAATACCTCATACATTGGTCCCCAAACTCTTCCTGAAGTTGGTGCTGAAAAACCAATTTCTCCACCCGATACTACAACACTCATAATTGTACTTGTGCCATCATATGATTTTTTTGCCTCATCAATTACTTTATCAAAACTTTCTACTAATGCTTTTGCTTCATCATTTTTATTAAAAATTTTACCCAATGCCATTGTAGAATCTTTTAATCCATTTATTAAACTTTCACCTGCTGCAGAGTTTTCTCCTGATACATCAAAACTTAAATCTATAACTGATGCATTTGGAACTAATGCTTTTATTTCATCATAATAACTAGCAAATCTTTGACCTATTATTACAAGTTCTGGTTCAACTGCTGCCAATATTTCTAGATTTGGTTCTTTATGATCACCAATATCTTGAACACTATCATTACTTACATATGGTGAATCAGAAGGCATTACTGCTTTAGGAACTGCTGCTAAATCTATTCCCCAACCAGATAATGTTTCAAAAGTTCTATTATCTAATGCAACAACATTTTTTGGATTAACTGGAACTTCTACTATTCCATGTATATCTTTAACTTCAACAGTATCTGTTGATTCATTTTTTTCTTCCTCATTTGTTTTAGCTTCTTCTGTCTCAACTTTTTCAGGTTCTTCAGTAGTTTTTGGTGAATTTCCACAGCTTGTTACCATTAACATCATCGCCAACATTAAAAAAGTTAATCTAAGTATTTTCTTATTTTTCATCTAATCTTCTCCTTATTATAAGCTCGTTTTTAAGCTGATTTCTCTTTAATAAATATCTTTAATAAAAAATTCTAGTAACTCTTAAAACCAACTCCTTTATATATGTTTCCAAATTAAACTAAGTACTTAATCAATATCAAATAGTAAACCTGTTATTTTTACATCATTGATAACGATTATCATATTCATTGTATCTGTATAATTAATTTTTGTCAACTTTTTTAATTGGCTATTTTACAACATAAGGTAATTGTAACGATTACAATTTTGAATATTTTTACATTTATATTTCACACAAAGTCTGAAATTTAAGCTTTTTATAGTTTAGTAAACTACTCTTGATTAATAATTTATATAATAAATAAAAAAAGCTAAAAATGATTTATATCAACTTTAGCTTTTTTAAAAAATTATTTTTTATATCTGTGATTTAAAAAATAAATATAATTATAATTTTTCCAATTAAATACTATTTCCATATTCTTCTCTATTTAATAAGATAATTTTATAATATCTTCTATTTTTTCACTATCACGATTATAATCTCTTGTATATTTTTGTTTATTAAATTTAATATTTATATGGAGAATAGTCCTTTGCAACTTTTAATAAGGATATAATATTAAATTTCTTATTAACTTTAATACTTTCCATGATTATCCATTCCTCAGTATATTTTCTATATTTTTTACTATTCTATAATATATGCACTTACTATCTCTCCATAATATGCAGTATGAAAATCTTTATTTGCTCCATGATGAGAACTATCTACATTTTCCGGATAATATCTATTTATATTTTCATTAGTTATTTCATTTTCGTCTTGTTTCTGTTTATAAATTATCTTGCATTCTAAAGTTAAAGGTAGTTCCTTAATCCCTGGAACAGATATAATATTAGGTTCCTCTAAAGTTAAACTAAGTTCTTCTATTTTATCTACTGTTCTACCCGACTTTGTTCCACAATATCCTAATATATTTTTCTCAAATTCACCATATGGTATATTTATTGTAAATTCTGGATTCTTTTCAATTAACTCTTTAGTAAAACGATTTTCTCTAACAAATACTATAAATATTTCTTTTCCCCATTCTATACCAAGAGTTCCCCAGCCTATTGTCATCGAATTCACTTTGTCATCTACTTTAGTAGTCAATAGTACACCTGTTTTTACTCCCTTTAGTATTTCATTAGCATAATCAAAAACTGCAATTTCCCTTTTCATCTAATCCCTCCTTAATATACTTTACAATGTTAAACTTGTTATTTTTTATCTAAATTATGATATTATAATTATTATATAGTATTATATATAATTTAGCATAAGTTTAGTAATTAATTTAAATATAGTATAAGCTATATAATCATTTTCATTTTTTTCTAAATATAATTGACTAAAGTAAAGAAAATAATATCTTGATAATATTAAAAGAACTTATACTTCTGGTATAAGTTCTTTTAAATTTAATTTTAACTATAAAATTTATTTGTCTTTCTTTTTAAATACCCAGACACCTGCTAATATCATTGATGTACCTGATACTAGAAACAAACTCATATTAGCTACTCCAGTCCTTGGTAATTTAGCAGTATATTTATCTTTAGATATTTTTAAATCCTTAGTATTTGGTTTTAGTGTATCCTCTTCTCCTATTGATGGTATCACCTCTGTTATTTCTTCATCATCTTTTAAATTAACCGGTGGAGTCACTGATGGATCTTTTGATGGATGCACTGGTAACTTATCTTCCGGATCTTCTGGTGGATACACTGGTAACTTATCTTCTGGATCTTCTGGTGGATACACTGGTAGCTTATCTTCTGGATCTTCTGGTGGATATACTGGTAATTCATCTTCTGGATCTTCTGGTGGATATATTGGCGGAATATATGAGTTTTCCACATTGAATCCATCTATACTTGCCCTATAATGTGCAACTGGCTTTTCATTTATAGTATAGATTATCTCAACACCTTTATTGTACTTGGCAAGTTCGCTAAAAATATATTTCCAATTACCATCATTATCTGAACTTACTTCCACCTCATCAATTTTTTCAGTCTTTGAGTCAATCGTCCTATACAATTCAATTTCTATGAACTGCGGTCGTCTTCCATAAATATTATTATGGTCATTCCAAGTCTTCTCACCTTCAATATCAATCACTTCAGGAATGTGGGTATTCGTTATAGTAAATGAATTTTCTTTTGATTCGATTTGACTTTCATATCCGCTCACTGCCAATTCCTCTACTTGGTACTGGATTTTCTTATCTGCATCGTTGTACTTAGGCAAGTTTCTGAAAATGCGCGTCCATTCATTCTCTTCGCTCAGTACAACTACTTCAGCAACCTCTCCGTCAGCTAATAGATTTATTGTAATCGACTCAGGTCTAATTCCATCACGATTTTCCCCGTCATCCCATTTTTTAGTCACTAACACATCAACATGTTCAATTCTCTGATTTATTATATCGTCAATACTATCTACTAGACCTAGTGTTCCATCACTGTTTCTGATGACTGTGAACTCTACTTCATCACCTATTGGAACATAGCCCTCTGGCGCTTTAATCTCAACAATGCTATAATTTTCTTCATCTAAGCCACGTATTAACACTAGTCCTTCTGAATCCGATTTCAGAATCATAGCTTCCTCTTGCGACTCTACCCAGATTACTTCTCTTGTAGAGTTTAATCCACCGTAGAATTTGTCGCCCATCTTTATTATAAATTCTGCGTCCTTTAAACCTTGTCCATTATTTGAAGCAAGTTTTTTGAAGCTAAAGGAAGACAGTTCA
>RRZU010956812.1_pt1 | contig 13614 bp, 12 predicted proteins | sample 2165561 | NCBI WGS metagenome assembly RRZU01 (sample SAMN10456909, study PRJNA506462) | wastewater metagenome | isolation source: wastewater sludge | place: USA: Moscow, Idaho
CCATAAAGCAAAATTATTCAGCCAAAGGGCATCATCATTTCACGGAATGGCTTCCTCATTACGTTTGCCGCGATAGAACACGATCAACGCCGCCAAGGCAAAGGTCAATCGGGTCGGCAAAGCATGATATTTTCCCACATAAGCCAGCAGTTGCGGCAGGATACGAGTGACATATTTCGTCATGCTGTTCAAGGAAATAGACAGGAGTTGATGCCGAATAAACGGATTGCGAAAACGGTTGATTACCGCTTGGGCAAAGGTTTTTAATTCGTCTTGCGGCAGAGATAAAACCGGAATGATTTCCTGATAAATCGCTTGTTCGACAAAATCTCGCAATTGTTCGTCATCCATCGCCTGGCCGACATAATCGACACCTGCCAGATAAGCAACTGGTACAAGTGCGGTATGGGCGCCGTTCAAAATGGCAACTTTCCGTTCTTTATAGGGTTTGATATCGTCAACGACCAGAATATTCATCTCGGTTTGGTTCAGGTGCAATAACGACTTAATAGTTTCAGGTCCTTGAATCACAAACAGATAGAAATATTCTGCCGTGTCCAAAAAGGTATCCTGATATCCCAACTCTTGCTCCAGTTCGTCGGCTTCTGTTTTTGGATAACCAGTCACAATCCGGTCAACCAAGGTGGAACAAAACGTGTTATGTTGCTCTAGCCAATCGGCAAAGTGCGGTGGCAGTTGCCATTGATCGGCATATTTCAATACCAATTGTTTTAGCTGTTCACCGTTATAATCAATCAATTCACATGGCAGCAGTGTCAGACCTTTGCTCGGATCGCCATTAAAATAGGAAAACCGTTCGTATAACCAGCGGGTCAACTTGGCTGGATAACTGGACGGTGGGGTGTCAGCAAACTGATCATTTTCGTTATAGCTGATTCCGGCTTCGGTGGTGTTGGAGAAAATAATTTGGATATTTTGATCATGCGCTAATGCCAGATAATCATTAAATTGTTGATAGATATTGATTTCGTTATTGACCGAACGAATAATCCGGGTTTGTTTCACCGCTTCCCCCCGTTCATCCAACCCACGGATAATCGTGGTATAAAGTCCATCTTGCGTATTCAGCAAAGGAGGAAAATCGGTATTAATCGGTCGAACAATGGTAATTCCTGCATTCAGTCCGGTAGTTTCATTCAAAATATCAATTTGCCAGTCAATAAAAGCACGTAAAAAATTTCCTTCGCCGAATTGAACTATTTTTGTCGGATATTGTGGGCCGGGAAAGTTTTGGCGGTTAAGCTTAAGCATATTTTATCTCCTATTTTTATTTGTACGGCTAATTAAGTTCAGCTCAACTCAGTTCAATTCAATGGCAAAATAGTTTTTGGCGTTATCAAAACAGATATTGGCAACCATTTTTCCCAAAAGCCCGATATCGGCAGGCGCTTCACCATCTCTTACCCAATGACCGACCATTTGGCATAATAAACGGCGGAAATATTCGTGACGAGTGTAGGACAGGAAACTACGACTGTCGGTTAACATTCCGACGAAATGACTGAGTAAACCTAATTGGCTTAATTGGGTCATTTGGCGCAGCATTCCGTCTTTTTGATCGTTGAACCACCAGCCTGAACCGAATTGCATTTTGCCTCTCACGCCACCCTGTTGAAAATTTCCCAACATAGTTGCGATGACTTCATTGTCGCGAGGATTTAAGCAATATAGGATTGTTTTTGGTAACGTGTCATTTTTAGCTTGGGCATTCAGCAAGCCGGAAAGTGCTTGAGCAATAGGTTCGTCATTAATCGAATCAAATCCGGTATCCGGACCCAATTGATTGAACATAAAAGTATTATTATTTCTCATTGCACCGATATGATATTGCTGTACCCATTCTCTACGATGGTATTCAGAGCTAAGAAATACTAGCACTGCCGTTTTAAATTGAGCAATTTCCTGTTGGGTTAAATGACTTCCTTGCAATCGTTTAGTTAAAATCGTATTGAGAGTCGATTCATCAGCTTCGGCATACAGTACGACATCCAACGCATGATCAGAAACTTTGCAACCGTGTGCTGCAAAATAGTCCATACGTTTTTTTAATGCGTCACAAAGTGTTGAAAATGACGTTATATTGATATCGGCAACCTGTCCCAGCTTGTCGATATAACAGTTAAAAGTATCCAATTCAATATTAAATGCTTTGTCCGGACGCCAGCTGGGAGCAACTTTGATATTAAAAGTGCGGTCTTCAGCAATCATTTTATGATGCTGCAAATCATCAATCGGATCATCGGTGGTTCCGACGAATTTCACATTCATTTGCTGCATAATGCCTCTGGCGGAGAACGACTCCGTTTTCAGCATGGCATTACAACGATGCCAGATATCATCGGCACTTGCGGATGACAAGAGGGTATCCGTAATTCCAAAAGGACGTCTTAATTCCAGATGAGTCCAGTGATACAACGGATTGCCAATGGTGTAAGGGACGGTTGCCGCCCACGCCAAGAATTTTTCATAATCGGATGCATTACCGGTGCATAGCTGTTCACTGATGCCATGAGTGCGCATGGCTCTCCATTTGTAATGATCGCCTTTCAGCCAGATATCATACAAGTTTTTAAATTGATAGTTTTTTGCAATCTGTTCAGGAGGCAAGTGGCAGTGGTAATCAAAGATAGGTTGGTTTATCGCATAGTCAAAATACAACTTTTGGGAAAAATCCGTATCAAGTAAAAAATTATCAGTTAAAAAATGGGTCATAATAGTATTCTCTCGCTGAAGTGATAATCTAGATAATTTATATCATGCAAAATATATTATACAAATATAAAATATATATTATTATTTTTTATGTGATATCACTCACATTTGCGGTAATTGAAAACAAAAATCCTTATATTTGGTGATAGTATTGGCTTGCTTTTAGCTAATTAAGATATTTTATTAAGCGTTGTATACCACTCAACTCACCTGATAAACATATATTATATCTTTGCAAACCACCCTTAAAGGAGATTGAAATGAAATTTAAACCGTTACTTACTAGTTTGTGTGTGACTTTGCCGTTATTCGCAGTTTCAATGGATTCATTAGCGGCCAAAGTTACTTTGAAGTTAGCTCATAATCTGGATCAATCGCATGTCGTTCATCAAGCGCTAGATAAAATGGCCAAAGATTTGAAAGAAAAATCCAATGGTGAATTAAATCTTAGAATTTATCCTAGCAGTCAAATGGGTGGTCCGCGAGAAACCGTCGAAATGGTACAAAATAACGCCTTGGAAATGACCAAAGCCAGCGCCAGTGAACTGGAACCTTTTGTGAGTGAATTCGCTATTTTTAGCTTACCTTATCTATTTACTGATGAAGACCATTTCAAACGCGTACTATACGGGCCGATAGGTGAGCAAATCACAGCCAAGACTACAGATAGTGGTTTTAAGATTATTGCTTCTTATGTGGCCGGTACCAGAAGTTTTTATACCAAAAAACCGGTTCATTCTCCGGAAGATTTGAAAGGACTTAAAATTCGCGTAGTGCCGACGCCAACTACCAATAAATCAATGGAGTTACTTGGCGCCTCCCCTGTGCCGATTCCGTTCGGTGAAGTGTATACCGCAATCCAACAAGGTGTGATTGACGGAGCGGAAAATAATATTCCGTCATATTATCAAACCCGTCATGTGGAAGTTGCCAAGTTTTATACGATGGATGAACGCGTCAGCGTTCCGGATTATTTGGTTATCTCGAATAATGCCTGGAATAAATTAAGCAAAGAACAACAAGAGTTATTGATGCAGGCGTCCAAAGACTCTGAAGTATTCCAACAAAAATTATGGGACGAAGAAGTTATTCGTTCTAAAGCCGAATCGGAAAAATTGGGTGCAACTTTTATTGAAGTTGATAAAAAACCATTTAGAGATGCATTAGCACCTATTTATGATGATTTTGCAAAAGATCCTAATTTATCCAAAGTGATGGACGCTATCAAAGCGGAAGAGCAAAAATAATATTTCTGTATGAATAAAAGGGCACTCATATGCAAATAGAAAAAATAAAGAAACCGGTAGATCTGTTTATTTCCAGCTTTTCTATCATTGTAATGGTGTTATTGGTGATATGCGTAACATGGCAGGTTTTTAGCCGCTATGTTTTGCAAATACCCAGTACGGTAACGGATGAAATTGCGCGTTTTAGTATGATCTGGGTCGGATTATTAGGCGCAGCTTATACCGTTGGCGTGCAACGTCATTTATCAATTGACCTTTTCACCCATAATTTAACGGGAAAAAAGAAGCAGTTGAGCAATATTATTATTAATATTTTTATTTTTCTCTTTGCCGTGAGTGTCATGGTGTATGGTGGTAGTACTTTAGTGTCTAAAGTTTATACCTCCGGGCAAATTTCTCCTTCGATGCAAATACCGATGGCTTATATCTATATAGCATTGCCTTTAAGCGGAGTATTAATGATGTTTTATAGCATATTATTTGCATGGGATAATATTTCAAAATTAAACCAGACAAAAGGAGTGTCATAATGGAATGGTTAACTTCTTGGGAATGGTTTATTCCGTTAGTGATGTTATTATCGTTTGTTATTTTGGTTTTCATCGGAGTGCCAATCTCTTTTTCAATCGGTCTTGCTACGATTATTACCGGAGCTTTAATGCTACCGCTAGATATTACGGTCATCACTGCCGGTCAAAAAATTGCAACGGGGCTGGACAGCTTCTCCTTACTGGCAATACCGTTTTTTATTCTTGCCGGTTCGTTAATGAATAGTGGCGGAATCGCCATCCGTTTGATTAACTTCTCTCAAGTTTTAGTCGGACGAGTTCCGGGTTCTCTGGGACATGTTAACGTGATGGCTAATATGATGTTCGGTTCAATTTCCGGCTCCGCTGTGGCAGCTGCCGCCGCAGTAGGCGGAACTATGGCACCTATTCAGAAAAAAGCAGGGTATGATCCGGCATATTCCGCGGCAATCAATGTTACTTCCTGTATTTCCGGACTGCTGATTCCTCCGTCTAATGTGATGATTGTTTATGCGTTGACTGCCGGCGGGATTTCCGTAGCGACCTTATTCATGGCCGGATATCTACCGGGTTTTCTAATGGGATTCGGCATTATGCTGGTGAACTATATTTTGGCTAAAAAGCGTAATTATCCTCTTTTAGATAAACCGACATTGGCGCTTTTTATTAAATATTCACTTGATGCTATTCCGAGTTTGCTTATGGTCGTTGTCGTTATCGGTGGTATTTTGGGCGGCATTTTCACGGCAACCGAAGCTTCGGCCATTGCAGTAGTATATACTTTTATACTTTCCGTCTTGATTTATCGGGAAATTAAATTAAAAGATCTTCCCCGTATTATTTTAGATGCTGTTATCACAACATCGATTGTACTTTTTCTGGTCGGCGTATCGGTTTCGATGTCTTGGATTATGACTAATGCCGATATCCCGTATATGATCAATGATCTGCTAATCAGTATTTCAGATAATTTAATCACCATTTTATTAATCATCAATATTCTTTTATTAATGATTGGTATTTTTATGGATATGACACCGGCGGTTCTGATTTTCACACCTATTTTCTTACCGATTGTTACGGAATTAGGTATGGATCCTGTCCATTTCGGTATTATGATGATTTTCAATCTTTGTATCGGGTTATGTACTCCGCCGGTGGGTAGCGCGCTCTTCGTCGGTTGTTCCGTTTCAGGCGTTAAGCTACAAAATTTGATTAAACCAATGTTACCGTTTTTTGCAGTATTGCTTGTATCTCTACTTTTAGTTACTTATATCCCAAGCATTTCATTAATCTTACCTAAGTTACTTGGAATGATGTAGAATACAAATATTGTTGTAAACACCTCTATTTAAATTAGAGGTGTTTATTATTTGTATAATAAATTCTTAAAATCAGGATAATTTTATGGAATGGGTCGAAAACCAAAGACTTTATCAACAATTGGCGCATATATTAAAAACAAGAATTGAAACGGGTATTTACCCAGTAGGAGATAAATTACCAGCAGAGCGTTTCATCGTTGAAGAAATGAATGTGAGTCGAACAGTGGTGAGGGAAGCCATAATCTCCTTGGAAGTGGAAGGATATGTTGAAGTTAAAAAAGGTTCCGGTATCCATGTTATTTCCAATCAGCCCAATGAGTTTATTCATCCTGGTAAAGGACTGGAGTTCGCAACTTGCGGACCGTTTGAATTATTGCAAGCCAGACAGTTAATAGAAAGTAATATAGCCGAATTTGCCGCTACGCAAGCAACCAAAGAGGATATAGTGGCTTTATTGGAAATTCAGAAACATGCCCGACAAGAAGATCGCTTCAGAGACTCGGAATGGGATGAGAAATTTCATACCCGCATAGCTAAAATTACCAGAAATTCCGCTTTAGTCACTATCGTTCAAGAAATGTGGCAACAAAGAACATTAAATCCGTATTGGTTAAAATTACACGAACATATTGATGCGCGCTCAATAGACAGTTGGTGCGATGAACATGACAAAATTTTAAATGCCCTTATGCATAAGGATGCGGAAGCCGCCAAAATGGCAATGTGGCAACATTTAGAAAACACCAAGCAGATGTTATTTAACGGAGCTAATGATGATTTTGAAATTAGCATGGATCATTTTATGTTTTCTGAAAATCCAGTTATTCATATTAATCATAACGTTAAAAATAAGTAACTTTTTTATAGGTATTATAAAAAATAGTGAATCACAATATATTATTGTTCGCTCAAATTTTAGGATTATTAAGTTTTGCTTTAGGCATTTTTGCTTTTTATCAAAAAAGCGATAAGAAACTTAAGATTACTATGGTTATATTAAATATTAACTATATGGTACATTTTTTCTTGATGGGCTCTCCCGTGTCGGCACTAAGCTCCTTTTTGGCAGCTGTTAGAACCGGAATATCAATTTATATCTCTTCAAAAATAATCGCATTCGTATTTGTGACAATCGGTATTATCTGGGGCGTATGGCTTGCTAACTCTGCCTTGGATCTTTTTCCAATAATAGGGACTTGTATCGGTACACTTTCCTTATTTCTGCTAAAAGGAATAAAAATGCGATTATGCCTGTTACTGGGTTCAACTTGTTGGCTGATCAATAATATCCTGGTTGGTTCTATCGGAGGAACCATGTTGGAAGCCTGTGTAATTTCAATGAACAGCTTCACTATTTATCGGTTGTATCTTATAGAAAGTAAAAAAGAAATCGCCTGATCAATATCAGGCGAAAATTTTACTTACTTTGAATACGGCTTTCTGTATCCATTCGTATTTAGCCATTCCAACAGATTTTCAGGCTCGTCTGTTTGGAAAATTGTTACGCCTTTTTTGACCCAAAAGCCGTAAACTTCGCTTGGTAATTGGGCATAATATGCCATTTCATCCCCTCGTCCGCCAGAACGCATTCCTGGAGTTTTAGCTTCATATAAGGTATTAAGCCAATAGTGAGTATTATATTCGCCGGCCAATTGTAGGCTTTTTGCGCTAAAGAAAATTCCTCCGTCTTGAGTCAGGGGTTGATCTTTTTTATGCGCATTACGAAGCTGGACTAATTTTGGTTTATAATCCTGCAAAATTTGTTCATAAAAAGCCAAGTCGACTTTATCATCGTATAAATTCGGCATTAGGAATACAGTGTATTGGCTTAGTGCTTGATTAAGTTTTGCCGCACTTTCTACTTGTTTCGTTGTGTTTTGGTTCACAGAGGCTAAAATTTGTCTTTCTACGCCATGTTTTTTAGCCAAATCAAACATTGCAGGAAATTCTTCGTAACCGATTTTATTATCTAGATTCAGTAAAATATGTCCTTTGATCTCAGTATAAAGCTCTTCCAACGTCGGAATCCGTTCATCGGTAATCGTTTCTTTTCCCTGATTCACGATTTTCAATTTACACTGCTTCAGTTCCTGTAATGTTTTTTCTTTTGCCAGTCCATTACAGGTGGTGGTACGATCCAGCTCTTCGTCATGTAACACGATAAAGATTCCGTCTTTGGATTTACGGATATCTTGTTCAACGATTTCAATCCCCAAATCAATCGCCTTTCTGACCGAAGAGATGGATGCTTCGGGATAAATGGTTTGACCGTCTTTATTCCATAATCCGCGATGTGCCGCCACCATCACATGATCACGATGAGCGTTAGCATTTTCCAAACGCTCCAGAATACTTTCTGCATGGTTGGTCGGCGCCGCAGAAAGTGATAACGACAAGGTGAGCAAGAGTGCACCTAATGAGGTAGAAAGTGCGGTGGATAGTGTCTTGGTTTGATGTGGCATAATGTTATCCTTTAATATCATGTGGTTGGGTTATTTGGCGGTATAGATTAAAACAGCACGATCATCAAAGCTGTAATTACCTTTGCTTAATCCTTTGGTTGACGGGTTTTTAATCCGTAACGGATCGTCTTTCAGTAATTTTTCCAGTTCTTTTTCGTAGGCGGTAATAGTGGCCTCTTGCGGATAGCTTTCATAGCCGTCAGAACTCAACTCGATCAGTTTCGGCGTTTTATCAAAATTCCAAACCCGCAATTCTTCTGCCGGAATATTAAAACCGTCAATTGCCCAAAATTGGAAACCTTTTGGTGCTTCCGGATTATTTTGGAATTCAGACTGTTTTTGCAACAACGGCATAATATAGAAACGCCCCAAATCATTTTCAGCAATTTCTTGCTCGGTTAATTTCAGCTCTTCAATCACTTTTACCCGTAATGCACTGTTTAAAATATCCACCATTTTTTCACCGTCATTATAGGTGACGCCGTCAATACGCGCTTTAGAATCGCCGATAGCAACCAATTGGTTATTGTCAAAATTATACCAAATCAAGGTTGCAGTCGGGCGGAACAGTGGATTTTTTTCAAAATCAACATCACGGTTTTGTGCATAAAATTCTTGGTATTTTTGATTGATTTTGGCTAAGACTTCTTCTTTAGCGGTATTTGGTGGCAGTTGTTGGAAAACGGATTGAATAATATCGCGACTAACGCGTCCCCCTTTTTTACCATCATAGGTTTTACCCGATTTATCAGTGGCACCGTCAAATACTGCCAAATAGTGGTCGTTAAAAAATAAGCCGTCTTCGCAAACAGCATTATTTTTTTCACCGGCACCATTTTTCGATTGAAGAAAATAGGTTAACTCTCCATTTTTCAAGGTCTGTTGCGTGGCTTTGTCATACACTAAATCGTCGGCAGCAAAGGCGGCTGGCGCTAGCATGGCTAAAATAAGTGGTAATACTTTTTTCATAAAATGCTCCATTTATCGTGATTGAGAATAGTGATTTTGATCACAGGTGGTTAAAATTAAATCCTTCGAATAAATGCTCGGTTGCCGCTTTTTGGATAATTGCCCCCTTATGTTGAATGACAATGCCAGCCAGTCGGTTGCCTTGTTCACAACAAAGAGTGAGCGGTTTTTCTTGTAGATAGCCGTTTAGAAAACCGGCGTTAAAAGCATCACCGGCAGCGGTGGTATCGACAACATCGGTGATCAATTTCGTTTTTACACGGACTATTTGCTGATTGGCTTGTGCTATTAATGCCCCTTCAGCGCCAATTTTGAGGACGATATTTTTCACGCCGGTTTGTTTGAGGCGTGCAATGGCTTGTTGCGGATCGTTGTCTTGCCACAATAACTGTTCATCATCAAACGTCATCAGTGCCAAGTGGACATGGGGCAATAAACTTAAATAGCATTGCCGCGCTTCTTCGAAAGATTGCCACAAGTGCGGTCGGAAATTGCTGTCAAATGCAATTTCCACTCCTTGGCGGGCAAGGGAAACCAGCTGCTGGATCAATAAAGTGCGGTCTTGTTCCGGCAGAATCGCCAAACTGATTCCACTTAAATAAATCATATCGGCACTGCTTAATTGCTCCAAAATCGTCGGATAATCAGGGTGTTGCAACAAATAGCGGGCGGCAGACTGGTTGCGCCAATATAAGAATGTCCGCTCCCCTTGTTTATCCAATTGAATTAAATATAACCCTGCTTGCCGTGTCGGATCACGCAAAACCCAATCGGTATTGATTCCGTCTTGCTGCCATTTTTCGATCATGGCGCTGCTCAGATTATCGTTTCCCATCGCGCTAAGATAGCACACGTCCAGCTTGGAACGCCGGCTTAAACGGGCAAGGTAAGTGGCGGTATTCAAGGTATCGCCACCGTAGGCTTGCCACATTTTTCCGAACGGCTCGCCGTTCAGTTCAATCATACACTCGCCGATAATTACGATTTTTTTCATCCCGAGACCTTATTTAAAATAGCTTTTGGCATTGTTAAAACAGATATTTTCCACCATATTGCCCAGCAGGTTTAAATCGTTTGGCGCTTCGCCTTTTTCCACCCATTGACCTAACATTTCGCATAAAATTCGGCGGAAATATTCATGGCGGGTGTAGGAAAGAAAACTGCGTGAATCGGTCAACATTCCGACAAACTGGCTCAAAAGACCCAATTGGGAAAGTTGTTGCAACTGGCGCTCCATGCCGTCTTTTTGATCGTTAAACCACCAGCCGGAACCGAATTGGATTTTTCCGGCAATGCCGCCGCCCTGAAAATTACCGATCATGCTGGCGATCATTTCATTATCACGCGGATTTAAGCAGTAAATAATGGTTTTTGGCAAATCGGCGCTTTGATCGATAGCGTCGAGTAAACGGGATAGCGGTTCGGCAAAAGTGCGGTCGGCAATCGAATCAAAACCGGCATCCGCACCCAATAGTTTGAACATTCGGGAATTGTTGTTGCGCAGTGCGCCGATATGCAGCTGCATAACCCAGTTACGTTGCTGATATTGTTGCCCCAACCAAACTAAAATAGCCGTACTGAATTGGGCGATTTGTAGCTCGCTCAACGGTTGATTATCTCTACGTAATTGCAGAATTTTATCCAGTTCGCTTTCATCAGGAATCGATGCAAAACGTAAAATTTCAATGCCGTGATCGGCGGATTTACAGCCATGCAAATCAAAATGATCCAAGCGTTTTAACACCGCTTTTTGTAAATCGGCAAAGTTATTGATTTCCACATCACTGACCGCACTTAGCTGGGTTAAATAATCATTAAAGTGCGGTAATTCGATTTTGAAAATTTTATCCGGGCGGAAACTGGGCACAACTTCAATATCAAAAGTGGTGTCATCGGCGATATCTTGGTGATATTGCAGCGAATCAAGCGGATCATCGGTGGTTCCGACCAGTTTAACGTTCATCTGTTGCATGATGCCGCGTGCACTAAAACGGCTATCTTGCAGCATTTCATTGCATTGTTGCCAGATTTTATCGGCAGTTTGCGGATTAAACAGAGTGTTGGTAATTCCAAACGGACGGCGCAGTTCCAAATGGGTCCAGTGATAAAGCGGATTACCGATACATAGCGGGACGGTTTTTGCCCACGCCAGATACTTTTCGTAGTTTGTGGCGTTGCCGGTGATTAACCGCTCTTCCACTCCGGCAGTACGCAATGCCCGCCATTTATAGTGATCACCTTCCAGCCAGATTTCAGTCAAATCGTTAAATCGGCGATTTTCGGCAATCTCTTTCGGATTGAGATGACAGTGATAATCGAAAATCGGTTGTGATTGTGCATAATCATGATAAAGGCGACGAGCGGTTTCGTTTGACAGCAGAAAATCTTCATCCATAAAATTTTTCATATTCCACCTCTGTTATAACGTTAAATACCGATTAACTGCCTGACGAGCTCCGAGGTCAAGCAAGGTTTGGTATGCCATTTGTACTTGCTCGACGAAAGTCTGATTCGTTGCCAGTTCGGTTGGGAAAATGGTTTCCAGTTTTAGCAGTTCATCAACGACCGTCATATTCAAACCGCACTTGGCGTAAATTGCTGCAAATTGTGCCGCCAGCGGATCTCTCACTTCAATCGGTTGCTGATTTTCATCAACACCGCTGACATAACGCATCCAGCCGGCAACCGCCAATGCTAATAGAGGAAACGCAGTATGGTTCTTCAAATGGAATGAAATCGATTCCAGCAGACGTGGTGGTAATTTTTGACTACCGTCCATTGCGATTTGCCAAGTGCGGTGTTTTAAACTCGGATTGGTGAACCGCTCAATCAGCAAATCGGCATAACCGGATAAATCAATGCCGTCCGGCATCGAGAGTGTCGGCACTTGCTCTTTTAACATCAGTTTTAATGCGGCTTGGCGGTAGTCAGCGTCTTGCATAGTGTCGGAAATATGTTGGTAGCCGCCGAAATAACCGAGATAAGCCAAAAATGAATGGCTGCCGTTTAGCATACGGAGTTTCATTTGTTCAAACGGGCGTACATCCTCAACCAATTCCGCACCGACCAATTCCCACTGCGGACGACTGGCGACAAAATCGTCTTCAATCACCCACTGTTTAAACTCTTCGCAAGCAACCGCACAAGGATCGTAATAGCCTAGAATCTCAGCGATCTCCTGTAAGGTTTCTTCGTTCGCTGCCGGCACAATCCGATCAACCATCGTGCAAGGAAAAGTCACATTTTGCGCGATCCAATCGGCCAATTCAGCATCAAGCTGTTTTGCCAATCCTAACACCGCACTTTTGGCAATGTGTCCGTTTTCCATTACATTGTCGCAAGACATCACGCTGAACGGTGGCAACGAGCGGGCTTTACGCAGCGCCAAGGCACGCACGATATAGCCGATGGCAGAACTCGGGTTGTCGGGTTGAGTTAAATCCTGTTGAATTTGAGGATTATTGAGATCCAATTTGCCCGTTATCGGATCAACGCAATAGCCTTTTTCGGTGACGGTGAGAGAAACGATTGCAATTTGCGGTTCCGCCATTTTTTCCAGTACGGCGGCTGCACCGACGCTTTTAGAAAAAATCGCTTCACAAACCGAATTGATAATGCGGGCGGTGTTGCCTTCGGCACCTTTTTCCAATACACAATATTGCAACTGTTGCGCATTCAGCTGCTGAATGACTTGTTCACCACGCATCAGATTAATTTCACAATAACCCCAGTCACTATCGGTTTTTCTCGCCAACTCATCGGTGTAAAGGGCTTGATGGGCGCGATGGAACGCACCGAAACCGAGATGAATGATTTTGGGTTTGAGCTTGGTTTTATCGTAATTTGTTTGTTGAATTTGATTTGTCATCCTATTTTTCCTGTTTAACTTATTGGTTAACCGCGATTACAGAGGGATATAGTTTAAGAGAAGTTTCGGCAGAGCTAGGCTAATATCTGGAATAAAAGTAACAATGAGCAGTGTAACGATTAAGGTTACAAAAAACGGCAACATTGGTTTTAATACTTTATCAATACTGACTTTACCAACTGAACAACCGACAAATAACGCACTACCGACCGGTGGAGTACAGATACCGATGCATAAGTTAAAGGTCATGATGATACCGAAATGTACTGGGTCTATGCCGATTTCCATTGCAACCGGCAATAGAATCGGAGTGAAAATCAACACTGCCGGTGTCATATCCATAAAGGTTCCTATGACCAGTAAAATAGCAGTGATAAACAACATAATCACAATCGGATTATCCGAAACATAAAGCAGCGCATCTTGAATAATATAAGGAACATCGGCATTTGCCATTGCCCAAGACATGCCTGATGAAGCACC